>JAEEGH010015152.1_pt1 | contig 16803 bp, 10 predicted proteins | sample 9134181 | NCBI WGS metagenome assembly JAEEGH01 (sample SAMN16246544, study PRJNA631951) | gut metagenome | biome: gut microbiome; feature: rumen; material: DP-attached | host: Bos | place: Iran: Karaj | collected 2018-10
CCGTAGCATCGGCTACCATCCTGGGCGAATCCAAGTACGTCACCACCTTCTACCACGGAACGCTGGATTACGAGCTTCCTGCGGGCGCGCTGGCTTATACCGCCGGGAAGGTGGACGGCAAGGTGGTTTTCTACCGTATCGGCTCCAACAGCGACGTCATCCCAGCCGATACGGCTGTCATCATCGTGGCCGATTCCGCGGGCCTGTCCGACGGTAAAGTCACACTGACAAAATTGGCATCCACCACCGTGGAGGCCAAGGCCAGCAACCTCCTGCAGGGCTCCGACACCGATATTACCGTGCAATCCGGTACGGCTTATGTGCTTGGCATAGCCGGAGAACCGGGGGTGCTGGGCTTCTACCCCATCACAGGAAACACCATTCCGGCGGGGAAAGCTTATTATGTTGAATAGAGAATACGAGGCCCTATGAGACGACAGCTGTTTTCTTTCCTTGCAGTGATGACATTGATGCTTTGGCCAGTATCCATGAAGGCCAGCTGGAGCTATTCCTCCAGCGGGAACGTACTGTCGGCCTACGGAGAAAGCGGTTACACGGCCGAAAGCCCGCTGAGCATCACCATCTCCGCGCCTGCCGATTTGCAGTTCGACGGCACCTACAAACCCGCCACGCTAAGCAATACAGCAGCCTGGACGGCAGCCGGTCTGACCGTTCCCACCATTCTGTATAATGGCAAGACAAATGCACCGAGTCTGCTGGGAACCTATACGGCGTCTATCTCTGCCGGCGGGGCAACTGCCGAGGTTGTCTATACCATCAAGACTGTCATCGATTATCAGTCGTTTTTCGATAGCGGGTTAACTCGAGGAAGGAACTTTGATATTGATGACAACGGAACCCACGAAGTAGCTCTCAATAATTCGGAAAATAAAGGTGTATACTGGGATGCTGAGGAGAAATGTGCCGTATTTGACGGTGAGGCGTATCTACAAATCGATAATCCTCTCGGAAATGTCACAGCCAGCAGCGGATTAACCATAACGATGGACGTGTGGATTAGCAGCGATAATAATGGTAGCGGAGAATTCTATCGTTCCACAGGAGATTATGTGAACAAGAACGGTTGGCAGCGTCTGTTCGAACTGAGTGACGGAGTTCCAGATGATTGTATCTTTATCAACGCAGGTAATGCCAACAACGGAACTGCGCATTTGATGTGGTGTCTGCGTAAGGGTTATGAAGTCAACAAATTGGAGGTATGGAACAATACAGGCAAATCCTATAATAATCAGTGGTGTACCGTTACGATGGTAGTGGCACCGGGAGGATATACCACGCTGTATGTCAATGGAGAAGTGCTGACGCATTCCTCTTCGGAAGGCGTGTCGAAAATTGTCAATGTCTTAAATTACATTTCAAGCTATGACAAATGCTACATCGGAACCTCTATATTTGAAGTTATTGGAAGCAATGCGGACGGTTTCTTCATTGGCAAGATTCGTGGTTTCCAGACGGCAGAAGGAGCGTTGATGCCGTATTATGACGGAACCAATTATCACTACCTGCTGTCGTATGCCGCCAATGGCGGATTTCCCATTACCGGCACGTTTGAAGCCACTATCCCGGGAACGCTTCCTACGCCGACGCATCCCAATCCCAGTGCATTCTTTCAAGGCTGGTACACAGATGAAGAGCTGACTGTCCCTGCTGTCCCGGGGACTGCTTTGACCCGAAATACGGCACTCTATGCTAAATGGACGGGGGACGAATCCCTCTCCATCAACGTAGCATCGGCCACCATCCTGAGCGAATCCAAGTACGTCACCACCTTCTACCAGGGAACGCTGGATTACCAGCTTCCTGCGGGCGCGCTAGCGTACACCGCCGGGAAGGATGGCGACAAGGTGGTGTTTTACCGTATCGGCACAAACAGTAACGTCATACCCAAGAAAACGGCCGTCATCATCGTGGCCGACGAGTCGGCCGTTAAAGACGGCAAAGTGACGATGATGAAACTCCCTTCTACCGACGTTACCGCCAAGACCGGCAACATCCTGCAGGGCTCCGATACAAATTATACCGTGCAATCAGGCACGGCCTATGTGCTGGGCGTGATCGGAGATGAGTTGGGCTTTTATCCGCTCGATGGGAACACCATTCCCGCCGGCAAGGCGTATTATGTTGTAAATTAGCGGAGAGGATGGTATCATATAATTTTATATGATGTTTTGTTATATCATATAATTTTATTAGTTTTGCGGGGTAATAAAGAAACATAGTATGAATATCCCGTTCGTATACGGAAAAATAGTCGCTGACAACGATTTTACCGACAGAGCCATTGAGACAGAGAAGTTGGTCTCTAATTTTCTGTCTCAAACGAATACAGCCATCATTTCACCACGCAGATGGGGAAAATCTTCACTGGTGAACAAGGCTATTGATATCGTTTCCAGCTCGAACAGTAACATCTTATTCGTAAAAATGAACGCGTTCAAGTGTGAAACGCCACAGGATTTTTACGAGTTGCTGGCCAAATGCACTGTGGAGGGTATTTCTTCTTCAGCAGAGACGCTGCTGTCCAATGCGAAAGAATTCATTTCAAGGCTGCTTCCCAAACTGTCCATTGCAGATCCGGCAGGGCACTATGAAATGACTTTCGGGATAGATTTGAAGAACAATCCCATAGGAGAGGATATCCTGGATCTTCCTCAGCAAATTGCATCTAAGCGGAGGAAAAAGGTTGTGGTGTGCATAGATGAATTCCAGCAAATCGGAGAATTTGCGGATTCTCAGCAATTCCAGAAAATTCTCAGGAGCCATTGGCAAGAACATCCGGATGCAGCCTATATCCTTTATGGAAGCAAGAAGCATATGATGCTGAACATTTTCGGGGAATACGGCAGCCCGTTTTACAAGTTTGGCGACATTATGTTTCTCCCGAAAATTTCCAGGAAAAACTGGGTTGATTATGTCAAGGCCCGATTCACCCAGACCGGCAAATCCATTACAGAAGAAGCCGCCGGTCATCTGGCCGATTTGGTGAACAACCATTCCTACTATGTTCAGCAACTGGCGCAATATGCCTGGCTCCGTACTGATGCTATCTGTTCTGAGGAAATAGTGGACACGGCTTTTCAAGGAATGCTTGATTCGCTGAACTTGCAGTTTGTCAATTTAATGGACAGCCTTACAGAAAAGCAGAGGAGTTTTCTTTGTGCCGTCAGCGACGGTGTAGAGAACCTTTCATCAATCGACACTCTTTCCCGCTATCGGCTTGGGACAAGCGGTAACATCCGGATTATTAAGGGCGCACTGAAAAAGCGCGACATGATTGAGGAAACCGGTCATCGTGTGGAGATTCAGGATCCGGTTTTCAATCAATGGATACAATTGGTTTACAAAAGCATATAATTTATAACAGACAGTATTGTTGAGTAAAAGGAATTCATTCATCAAGTATGCAGCTATGACGCTGCTTTGCTCTTGTATGGCGCAGGCGGCGTGGGCGTTGTCGGGCAGCGGCACGTTGTCCGACCCGTACCGGATTGCCAGCGCCTCCGACTGGAACGAGCTTGCGACCAATGTCAATAACGGCACCACATACAGTGGCAAGTATTTATGCCTGACGGCCGATATCAGTGTGACCAACACGATGGTGGGAAATAGTGAGGAGCACAGTTTCAGAGGGACCTTCGACGGCCGAGGGCACACGCTGACCATCAGCTACACCACTTCCAATGATATTACGGCTCCTTTCCGCTATATTCAAGGCGCTATGTTTAAAAACCTCCGAGTACTGGGAAGTATCAAGACCACCGCAAATCAGGCAGCCGGTATAGCGGGCCTGAATTCCGGAGCAGCAGCCTTTTTCGACCAGTGTGTAACGGACATCACCATCAATTCATCATCCACCAGCGTCGTTAATCCGTGGAGCCGCTACGACTACCACGGCGGTTTTCTTGCACGCAGTAACGACCAGGATGTATACATTACGGACAGCATCAGCGCCGGCAGTATAGACGGTAGCTCCTCCACACAGTCCAATTGTGCAAGCTTCGTCGGTGTCGTACAGAATTGTACGGTTCACGCGGCCAGATGCCTTAGTACGATATCCTACACCAATGTTTGCAGCTTCAATTCCTTATGTCATACGGCTAATTCTACACGGTCCGCCGAAGTCTTTTTTTATGTGTATGGCAACGACACCGGCAGCAATGCAGGAGTCCAAGTAACCACATCGCAACTGGCTGACGTTTCGCTTATCACCGCCCTGCAAGACGGTCGTTCCACAACGGTATGGGTGCAAAATGCCACCACCCATCAGCCCGCGCAGAATATCTTCGCGTTCAGTAAAGCCGCCGACGGCTACTACCTCATCGGCTCCGAGCAAGATTGGCGTCTCTTTTCCTCGGTCATCCAGACCATCCCGACGGCCAACGCCCGAATGACGGCGGACATCGGCGTGACCACGATGGTGGGGACCGGCTCCGGCGAAATCGCAACCCTCCCCTTCTGCGGCACTTTCGACGGCGACGGACATACGTTGACTTTTACGATTTCGACGAGTGAAGATTTTGTGGCTCCTTTCCGCTACATCAACGGGGCGACCATTAAAAATCTCATCGTTGCCGGAAGCAACACCAGCAGCGCAAGGTATAATGCCGGCATGGTTGCCGTATCTGATGGTACTACAACGATATCCAATTGCGTGGTCAGTGCCACCGTTACCAACAACGTGGGCAGCACGCCGCATGGTTACGGTAATTCCGCCTGCGGCGGCATTCTTGGACTGGTCCATACCGGCAGCGTTACCTTCAACGGCTGCCTGTTCTCCGGGAAGATACTCGGGACGGCCAATTGCTTTGGCGGCTTTGTGGGATGGGGGAATGACACTCCTACTGTTGTTTTTAACAACTGCCTGTTTGATCCGGCCGAGCTCGCGAATAACACCTATGGTACTAAAACCTTCTACCGGGGTGGAGACACCTACCTGACAGTCAATAACAGTTACTATCGGACGGCTTTCGGCGACCCGCAAGGCACGGCGGCGACGCCTACCTCCAACCAACCGTCCAACCTGGGCACGCTAACCGCTGCGTATTCCGTCTCGGGTATCACGGCGTATAACAACGGGCTCTGCCAGAATAGCCTGTATTTCTGTGGCTCGCCGAACTTCACGCTCGGCGTAACATCGGCCACCGTCCTGGGCGAGTCCAAGTACGTGACCACCTTCTACCACGGTACGCTGGACTATCAGCTTCCCGCGGGCGCCTTGGCCTATACCGCCGGAAAGGTCGATGGCAAGGTGGTGTTCTACCGCATCGGCTCCAACAGCGACGTCATTCCAGCCAACACGGCTGTCATCATCGTGGCCGATACGGAAGGTCCGCTTACCCTGACGAAACTTCCCTCCACGGATGTAACCGTCGGCAGCAACCTCCTGTGCGGATTCGATGTAGACACGGCCAAACCTTCCGGGATAGTCTATGTGCTGGGCAAAGACGACGAAGGCGTTCTCGGCTTCTACCCGTTCACAGGAAACACCATCCCTGCCGGAAAGGCGTATTATGTCGAATAATAATTCGCACATTCTGCGAATTAATTTTGTATTTTATTCGCAAATATCTATATTTGTTGCGAATTATAAACCACATCAACTATGTGGATATACGAAAGATACGACTGGATGCACTTCAATTGGGACAAGGACAAGATCTCTGTTCTTGTCGAAAAGGTCAGCGCTGCTATCGGCTATCTGCATGGCCGGATTGCCTCGCTGGCGGAAGATGACCGGTCCGGAGCTTCTGTAGAGATTCTCACACAGGACATCGTATCCTCTTTCCGCATTGAGGGAATCAGTCTCAATACGGACGATGTGCGTTCTTCCATCGTTCGCCGTTTGGGCGTTACCAATATCCAGACCACGGGTACCTCCACCCATTTTATGGAGGGCGTAGTGGATATGATGCTGGATGCAACACGCAATTGTAACGTCCCCCTGGACAGGGAACGCATCTTTGGGTGGCACTGTGCCCTATTCCCAACCGGGAAGAGCGGTTCTTATCCGATTACAGTGGGAAGCTATCGGAAGGGAGATGTTCAGGTAATTTCCGGCTCCATGGGGCATGAAACAGTCCATTTTATGGCTCCGCCAGCCTCCGACGTAAACGACTATATGGAGGAGTTCATGTACTGGTTCAATAATGAGACCGGAATATCCAATATTATCAGGTCTGCCATAGCCCATCTGGTCTTCGTGAGCATACATCCATTTGATGATGGCAACGGTCGAATTGGGCGGGCCATTGCCGATATGGCTTTGGCGGCAATAGGCGGAGGAAACGGACGTTTCTTCAGTATGTCCCGGGAAATCGAGAAAGAAAAGAAAGACTATTATTCCATTCTGGAGAAGACCCAGCGATTCAGCTATGACGGGAATATTACCTCCTGGCTGGAATGGTATATCGCCTGCCTGGGCAGGGCCGTGGACAGCTCGCTGGAAACGCTGAGTGTAATTCTGAACAAATCCGTGTTTTGGCGTGAGTTCTCGGACGCGGATCTTTCCGAAAGACAGAAGAAGGTGCTGAACATCTTTTTGGATGGTAAGGAGGCTAAGCTCACCGCGCAAAACTGGTCACGACTGGTGAACGTCTCCCTTGATACCGCATTAAGGGATATTGACGACCTTGTGAAAAAGGGCATCTTATCGGCTTATCCCGGCAGAACACGGAAGGTGGAATATGCCATCAATTATATAAAGGCCGATGAGTTCCTGACGCATTTCCGGGACATCCGCGTTGAACCTGGAGAAAGGGGCTATTATCTCGCTGCCACATACGATGGCACCGAAGTTCGGGAACGTATTTCCGACTTGGACCATGAACAGTTTGAATCAAGAGCTTTGTCTTCCTCCGACCTGGTTCACAAGTATATGGCATACCTGTCGGTCATGAAAGAGTAATGATGATGAAGAGATTCTATCTAATTATGTTGCTTGCATTTGCGACCATTCACGCGTGGGCGCAGAGCACTTCTGACATCGGAAAGGTGCTCGCTGCAGACGGGAAGATGTACAAGACAGTGGCTGCTGCTACGAATGCGGGCACTACCGCCTCTGGGATTATCGCCTATTGGGGTACGGCTGGCTCGGTGGAATCGGGCAACAGTTCTTATAGGGGTATGGCGATTGCTATAGAGGATGCGGTCTTAAGGTGGGGTGAGTGGCCAGACCACACAAATTACTGCTCCAGTTCAAGTCATCAATGTAGTACTGCAACATCCCAGTGTAATACGGTTTCAGCGGCATTGAGTGCTATAAACGGCATTGCCGCCACAACAAGTGCGAAAGCCAATAATGGTTCAGATCACTGGCACAATGCGCCCTGTAACGGCTACAATGTAATCCGTCCATCCGGAGCCAGCGATTGGGCAATACCCAGTGTTGGACAGTGGAAACTGATGGCGCAGGGACTTACTGGGAAAAGTTCCAGCTTAAGCGACACAGACAATCCCGACTATACCTATTACATGCTCAGCGCAAGAATAACGGCTGCTGGAGGAAACACCTTGCAATGGCTATTGTATTGGAGCTCCACGGAAAAGGATGCAAGCAAGGCTTGGACCTTTGACCTCGGCGGAATCAATAGCGACAGAAACGGCAGCCGGTTCAATGCCATTGCCAAGAATCATGATAATCAATTTATGCACGTCCGGATGTTCTTTGCTTTCTCCAGCGCAGAGGCAGCCGTTTATACCATCTCCTACAACGCCAACGGCGGCAGCGGTGCTCCCTCGTCGCAGACCAAGGACGGCGGCATCGACCTCACGCTAAGCAGCACCGTGCCTACACGCACGGGCTACGCCTTCGCAGGATGGAACACCAAAGCAGACGGCAGCGGCACCAACTACGCCAGCGGTGCAGCCTTCACGGGCAATGCCAACGCTACGCTCTATGCCCAATGGACTTTTCAGGGCAGCGGCACAGTGGGTGACCCATATTTGATTCCTTCGGCAGACGTCTGGAATTTCCTGGCGGATAAAGTCAGTGCCGGTAATACCTATTCTGGTTATTACTTCCAACAGACGGCAGACTTTACCATTACCAGGATGATGGGAACCGCGATTAACGCCGACGGCGGAAATCAGGAAGAACAGTTCAAAACCTTTAATGGCACTTATGACGGAAACGGGCACACGCTTACGGCTAATTTGAACGTAACGGGTGAGCGATACGCAGGACCTTTCCATTGTATCGCAGACGGCGCCACCATCAAAAACCTCATTGTAACTGGCTCCGTCACGGTTTCCGGCGGCTCAAAAGTGGAAGCCACGCGTCATCCTGCAGGTCTGGTAGGCACCACTCGCAGCGGCTCCTGCGTCATCGAGAACTGCCGGGTCAGCGCCAATGTGAGCGGCGCGGATTATATGGGAGGTTTGCTGGGACATAGCTGGCACGCGAATATTACCATTTCCGGCTGTGTCTATAGTGGAACTTTGACCGCAAATGGCACCAATTACACCGGCGGCCTGATTGGCTGGGGTGGCGACGATGGGGGAAAGACTATCGTGCTTACCAATAATCTTTTCAGCGGATCGTATTCCGGTACCGGTAGCAGCAAGTTCCATCCGGTCGGGGTTCTTTGCTCCCTTGCCAACACCAGAACCGTCACGAATGCTTATTATACGGCCGGGCTGGTGAACATGACGAACAATGACGGCAACTCTCTTGTGAACGGTTTGTCTGACCAGGGCACGTTTGCAACGCCCACCTCCGATAAACCGGCCAACCTGGGCACGCCCATCGCCGTTTATTCCGTTTCGGGCATTACGGTGTACACCAATGGCCTTTGCCAAGCCGGCCAGTATATCTGCAGCTCGCCGGAGTACGACTACTCGCTAAGCGTAGCATCGGCCATCATCATGGGCGAATCCAAGTACGTTACCACCTTCTACCACGGGACGCTGGATTACGAGCTTCCTGCGGGCGCCCTGGCCTATACCGCCGGAAAGGATGGCGACAAGGTGGTGTTTTACCGTATCGGCACAAACAGTAACGTCATACCCAAGAAAACGGCCGTCATCATCGTGGCCGATACGGAAGGGCCGATTACCCTGACAAAACTCTCTTCTACGGACGTTACTGCCAAAGCCGGCAACATCCTTCAGGGCTCGGATACCGATGTTACACCTGCCGGTACAGTATATGTGCTGGGCGTGATCGGAGATGAGTTAGGCTTCTATCCCTTCTCGGGAAGCACCATTCCCGCCGGGAAGGCGTATTACTAGTCTTCTTCCTGCGAAAGATAGAGGAAGGCCGTGCCTTTGTAGCGTTCGATGAGGGCGGGGCCGGACAGGGTGAGGGCGTCCTGGCAGAAGTTCTGGTAGGAGGCGAGGACCTTCGGGTCCATATTGGCGGGGCGGACGCCCCAGAAGAGGAGGGCCTCCTGGAAGTGGCGGGGGATGCGGCTGTAGCGGCCTTCCAGCGTGTTCATTGCCTGCAGGAAGGACTCTCGCTGACGTTTGAGCAGCAGGGTGGCCAGCAGGCGGTCCTGGGACAGGGGAGAGTCAAAGCCGTTGGCCTGCAACAACAGCAGGTTGTACAGGGGGTCGTGGCTGATGACGGGAATCTGCGCGCGGACATCGGCCGGAGTGGCTTCCTGCGGCGTTTCCCGGGCGGCCAGTGCGCGGAAATGACGCACAAACGGGCCGTGGAACAGGGATTCGTCCAAAATGCGACAGTATTTCTCCATCAGGACAAAGTTCCCCTGCAGGTAATACAGTTCGGCCAGGCGCCGGAGTACCACGTAGCCCATTCCGTCCCGGAGCTGGGTGGCCCACTGGTACAGGTTGTGGATGGCCTCGTTGTAGCAGCCCAGATACTGGTACAGGCAATACTTGAACAGCAGGCTGGTATAGTATTCGCCCTTGCCGTCGTACAGGACCATATCCAGGTCGTTTTCCTCGAACACCGGATAGGTAAACATCTTATCTCCCAATTGTCCCTTGCCGGAGAGCGCCAGCAGGGCGAAAGGCGTCATTTCGGGGTCTTTCTCGCACACGGCGGGAGTGGCCGTGCGCAGCAGATCGTCCCAGATACCATAGATGGCATCCCTCTTCACCCGGGACCAGCGTTCCGTGCGCCGTACGCCGGGACTAAGGACCACCAGCACGAAGGCCAGAGCCATCCCCGCCGCAACGGGAATGCGGGCCTTGCGCGGCAGCACAAGAGAAAGCAGCACATACACCAGCGTCACTGCAAAGGCCACGATAAGGGCCCCATAAACCGGATTACGGAAAAACTGCAGAAGGACGTGGCCATACGTCTCATACTCCATGCACATGAGCGTGTACGGCAGGCACAGCCAGGTCACCAGGAACACGGCCACAAACAGCAGCAGGGGTATGAGGAACCTTTTCATCGGTCAAACAGACGGGAAACCGCCTTGTCCTGATTGGCGGGCAAGGATTTCACAAATTCGGGCACATTGTAGGATTTCAGGCGCAGTACATTGTGCGAATACTTCTTCTGCGGCAGCAGGAAGGGCTTGCCGAAGTTCCCCTCGCCGTCAAAGTGCGCCAGGAAAAGGCGCGTGTACCGCCCGTCCAGCCGGCGGCTGCTGAAGAGCACCCATCGGCCATTGGAGGACCAGCTGTGGTAGCTCTCGGTGTCGTCGCTGTTCAGGGCGTCGGCAGCCCGTACCTCGCCGGTATCCAGGTTCATCAAGTACAGGTCGGCCTCCTTGTGCCAGATGGGGAAAGTGGCATAGGCCGATCCCGTAAAGAGCAGCCAGCGGCCGTTCACGCGCGGGAAGGAGACGGACAGGGTATCGCTCTCCCACACCGTGCGCGGGTCACCGGTAAAGCGGCCGTCGGCAAAATCGATGGCCGAAAGCCGATAGTGCATGCGTCCGCGGTTCTCCACCACGGGGCCCAGACTGTCGGCCACGCAGTAATACAGCGTGTTGCCGTCCGGTGCCCAGGAAGGGAACGTCTCCAGGCGGGAAGTGTTGCACAGCGGCTCGTACGTATAGACAGAATCTGTCTGCAGGTCCATCAGGATAAGGTCCGACCAATGGTCATATACTTCTACCTGCTGGGTGCCTGCAATGGGGAAACTCTGCTGGGTGCTGTTGGAGGAGAAAACTAAATACCGGCCATCGGGGTGCCAGGCAGGATACACGCCCTGCTTATGCGGCCCCACGGTGGTCAAATTAATCAGTTTGGCATTCCCGTCGTTTATAAAGACCGTTCCGCCACCCGCACCGCGGGCATGGAACATCATACGGGAAGGGTCTCCGGAATAGAACTGGTGGCAGTTGACACAGCCGCCGCCGGTTGCCTGGTTGGTCACGATGGGCGTCTCTTTATAGGAAGCCAGTTCCCGTGCATAGAGTCCCATCTCTTTCCAGCCCTCATAGCCAGGTTCTATGAGGCGGTATGCGATGTAAGGGTCAATGGCATCCTGGGAAACATAAACGGGGAAGGGTGCATAGCGCACACCCTTTCCCGTTTGTTTGTCCCAGGCACTCACGGCGTAGTAAAGCGTATCCTGTACCCGCGTAACCTGCACCTTGAAAGGCCGGCCGTCGGCCATCTCGAAAGAGAGGGCGGCCATCCCTTCCGGGACCGTTACGCCGATATAGTCGGGCACAATGGGCGGGTACACGGAACTGTCCGTGAACGCCACGCGCCCGCAGGAAAGCATTACCACGGCCGCCAGGGCCATTGTAAGCACCCTCTTCATCAATAGAGGTTCTGGAGGACGTTTTCCGGAATGGCGGATATCTTCTTATAGGTATCCACTTCTTTTCCGCCGGCCGATGCAAGCGTGAGGGTTTCTCCGCTCACGGTGACATCGTAGGGGCCCCAGACCGATCCGCTGCCGTATGCGCCGGACAGTTTGTTGTCCGAGGTAAGCGTGTAGGTACCGGTGAACTTGGTGTACCGGCCCTGGCCTATCTTCTGGTACAGGGTGAAATTACCACCATTGGTGAAATCCACGTACACAGATACCTGGACGTCACCCACGGACGCTTTGGTAGTTACGGAAGCGAGTTCCCAGATTCCCACCACGCCTTCAGAGGAGGGAGTGGGGTCGCCGCTTTCTTTCTTGCAGGCGACAAGGGCCAGCACGCAGGCGGCCATCAATAGTAGTTTCTTCATCATAACCATCCTCCTATGCCGTTACCGCCCGGAACATCACGGGCAATGATGGAAATTTCGCGGTCCAGTTCCATTCCTCCGGGCGGGTTGTTTCCTCCGCCCACGTGGTCACCTCCACCCACGGCCTTCACGGTAAGCTTACCGGAGCCAATCTTGGTGGGATAGATGTGGAGACGGCCGAACTGGACATAGCCGTAGCATTCGCCCTCGGGGGTGCAGGGATACTTGTCCTGGCTTTCGCCGGAAATCTTCTGCAGGCCCAGGGCCTCGATAGTGCTCATGGGAATGTCTACGCCCAGATAGGTAAGGCTCACGGAAGAGGAACCGAAAGTCTCTTGCAGGTCTATCCACTGATCCTTGCCGATTTGTGCCGTAAGGGAAGGCGTTCCCTCAATGTGCATCATCAGACGCCAGGCGTCGATGGCACCGGTACCCATTTGATGATAATAAGGCACCATGGAAAGGGGAGAGTGTCCATAAGCATAGGTCTTCTCCGCCGTGCTGGCAATACGCTGGTCAATATCGTCCGTGGAAGAGAGGATGATTTCCTTGAATTCCTGAACGGTGAAAGTCTTGCCCAGCTGCTTGGCATAGCTCAGGGCCAGGGCCACCACGCCGCTCACGTGCGGGCAGGCCATGGACGTACCCTGCATATAGCCGTAGTCCGATCCCGCAATATCCTTGGGAAGGGTAGAGAGGACCATGGACAGCCGATACCTTTCCTTGGAGGCAAAATGATAGGCCTCACCGCCGGGTGCGGCAATGTTGCAACCAGGACCGTAATTGGTGTAGTAGGTAGGCAGGAAGTCCGGGCCGAAGGCCGATACGCTGATGATATCCACGAATGCACCCGGATAATGAGCATAATTATGATTCTCATTGCCGGCGGCGAAGATAGCGATATTGCCGTTCAGTACCGGATTGTTCTTGCTGGCCTCGAAATAGTGGATGGCATCAATCTCGGCCGAACTATAGCGATAGAAGGCATTGTCGGAAGCGAACGAAGAAGTAAAGCCATAGGAGCAGGAGATAACGGAAGCGCCGTTATCCGCCGCATATTTTATGGCCTTGGAGGTGGAGCCGCCCCGCTTGCCGGAGAAGATCTGGCAGGACATAATGCGGCAGCCGTCATTGTTTCCGCTGCCGCCGGCCAGGCCGGCCACGCCCTTATTGTTATTGCTTACAGCGGCAATGGTACCGGCGCAGTGTGTTCCGTGACCGGAATCATCGGCGTTATCCCAGTTGATGTTGGCGTTGTTATCCACGAAATTGTATCCATAGATATCATCTACGAATCCGTTTCCGTCGTCATCGATACCGTTTCCGGGAATCTCACCCTCGTTCACCCACATATTGGCAGCCAGGTCGGGATTGGAATAGCACACAGCTTCATCCACCACGGCCACGATGATGTCCCGGTCGCCGCAGGTCAGGTTTTTCCACACGTCTTTCACGTTAACGTCGGCACCTTTGACAGCCGTGGGAGAATAGGCTTTGCTGCCCTGGTTGTCGTAGTGCCACTGGTCCTTGAGCATAGGGTCGTTGTGGGAACCGTCCACGGTCCCCTTCGTAGCGAATACTTCGGGAACCGGATAGGCTATGCCGTCAGAAGCCTTCTGAGGAATGCAATTGTATTCGGCTACCTGTACCTGATCCAGTGCCGCAAGGCCCAGGATGGAACGGTCTATATCCTGTCCCTCCTCCAGGGTTACCTCGTACCAGCGGTCCAGGCCGAACCGGTGTTCCAACTCTTCCTTCCCCTTCACGGAGTGGAAGACGGGCTCCACGGACAGTACACCATCCTGGTAGCAGGCCGCCAGATCGTCGGCCGAAGGAACTGTCTGGAATTTTACCATAAAGGAAGAGGGAGCGTATTCGTCTCCCAACTTCACCAATTTAGTCTCGGGATTGGAAACTAATTCCGGCTGCGGGGCCTCCAACTCTGCAGGACGCTGGCAGGATAACGCCAGTGCCGCAAGACAGCAGACCCACAAAAAGTTTTTCATTTGCATTGTGTCTCTTTTACAGGAAAAGTCCGGCGGGGGGTCACCCGCCGGGCTTCATCCCAGATTAATCACAAAGATTCAGTTGTTTAGCGAACCTCAAAGCCCTTATTGCTTACGAGGACCTTCTGGTCGGCGTTCTTTTCCTTGCGGGTGTAATCCACCTTTACAGTGGCTTTCACCGGCTTGGGATTGCGCTCGAACTTCAAGACGGGCTTGTCATACACCTTGGCGTCGCGGGCCATCACGAAGTTGGTCTTCACATTGCCACCGGCGCTGGCCGGGCTAATGGCAGGAGCAGCGAGACCCACGGAAGGCAGGGTGATCTTGAAGGTACCGTCGTTGTTGCCATAGTACCAGGTACCACCAATGCCAGCGTACATCTTTCTGGCAGGGAAGGTGATGGCACCATCGGCCAGCGTACCCACGGGATCGGCGCCAATGAGGACAAATCCGTAGTCGGAGTTGACGCACACGCCATAATCCTGGTCGTCGATGAACACAGCTTCGGGATCGGTGGCGTCAATCACCAGCTCGGTCACTTTCCAGTTACCGCCTTCGTAAGGCAGCATCTCCTCTTCGGAGACGCCGAAGAACTGGGCAACCAGCGGGAGCTGATAATTGGTGATCATATACAGGCCGGGAGTGGTGGCCTCTTCATAGACGTCGCACGCGACGGTGTAGTCCGGACGGGTGAACATGGATACGAAGAAACCATCGGTGAGGGTACCCTTACCCAGGCTGTTCCACACATACGGCAGAGGCTCCGTGGTATAGGTGTCGTAATCAAAGGCTTCCAGGCTTCCGTTGGTGGCCCAAACAAGAACGATTAATTTGGTCTTAGCAGGCATCTGAGTGGCTATGTCGTAGTAACCTCCTTCGCCGTTAATCTTTGCCAGGATTTCCTCGGAAACGGCATATTCGCCCTCCTCATCCAACTTCACGGCCTCAAAGTACGCATCGGGGTCCTTAGCTACATCATCGTACTTGAAGATGCCCATGTGAACGTCGGTAAGCTCTTTGCCTACAATACCATAAGCGAAGGAATCATAGTCGTGGTAGCTGGCATAGCGCTCGGGAGTATCCTCGGTGAATACGTACATATCCACAGCGTACTCTTCCTCGTCTTCGGCAGAAACATAATTGAAGACTACGCTGGCGCTGTTCTGGGCCTCATAAGCCTCGTCAATGGCCACGGCCACAAAGGTGTAGATACCGGTAGTTTCAGGGGACACCTCCAGGGTGGCGTACTTCACGGCATCTGCCTCATCGAGTTCAAGGTCGGTGAAGAGCTCGGAAGCTTCGGTGCCTTCGACAATGGCGGCCACCTTGTTGGCAACCTGGGTAGCGGTGAGTTCGCCTTCATAGATGGCGTACTTGATTCCGGCCACATCAATACCGGCTTCCACATAGATGGGAGACTTACCACCGACGGGATAGTCGGTCTCCAGCTCGAAGGAGTAGTCTACGCGGGTGAAACCGTCGGCAATGAAATAGTTGGAATAAGAATCGGGTTTCCAACCACCGGTACCGGGGATAAAGTAGTAAATCTGGAAGAAGAAACCACCGTTTCCATCATAGTAACCTGCGGGATAGCCATCGCCAGGGTTACCTTCGATGTTGGCGTCATCCAGCCAGGAACCGTACAGTTCGTCAATGCTATAACCACGTGCATTCCAGTACCAGAACCAGTCATAAGCGTTAATGGGGCTGGCCGGACTGGGAGTAGCTACCCAGCTACCGCCATTGTAGTCGAAGCCAATGTACTGAGTTACGATTTCTACGAAGTCGTTGCCTTCGCTGTTGGTGTGGCTGCACTTGCTGCCCGGCTTGTAAACACTGGGCTGATCGGCCACATACCAACGTACAGAAAGGTCTGCGCAAGGATCACCATGCCAAAGACCCACAGGGTTGCCGGAACCATCTTTATCAATGCTGGTGAAGAAGCAGGTACGGATTCCGTCTACCTCATAGTACTTCATGGTAGCGTGTCCCTCGCCGCGGCTTCCAGACCAGTTGTGCGTGAAGGTGAACACGGCGGGCTCGCCGGTCTTGGGATTCAGGAAATCCTTCATCTCCACACGCAGGACGCTGAAGTCGATGCTGACAGGATTGCTGTTGTACAGGGAAGCGTACTGGTTGTCTTCAATGGTGAAGCTGGCCTTGTAGTTCACGCCTTCCTTGGCCTTGTCGAAGCGCACCTTGATGGTGGTTTCCTTCTGACCGTCGGCAAACTTAATATCCTGGGGAACGAAGATGCCGTCCTCGGAGTAAGTAATCTTCACGGGAACCGTGATGGCACCGCTGTCATTGGTACGGGCAACGGTAATCTCAATCTCGGGATCATCAAGCGGGCTGTATACATGGTCACCGCTGGCTTCCTGAGTGGGGAAGTAAACGCCGTAGCAGCCGGCTACCTCAGCGGGGCTGGGAGTGCGCGGGTTCACCTCCTGTTCTTTCTGGCAGGAAAGAACAGTGAGGGAGGCCACGGCGGCTATAGAAAGGATATAGATTAACTTTTTCATGTCTCGTACTGTTTTAATTAGTCAGTAACACCGTCAAGGAGACCGGGATTCATGTCAATGGTAGGCTGCTGGCCACCCTTGTTATCCTCGATACCGAAGTTGGTATTCATTTCGCCCTGAGGGAAACGCATGCGGAGCCAAGGATCCTG
>JAEEGH010015154.1_pt1 | contig 16799 bp, 15 predicted proteins | sample 9134181 | NCBI WGS metagenome assembly JAEEGH01 (sample SAMN16246544, study PRJNA631951) | gut metagenome | biome: gut microbiome; feature: rumen; material: DP-attached | host: Bos | place: Iran: Karaj | collected 2018-10
GAAGGCGAGACTTCGAACCCTGAGGGTTCGGAGTTGCGGTCCGCTTTCAAAACAAAAAAGACTCAGATGAATCTGAGTCTTTTTGTTTTGAACACGTACGTGAAAGGATTCGAACCCTCGACCTTCTGGTCCGTAGCCAGACGCTCTATCCAGCTGAGCTACACGTACATCTATTTTCGTGCCATCTCAGGCACGAAAATGATATTACCATAGTAAAAATAATAAGTCAAGGTTGTTTTTACTTATTTTTCTTCTTTCTTAAAAGCTGTGAAAGCTTAAGGTTGGTGTTGTAAAAATCCTTGGTGGAGCAACCTGCTCTTCCGCCACCGGCGCAGGCACATGCACAGGCGCAAGCACAGGAATGAGCGCAGGCGCAGGATGAGTGTGCGCAGGATGAATGAGCACATGAAGGTCTGGGGCGAGGCACACTTACGTGGGTTACATGAACTCGTACGTAGGTGTTTGGTGAATCGCCGTAATGATAAACACCTTCTTTATTGTATTTCTGAGGTTCTTTTATTTCCTTTTCTTCTATTACTTCTTCGCTTTCAATAAAGCTTCTTCCGCAGTATTCACACTTTTCACTGTTTTCAGGGCGCACCGCTCCGCATCCGGGACATGTTGGATAATACTTTATAAGGGTACGCTTAACCACTCTCTTAGTCTCGGTTTCTCCTGATTTAAAGCCGCTTTTTGAAGTATAATTTAATAACTTAGCGAATTTAACAAACATGAAAATAATAAAGGCAAGGCCTGCAAATCCGTAAATAGTCTCGCCGATATCGTCACCATCGCTGCTGTTATCAGAGTAATACGAATTGCCATAACCACTATCATCCGCAAAGTCACGGGTCTTTTCTTCGCTGAAAGCAAAATCGGATGTGTTGTAAGTCACACTTATTTCTTCCATTTTTTCGCCCGGGGCTAAGGAAGTGTTCCATACAAGGAAATCTCCTTCCTGAGTGGCTCCGTGACTGTGAGAAAGAACCTTATCTGTATTCCATTTAACGGTAATGTTATCAACCGCTATATCGTCAAACCATCCGGGAATAAAGTAATAAACTGTCTCTCCCTCTTTAAGGATGTTCATTTCATACATGTAATCCTGGGTTAAACGGAATTCAAAATCACAAACATCCCCTGCATAGTATTTTTGATTAAAATAAATACCGGCATAGGCTCCGTTATTCTCTGTCAGCAATCTGGTTTCATTAATGTTATCAGATACAGGATCGATAAAAATGTTGTTACTGTTTGGAATACCAACCTTTGCCCATGTAAGAGGCCCTTCGGAATCCGAATCAAGAACCTTCCACTTGATGTGATAAAGCATTTCAAGTGTGGCATCTTCGTTTACTGAAATTGTAATTTCATAATCCAATATTTCATCTAAAGGCTTTGCATAAGACTTACTTGCAGGTATAAGTGAAAACACCAAAACAAGCAGGGCAAAGAAATACTTTAATCTTTTAATCATTTCTTTTCCCTCCTTAAAGGACATCTTCCAAGCATTAGGCTTGAATAATCACGTCTCTTCTTACAAGCATCGCTGTTCCAGATTGTATCCCAATCATCCTTTAAGAAATTGCCAAGCACATCTGAAGAAAGCCAGCTTTGACAAGGAACAACATTTCCGCCGGGAGTAAGGGCCATATTGCTTAAGCAAGCTCCGCAGTTAGGAGTTGATAAAGCATGGGCTTCAAAGAACTCTTCTTCTATCCAGCCGGGGGATGTGAAGCTTATTTCCATGTCGTTAGCATAAGCATAATCACTTGCATCGGCTAAAATCTGCTTGATTTCTTTGGTTGATAACTGAAGTGATTCAGATTTTTCCGATAAAGCATTACCTGTTGTAATAAGGCCTGAACATGTAACATAAGAAACACCGAGGCCGTGTAAAAACTCAAGAGTCTTAACGTAGTCTTTATTAAGAGTACAAAGAGGCGTATTAATGCTTACATTTAAGCCTGCCTCCAAAGCGTTTTTGATGCCGTTAACGGTATCTTCGTATTTAGGGGCACCCACTAACTTATTGTGAATTTCAGGATCATCTGAATAGAAAGTAATCTGCAAACTGTCAAGCTCGCTCTTTCTTAAGTTTTCACAATACTCTTTTGTAAGTCTGATTCCGTTTGTGTTAAGGCGGGATACAAACCACTTCGCATGAGAAATCAAGGTAAACAAATCATCTCTCATGGTAGGCTCACCGCCTGTAAATGTAACCTGAGTCACGCCGATTTTTCTTAACTTATCAAGTATCTTAAGCCAGGTATCCGTATCAAGTTCTTCTTCAGAAGAATTGGTCTGGCCTGCCGCATAGCAATGTACGCAACACTGGTTACAGTTCCACTTACCGCACTTTTCCATGGCACTTACCATTAAGTCCATACGGTGTGGAGCTTTCATGAATTCTGCATAATCGCCTATGTTCATATAGCCGATTTCTTCAGAAACTTCTTCTCCGTAAGCTACCTGCTTAAAGGTGGTCATCATTGTCTCGATATCCTTTTTAAAGCGTCTTTTAGACACTAAAGGAAACACCTTTCTTACTGCTTTGCAGGTTGCATTAAGAATATTCTTAACGTCTTCATCACTTACTTCTTTTCCGTGATACTTATTGATTTCTTTGATTAATTCAGCCAATAAAATACTCCAGGAAACATTTACGGGAATAATATCCTGGCCGTTTATTATGGCTACACTGGCCGCAACATTACCGTCTTCAACTTTAGGCGGAATAAGATGAATGCGCACCACTCCGGGGCCTTCCGGATTAAGGGTTGTATGCATAACTTCAGTGAAGTTTTCAAGCATATACTTTTTTATAGTCATTCTCCCTTTACTCTCCTCATTTAATATCCTCTAATTTTACCACGAACTTAAAAATCTGTCTTCCTTGGATAAAGGCGCTTTGAAAAAGCGTTTAAAACCGCCTTTTTGTTGCCGCTCCACAAGGGAGCCACCAATATCTTTTTGTCTCCGTCTCCCGTTAACCTGTGTATCACCATGTCCTTAGGAAGAACCTTTATGGCATCAACAACTATATCTATATACTCATCCATTGATAAAGTTTCAAAGAAACCATTTTTATAATCCTCATATAGGTCGGTTTCTTTTAGCACATGAAGAAGCTGTAACTTAATTCCCTTAGAACCGGACTCGCCAACATATTTAACGGTCTTTAACATATCTTCTTTTGATTCACCGGGAAGGCCCAAAATCACATGGGTTATAACTTCGATTCCAAGGCTTGTAAGGTTTTTAACCGCCTCATCGTAAATCTCGTTATCATACCCTCTTCTTATATATTCAATGCTCTCCTGCTTTATGGTCTGAAGTCCAAGCTCCACCCACACAGGCTTAATTTTATTAAGTTCATTAAGCAAAGATAGCACGTCTTCTCCCAGACAATCAGGCCTTGTGGCAATTGATAAAACGCATACTTCAGGGTCACTTATGGCATCATAGAACTTATTCTTTAACTCGTCGATGTCTCCGTAAGTGTTTGTGAAGGCCTGAAAATATGCTATGTATTTAACGCTACCGTCTTTGGGATTTTTAGCCTTAAGGAATTCTTTTCCTAAGCGCAATTGCTCTTTTATAGATAACCTTCTGTCTCCTGCAAAGTCGCCCGAGCCTCCTTTTGAACAAAAGATGCAGCCTCTTGTGTCAAGCTTTCCGTCCCTGTTTGGGCAAGTGCATCCTGCGTCCAAAGAAACCTTTAAGACCTTACATCCAAAGCGGTCTTTCAAATATTGATTTAGTGAATAATAGGGAATTTTTTCCATAGCTAAATGTTATTATTTTAGCTTTAAAACATCAAGAGAAAGCCTAAATAAGGGGATTTTTCAGTTTTTTATTTCAAAAAAATAAAATGTATAAACAATTCATAAATTATTAGCACTCTTTCTTGACGAGTGCTAAATATGGGTTTATAACAAAGATGTCAAGAGGAAAGAAAGAAACCTCGAGGCAATAAAAATTAATCACAACGGTTTGATTCCGCCATTTATATTAAGGAGGTAGTTATTATGTTGATGCCCAGCTTATTTGATGAATTTTTTGATGATTTTTCTAGACCCGTAGTTTCCAAGAATTATTACAATGCTGCAATAATGAAAACCGATGTTAAGGAACTTGATGACGGATTCGATCTTGAGATTGAACTTCCCGGTTATAAAAAGGAAGATCTCTCTATTGAACTTAAGGAAGGTTACTTAACAGTTTCTGCCAATGTGAAGAAAGAAACCAAGGAAGACAAGAAGAGCCACTACTTAAGACGTGAACGTTACATCGGCACTTCCTCAAGAAGCTTCTACGTAGGCGAAGAAGTTACAGAAGAAGATATCAAAGCTAAATTTGAAGACGGTGTGCTTAACATCTTCGTTCCTAAGAAAGAAGCTCAGCCTAAGGTTCCCGAATCTAAGTACATTGCAATTGCATAAAGATTCCCTTTTCTCATTAAAAAGCTCCAAGCGGCAAAACCGCTTGGAGCTTTTTGTTATTCAAGCATAATTTCTTTTAATGAAAAATTCTTTATTTTCTTTAAGTACAAAAGCATGGTGCCTTCATAAAGAAGTATAAATACGGCCAATGTAATAAAAAAGACTTTAAAATCAAAGTTATACTCAGGAACATCTGCTATGTCTTTAAACACTATTTCAACCATGATTTTAAGTAAATAATACTGATATAGCGAGCCTACCGCGAAGCCTATATAAGCCGCCACTCTGTATCCGTCCAAAACCGCTCTCTTACAATCCGACGCACTGTATCCAAACACTCTCATCATGGCAATGTTTTTATTGTTTGAAAACAAAACACTGGAAACAGAAATATAAAAAGTGGTAAATGCAAGCACTATTCCAATCGAAAGAATCATCATCCCCATAAAGTCGCTTGCAAGCTCGTCCATATGGGCAGACATCTGTATCATTGATGAAAAACAATATGCGGAGAAGGCTATAAAGAAAACCAAAGTCTTCTTGCTTTTTAATACAGATGACCTCATTTCACTTACAAAGTCTTTTTTGTCCTTTGAATCTCTTTCTTTTTCTTTTACCTTAACTATTCCCTTTAAAAGATTAATACAAGGGCGATTTAGCTTAGAAAGGCTGTATACGCAAGCAAACAAAGCATAAAGAATCGTGGGTACTATTACTAATAAAAGAAACAATTCGGGATGATATCCAATCTTAATATCTTCCCAGTAATGCCCCGCATTTTGATGCTCGTAAAAGGTTTTCATAAGGATAAATGAAAATCCAAATCCCAAAAGGCAACCTATAAACACGCTTAAAGAAAACAATGAAAAACTCTTTGAAATCTTTAAATCCGAATATCCCAAAGCTTTTAAAATTCCGATTTCTTTGGAATGAGAATCGATGTAATGCTTAATGTAGAAAAAAAGCAAAACGATTGTTGCTAGTGCAAGGCACCCTCCGGCCAAAGAACACACTACTTTTGAAGTCATAACCTGGGCTTCATACATGCTTACCGCAAACGGATCCGTGACCGTATCTTTAATTGCTTTTAAATCAATATAGAAGTTTAAAAAAAGATTACAAACCACAACGGCGCAAAATGTCATTATGGATACTCCAAGCATTTTGCTTGTATCTTTTATACTTACAACCATACAATCACCATCCAATCTCGTAAGCGTCTTTTTTATGGGCATTTTCAGAGACGTCTACGATTTTTCCGCTGTTCATCTTTATAATTCTGTCAGCGGTTTGTGCGATATTTTCGTTGTGAGTAACCATAATCATTGTAAAGTTAAGCTTCTCTTTAAGCTTAATAATGTAGTCTAGCACCGCTCTTCCTGTCTTTTCATCCAGGGCTCCTGTTGGCTCATCCAAAAACAAAACCTTGGGCTTTTTTGCCAAAGCTCTTGCGATTGCTACCCTTTGCTGCTCTCCCCCGCTTAATTGAGAAGGAAACTTTTTAGCCTTTTCCTTTAGCCCCACGGCTTCGAGGTAAGAAGAAAAATCTTTTGTGCCCGCCAAATCTGCGCCCATTCTAACGTTCTTTTCAACGTTTAAATGAGGAAGAAGATAATACTGTTGAAAAATATATGCGGTATTATCCTTTCTAAACTTTGTAAGCTCCTTCTCGCTCATTTTTGAAAGCTCATGACCGTCAAAACTAACAGACCCCGAATCAATTGTTTCAAGACCTGAAATCACGTTTAAAAATGTGGACTTTCCCGATCCCGAAGCTCCCAGTATAACAATGAACTCTCCGTCCTTAATTGAAACGGACACATTGTCCAAGGCCTTAAATCTTCCTTCTTTGTCGCCGTAATACTTGGTTAAATCCTTTACTTCTATCATTTCTATCTCCCCTTCATTTTTTCGATCAGAATTGCTTTAAATACCTCAGTTAACATGTCTCCAATTTCGCCGTCTGAAAAATCACACATTCCGGATGCGATTAATGTGGCTATTCCGTGAGAATAAACCCATAGGTGTTTGTACAAAGAAAGAGCGTCCTCCTTCTTTACCGGATATTCATCCGTGATGGACTTTAAGATTTTTTCGTAGTTATCGTCTATTCCCGGAAGAATATTCGAAATATCATAGGTCTTTTCAACCTTATTCATAAAAAGAAACTGAAAGAGCTTTGGCTCCTCTTTTGAAAAGCGTATGTATTCTTCACCGACGCCTTTAAAGGCTTTTTCTTTTGATAAGCCTTTGTTTACATACTCTGTGTAAATATCCATAGCCCTTTCTTTAATACCTTCAAGGACTTCACCCATGCTTTCAAACACAGTGAAAATCGGCCTTGCGGAACTGTTTAACATATCGCCTATGGCTCTTGCGGTAACAGCCTCAGGCCCGTCTTTTCTAAGTATTTTAATACCGGCTTCTACAATCTCTTCTTTTGAAAACTTTGCTTTTTGAGGCATATATTCCCTTTCTAAAACACGTGTTTTAAAACGTTTGTTTTAGTATAAAACAGGTTACTAAAAAAAGTCAACAAAAAAACTCGCAGATTAACTGCGAGTTTTAAGTCTGAATTATTTAAGCTTCTTCGGCTCTCTTTAAAGCGTCATCGATATGTACGCAGAAGTTTTCTTCGCCAACTTCATTAAATAGTCCGCTCTTCTTCATGGCCTGCAAAGGCTGCTCGTTTACGTGAGAGAAAATCAATCTAACGTTATTCTTCTTACAGTTCTTAGCCAAGGTTGAAAGTGAATTAAGTGCTGTGGCATCGATTGCGTTAACGCTTCTCATTCTTAAAATAAGATTTTCCATCTTATCTTCTACAGTGATACCTAAAATCTTATCTGCTGCGCCAAAGAACATAGGTCCTGAAATTTCGTAAACCATTGTGTCCTTAGGAACCTTTCTTAAGGTGATGGAATCCGGATCGTTTTCATCTTCCACAAGTTTCCAGCCCTTTACCAAGGTTTCGTCGCTCATTCTCTTTACAAACAAAACAAGAGTAATAACCATGCCAACTTCGATTGCAACAACAAGGTCAAATACAACAGTTAAAACAAAGGTTGTAATAAGCACGATAATATCTGACTTAGGAGCTGTCTTACACATATTAACAAAGGTCTTCCATCCGCTCATATTGTAAGCAACCATAATTAAGATAGCTGCAATTGTGGGCATGGGAATGAGTGAAGCGTAAGGCATAAGCACCACAAGGACAAGCAAAAGTGTTAATGCATGCACCATTGATGCGATGGGGGTTCTTCCTCCGTTTTTAATGTTTGCTGCTGTTCTTGCAATAGCGCCTGTAGCAGGGATTCCTCCGAACAATACAGAAGCAATGTTTCCTGTACCCTGAGCCACAAGTTCCATGTTTGAGTTGTGACGGGAGTTAATCATTGAATCCGATACAACACATGAAAGAAGGGATTCAATAGCTGCCAAAACCGCAATTGTAAATGCATCGGGTAAAAGCTCTTTTATCTGAGAAAAGCTAAAATGAGGAGCGCTAAACTTAGGTAATCCTGTGGGGATTGTGTAAAGGTCTCCGATGGTGTTTACGTTCATGCTAAGTCCTAACACCATGAAGATACTAACGATTACCGCAATAAGTGAAGGCGGAATCTTTGAAAGGAAACCTTTCTTAAACACTATGGGCCATACAATTAAAATAGCTAAGCTTACTGCGCCTACCAAAAATGCCTGAATGTTAAATGTATATATAAAAAGAATGTCATATTTAAGCTTATCTACGGTTTCGATTAAGGGATGCTCGGAAACAATTGATAATCCGAATAAATCCTTTAACTGACCTATTAAAAGGGTAACCGCAATGCCGGCTGTAAAACCGGTTGTGATACTGAATGGAATAAACTTAATTAAGGTACCCAGTCTAAAAAGACCCATAAGAATCAAAATGATACCTGCCATAATGGTGGCAATGATGAGTCCGCCCATTCCTTTGCTCGCCACAATACCTGCAACGATGGTGGCAAATGCTGCGGTAGGACCTGAAACCTGCACTCTGCTTCCTCCAAGGAAAGCAATCACAAAGCCTGCAACGATTGCTGTGTAAATACCTCTTTCGGGGCCAACACCTGAAGCAATTGCAAGGGCAACTGATAAAGGAAGTGCAATTATTGCAACGATGATACCTGCAACAACATCCTTAATGAATTGTTCTTTAGTGTATGTTTTCATTACCGAAAACAACTTAGGTTTTAACTTGTTCATAATAATCTCCATATATTTTTTCAAACTCAATAAGTATATATCCTGGAAAATCCATTATCAACTATTTTATCTCATAGTAAAAAAGATATTGCTGGATAATTCCGGCCTTTCCCTTAAAGGCGTCCACGTTAAACTTCCCGTTATAATACTTATTAAGTAAGTCTTTTACATGTGTATCTATTGGAAAAGCATCCACGTGGTGAAGGGAAAATAAACAAATGCAATCAGCCACCTTAGGCCCTATTCCCTTTCTTTTTAAAAGCTCTTTTCTCGCTTCTTCATAATTAAGAGTCTTTAAGTAAGATAACCACTCAGGGTTTTCTTTTACAAAATCATAGATTTCCTTTAAATACTCGTTTCTGTATCCAAGGCCAAAGTTTTCTTTTAAGAACACGGAAGAATCAACTTCAGAAGGCTTTGGAAATGTATATTCAAAAGTGCTTCCATCGTAAGAAGAAACCTTTTTCCCAAAGCGTTTACTAATTAAATCAATGCTCTTTTTGATTCTTGGGATTTTGTTGTTTTGAGAAATAAGAAAACTAACTATTGTTTCAAATAAATCCTGCTTTAAAATCCTTATTCCGCTTCCCAAAGAAAAAGCCTCGCTTAAGTGAGGATCATTTGCGGCTTTAACCATTTTTTCAACTTCGTTATAGTCTGTATTAAAGTCAAAGTAGTCTTTCCAGACATTCTCAAACTCTTCTTCAGAGCACAAAAAATCATAAGAATCCTCTTCTTTTTTTATTAAAAGAAGGTTATCCTTATAGACAACGGAATATGTGTTTTCAGCAATTTCTTTTATTCGAAAGCACTGACCGCTACGCATTATTTGATTTAAGTCAAAATGGTCTTTTTTTATTTTCATAATGATAATTTATCACACCAAGTGTACTAAACAAAGATTAAAATAGACGTAAAACACAAGGCTTTAATAGGGGTAATATATGGATTCTAGCCAAAAAATCGCTCTTCTTACAGAAAAGGAAGCAAGTATCGAAAGAATTAAACGAATAAAAGAAATAGTAGACCCTTGCGTATATACTGATGATTCAGGGCTTGATAAAAGCATTCCTTATCTTGAGCTTTCAAAGGAAGGCCTTTCTTTAAAGTGCGAAGATTTAAAGCTTCAGGGAAATTTTGACAACTTAAAAAGAAGGCTTACAAAAAATAATCTTCAAAGTGAGCTTTTGGTTAAGGCTGCTAAAATTAAGGGAAAAGAAACCGTTTCGATTTTAGATGCCACGGCAGGCCTTGGGGAAGACTCAATAATTCTTAGCGCCGCAGGCTTTAACGTAACTTTATATGAATACGATGAAATCATTTTTGCTTTGCTTGAAGATAGCGTTTATAGAGCAAAGAACACTTTAGAATATGCTCACATTGCAAACAGAATGACTTTAGTAAACGGCGATAGCATAAAGGCCATGAATTCATTAAGTGAATCAGAAAAGCCCGATGTAATCTTACTTGACCCCATGTTTCCAAAGCGCGAAAAGTCAGCCTTAATAAAGAAAAAGTTTCAGCTTTTACAAAAGCTTGAGAGCCCCTGCGATGTAGAAGAAGCACTCCTACATGCTGCAATGAATCTTAAGCCTAAAAAGATAATAATAAAAAGGCCCTTAAAAGGACCTTTCTTAGCAGGCGTAAAGCCTTCATATTCACTTAAAGGAAAAGCCATAAGAATAGATGTTATCGTGAATGCCTGATTAAACTTCTATTCCAAATTCCGAAGGTAAGAACCTGGGGCAAACGTTTTCTGTTGAAGTGATAACGGATGCCGCAAGCATTGAACCTATTGCGCAGGATTCTTCCAAGGTTTTTCCATAAGTTAAGCCTATGGTCACTCCCGAAAAGAAAGCATCTCCCGCACCTGTAGTGTCTCTTACTTCCACCTTTCTTGAAGGGCAGATTCCGCATCCCACACCTGCTTCCGCATAGATAGCTCCCGCTTCGCCAAGGGTTACCACCATCTTTGGTATTCCTGCCATAGTGGCCTTTTTATAGATAATATCTTTTAACTCTTCAGGGTCTGTTTCTGAATAATCGTCCATAAAGAGCATTCCCGCTTCCTGTCGATTGCACACAAAGCAACCTGTATCTTTAATAAAATCTCTTCTCTTAGAAGCTATGCTCATGTTTGAAACTGCGGCATAAACTTTCTTTCCATGCTTATCAGCCAAAGAAAACACTTTCTTTACGATTTCTTTGTCCATATCGATTTCAAGAGCAATGCTGTCAGACTGCTCCATTATCTCATCGCCCTTTTCTTCTAAGATTTTAAGAATGGGGCTTAAATCGGGGCGCTTTGAAATAGAAGCAACCACGTCTCCCGAATTGTCAAAGATAGCAAGCCAGGTGCCCATGCCGTCTTTTGTTTTTAATATATAATCTGTGTTAACCTTGTGACGCCTAAGCTGCTTTATAACTTCTTCGCCTTCCGCATTATCATCAACAAGGCTTACAAAAGTGGGCCTAAGCTCAACATTTGCTATGTTTTCGGCAATGTTTCTTGATACACCGCCGTAAACCGTTTCTACCACACCCACGTTTCTTCCTGCGGGTATGAATGTGTCTTTGGGATAGCCTTTAATATCCACAAAGACTGCGCCAAATACAGTAATTCCCATTATCTAACCTCTAAAATTTATCCGTTTATATCATCAAGTTCAAAATCTTCGGATGCCAAAACCGAAAGATCCGCTTCTACTGAATTTGAAAGACGCCTTGACTGATTTAAGATAGCATCTTCTATCTTGTTTCTTACAAGTCGGCCGTTTCCGGCGTCTTTGCTTCTAACTGCCTGAACTGCGTTAAAGTAAATTAAAAGTGAAGTCTTAGCGCCTTCATCGATTGTGTATCCCTTACTCTTTGCGGTAATTACGGCAATATCCAAAAGTTCCGATCCCGTGTAGTCGGGGAAATTGATTACATTAGGAAATCTTGACTTTAAACCTGAGTTTGAAGTTAAGAATTCTTCCATTTCATTTGAATAGCCCGCAAGAATAACAATAAGGTTATCTCTGTTATCTTCTATTCCCTTAACCAAAGTATCGATTGCTTCCAAACCAAAGGAATCGTCTTTTCCTCTGTACAAAGAATATGCTTCGTCTATAAATAAAACGCCGCCGATTGCCATGTTAATAACCTGGTTTGTTAAAGGAGCTGTGTGGCCCACATACTTACCCACCAAATCGGCACGGGACACTTCAACAAGCTGACCGCCTGATAATACGCCGATTGCCTTTAAGTATCTGCTTATTAAGCGGGCAATGGTTGTCTTACCTGTACCGGGGTTACCTGTAAATATCATGTGCTTGCTTACTTCCGAAGCCTTTAAGCCTGCTTCTTTACGTCTCTTTTGAACACTGTAGTATTCTTCAAGGCTAAGTATATATTCCTTAATTTCCTTAAGGCCAACAATGTTATCAAGCTCTGCCTTAACCTTATCAAGTTCGCCAAGATACTGAGTGGGAAGGGCGTCAAAGAGTTTCTTCTTATCTTCATCCCCTATCTTTGCAACTATATTATCATCCTCAAGGCTTAACGAGATGTTGGTGTTTGCGGGGTAATCTCCCTCAAGCTTAATCTGCGCCAAAGCCTTTAAGCAGTTATCGTAAAAAGAAAGAATTCCCTCTAAGCCTCTGTTCTTTCCGGCAAGAGTGACGCTATAATTAATAATTTCGGGAGCATCTGTAAGCTTAAACTTAAACTTCTTTTCAGAAACCTCTTTTAACTCTTCCATTTCTTTTTCGGAAATTTTCTTTAAGGCTTCATCATTTAAGTTTTCGGTTTCTACTATGTCTCCAAGGGCATTTATAAATAAAGCTCCGAATTTATCAGCAAGCTTTTCAAGGGGCTTTTCGCTTATAATTACAAGGTATTTATCCTTTGCAAAAAGGGCTCCCACTGTTTCTCCCGATAAAGCATTTGGAACATTTACAAGCTGTCCGTTTTGATTTACGTATCTTTCGTTTAAGGCTACCTTTCCTGTTGTAACAAGGTCAAAAAGACGGGCTGCCATTGAAGAATGGCATGCTTCAAAGTTTTCAAAAAGAATGACTTCTGATTTTGAATTAAGGGCTGAATACAAATCCTGTAAGAAAAGCTTTTCCTGGTCTGCCGACTGATAAAGCGATAAGTCCACTTCACTTATAATGTCGCTTTTTAAAATTCTCTTTTCTCTTAAGGCGTTTACCAGAGTCCTTAAAGATAAATGCTTACCAGTATTGTCCCTACCCGTAATATAAATAGTATTTTTAGCCATTGAACCTTCAGGGGGCAAAATAAAGGGGCGCTTAAAAGAAATAATAAGCTTCTTTAAAAACTCATCCTGGCCGAATACGGTTTCTTTTACCTTTTCGAAAATTTTCGAAAACTCTGATAAAGCGTCATCGGTAGATAACACTTCACAGGTGTTTTCTTTAACCACCTTTTGATTGTCTTCTTTATAATCATTTAATTCCTTTGAAAAAGCATTAATTTCTTCTTCCAAAGAAACAGCATCGATATTAATGGAAGGGGCCATGGTTCTGCCGGTTACGGCTTCCAAGTTTTCAAAAAGAGTACCGCCGTAGCGCTTCTTTCTTGCGGTGGCGCGGTTTATCTCTTCTTCCGTGTAGTTGTTTCTTTTTCCCATTATGGAATTTAATGCGTCATCGATAGGATCTTTCATCACATATTCTCCGTTTAACGTCTTTAATTTTTCATCTTATTCTAATATAATCTAAAATAGCTCATATGTGAAACATAAAATCACTAAAATCTTTATAAAAAAGGGGTCTTATATGAAAGTCGTTCTTAAAAATCTCACTAAGAAATTTCCCTCAAGAGACAAAAAATCTAAGGCAGAAGTTACCGCTGTCGACAATTTCGATTTTGAAATTCCAAGCGGAATGTTAATAGGGCTTTTAGGGCCTTCGGGCTGCGGAAAAAGCACCACATTAAATATGATAAGCGGCTTAGAGGCGCCAACCTCCGGACGCATTTTCTTTGGAGATGAGGACGTAACGGACGTAGCTCCCGAAAACAGAGGCATAGGCCTTGTGTTTCAAAACTATGCGTTGTATCCCCATTTGACGGTGCATGATAACATCATCTTCCCTCTTCAAAACTTAAGGGGTAAGGATAAGTTATCAAAAGAAGAAATGGATAAGCGCGCCTTAGAAGTGGCTAAGCTTGTGCAGATTGAAGACTACATGGAAAGAAAACCTTCCGAATTATCGGGCGGTCAACAGCAGCGTGTAGCAATTGCAAGAGCTTTGATTAAGACTCCCTTAGTGCTTTTACTTGACGAGCCTTTGTCAAACCTTGATGCGAGACTCAGACTTCAAACAAGAGAAGAAATTAAACGAATTCAGCAAAAGACCGGTGTTACCACAATCTTTGTTACTCACGATCAGGAAGAAGCCATGAGCATTTCTGACCTTATCGTGGTTATGAAGGACGGAAAATTACAGCAAATAGGAAAGCCTCAGTCGGTTTATGACGAGCCCGCAAATTTCTTTGTGGCAAAGTTTTTGGGAACTCCCGCAATTAATACTTTTGAAGGGGAAGTTAAAGACGGTTTTCTTTATATAGGAAAAGATAAAGTCTTAAAGGCAGATAGATTATCCGATAGAAAGGTTTTTGTCGGCATTCGCCCGGAAGGCTTTGTTATTGATGAAAAGGGACCTTTTAAGTGTGAGTTAAAGGCTGTCGAAGTAATGGGACGTGATACTTCCGTAGTAAGCACCCATGAGGGCATGCTCTCTTCTTCCATTAGGTCAATTATCGCTTCCGAAGATAGGCCTGATGCAAACCTTAAAGAAATTTCATTTTCACTAAAGCCTTCCAAAGTGCATCTTTTTGACAAAGAAACCGAAGAAAGACTTTTGTTTTAGGGGGAATGCACATGAAAAAGCATACTTTAAGAAAACTAAAGGGATGGCTTTATCTTCTTCCCGCGCTTTTGTTTCTTTCATTCTTTATGGTGTATCCTTTGGCGGATGTATTGGTGTATTCCGTTGAAGAAGGATACAATTTTGCATCTCAGTCCTTCTTTGGATACGGGCTTTACAACTTTAAATATGTTTTAAGAGATCCCTTCTTTTTACAGGCCTTAAAAAACACATTCATTATCGTTATCATCACAGTGCCCATTTCTACCGGGCTTGCACTTTTAATATCTTTAAAGCTTCATTCGATTAAGCCTTTAAAAGAAGCTTTTCAGACTATCTACTTTTTACCCTACGTAACAAACACTTTGGCCGTAGGTTTGGTTTTCATGATTTTATTTAAGAAAACCGCTTACTCTGACGGCCTTATTAATTTGCTCATCAAAGCTTTTGGCGGTTCGGCCGTTGACTTTATTGACGGACCTTACTGGGCAAAGCTTTTTGTAATGTGCTTTTATACGATTTGGGTGGTAATGCCCTTTAAGATTTTGATTTTAACCAGTGCTCTTGCGGGAGTTAATGAAGACTACTACAAAGCCGCAAGAATCGACGGCACAAGAAAGTTTAGAATCTTTTATAAGATTACTCTTCCAATGATAAGCCCCATGATCTTTTACCTTATAATCACAGGCTTTATCGGAGCGTTTAAAGCATATTCGGATGAAGTTGCAATCTTTGGAACAAACCTTAATGCAGCCGGCATGAATACAATCGTAGGTTACGTATACGACATGCTTTACGGAAATTCGGGAGGTTATCCTTCCTATGCTTCCGCGGCTTCTTTAATCTTGTTTGCAATAGTATTTACAATAACAGTAATCAACCTTTTAATCAGTAAAGGCAATGCAAGGGCGTAAGGAGGATATGATGGAAGAAAAAATAAAGAAAAAACCTTACGTAAAGAAGGCCCTTTCAAACGCAGGAACTTATATCTTTTTATCGGTCTGGGCTATAATCGTGCTCTTTCCTTTTTATTGGATGCTTCTTACCTCAATTAAAAGCTACAGTTCCTATAACTTAGAATATGTGCCGAAGTTTTATGCCACAAACCCTACATTTCAAAACTATCTTGACGCTTTTACAAGCGTAAATCTTGCAAGATACTTTTTAAACACATTCGTGTTTACAGTGGTTACAACGGCCATAATGCTTATAATTACAGTGCTCTCTGCCTTTGCTTTTGCTTGGCTTAATTTTAAAGGAAAGAACGTAACCTTCGCTCTTTTCTTAGCTTTAATGATGATTCCCACTGAACTTGTGGTAATCACAAACTATGTAACAATCACAAACTGGGGCATGAGAAACACATATGCAGGTTTGATACTTCCTTCCGTTGCTTCTGTTTTCTATATTTATTTGCTTAAAGAAAACTTTGAGCAGGTACCAAAGGAAATATATAAAGCCGCAAAAGTTGACGGCACAAGCGACTTTAAGTTTTTACTTAAGGTCTTAATACCCATGTGTAAGCCTACAATTGTAACAATCCTTATTTTAAAGGTTATTGAATGCTGGAATTCATACGTATGGCCAAGACTTGTTACTGATAATTCAGAGTATTTTCTTGTGTCAAACGGAATTCAGGAAATAAGAGAAAACGGCTTCGGTAGAGAAAACATTCCTGCCATGATGGCGGCTGTTGTGGTTATCTCCGTTCCGCTTATTGTTTTATTCTTAGCCTTCCATAAAAAGATTATGGAAGGTGTATCAAGAGGAGGCACAAAGGGATGATGAAAAAGCGATTATTATGTTTGGGGCTTACCCTTATTGTTTCTTCTTTGCTAACAGGATGCCACGGAAATAAAGGCCTTGAGCCCTTTAGCGTGCCGGAATCTTTTGATGAAACAAAGCAATATGAAATAACCTTCTGGGCCAAAAACGATACAAACGTAACCCAGGCTGAAATATATAAAAGCGCAATTTCTTCTTTTGAAAAGATTTATCCAAACATTAAAGTTAACATGCGCCTTTATACCGATTACTCCAGAATCTATAACGATGTAATCACCAATATTTCAACGCAAACTACTCCCAATGTGTGCATCACTTACCCTGACCACATTGCAACTTATCTTACAGGCTCTAACGTTGTGGTGCCTTTAGATGAGCTTTTTACCGATGAAAACTTTGGATTTGGAAAGTCGCAGGTTAAATTTGATGCCCCTACTTCTGATGAAGTGGTGCCTAAGTT
>JAEEGH010015155.1_pt1 | contig 16798 bp, 12 predicted proteins | sample 9134181 | NCBI WGS metagenome assembly JAEEGH01 (sample SAMN16246544, study PRJNA631951) | gut metagenome | biome: gut microbiome; feature: rumen; material: DP-attached | host: Bos | place: Iran: Karaj | collected 2018-10
CTTTATAGTATCAGTAGGGTCAACGGGAGTCGGTGTCGGGTCGGGCTTGCAGGAGAACAATGCCGTCGCCAACAGAGCCAGCAGAAACAGTTTCATCTTTGTCATTTCAGTTTGTGTTTATTCATTGTTTCACAACACGTTTCGTAATAGTTTTTCCGTCAGCGTTGATGCGAACGAAATAAATGCCTTGGTTCAAGGCACCCATGTCAACGATATCGAAAGTGGAAACCATAACCTGCTGCCCCACAAGATTATAAATCTCGACGGATTGCAGGTTTTCGGCTTTCACCATCAGTCTATCCTTGACGGGATTGGGATACAAGGAAACTACTTCTTCCTCATTTTCTGACACATCAGAATGTGCCAAGTCATTTATCACGCCGACGGCATCAAGGTCGAAGCCGCTGGAAGCGAATGGTGTGGGCCACGGGTCGTTGACGATATGGCCTTCCGAGTCTTTGGTGGCATATTCAGGATCGATGTTGCCTACCACATCGACGATACGGACATGGGTGACACGATTCTTGTCTAAGAGCTCGTTGTCCTCTACCTCATCCAAGTCGAATGGAGTGCCATAGAACGCCCCGTATTTGCTGGCGAAGTTATGGAGTTGTGCAGGAACAATGGAGCCCGCATTACCCAATTGTTCATAGGTCTGGACATAGGTTACAGCTGGAAAACGGAAGAAATTCTCGCCGTCGGAACTGACCTCCACAAAGCCAAGCTCAAGTGCCCAAGTATCTGGATTCACAGCATTGGCAAAACCGTTCTCGAACACGGCAAAGTCGGGGCCAGGACCATTATATATCGGCGAGGCGAAAGTCAACACGGCGTTGCCTCCGTCGCCAAGGCTGACAATATCATAGGTGCCACCCGGCATGCCCAAGGCGAGCGAATCGGCGCCATACGATGCGAGGCCGCTTTCCGGCCTATCGATACGCATCGGACCACGCTCTACCGTACATCCGGTAGCCCACGCCACGAATGCTGATGAGTCGGCGTGCATGGCTGTGGTGCCGGGTTGATCTTGCGCGGGCGCAAACTGCGCCCACAGCGCGACCGGCACCATAGCCAACAACAGGATGGAAATCCTTTTTATCATTTTACCACGAGTTTGGCAGTACGCACGGCGCTGTCATCGCTGACGGTAATAAAGTACATACCTGCAATCAGCATCTCGGTGCTGATGCGGACTTGCTCGCCAGCCTTTGCTTCGACGCTTTGCTCGTTGACCAGACGGCCTTGGATGTCGTAGACAGAAACAGTGGTCATTCCAGCATTGGTGATCGTCACAAAGGTCTCACTAATGGCAGGATTCGGATAAACAGCCAGAGTGTTGGTCTGGTTTTCATTCACGCCCGTGTTGTTGACAGCGGGTTCAATGGGTTGTTCCCAAGCGATGGTGGTCCAGTCGGCAGACATGACACAGCAGGCATAACCGCCAATCTTGACAAAGTCGTTGTTGTAAATCGGTTCCTCAGCCATCATGTTCATACCCATCAAGCCATTCACGCTATGCATGGGAACATCATAATCAGGATCACCCCACTCTGCATCCGGGTTGGGGCACATGGTCAGGTTGTTTTCCTCATCCTCGTATGTGACGTTGGTGGGAGCGGAACCAACAACCGTCAGACGACCATCAGCTGCGGCAATGTCAGTAAGAGCTTGGAAGACAGTAGCCTCGCCATCAAAACGGTAACCCCAAGCCAGAGCAGCTTCGGTATTGCTGCACCAACTGATGGCAACCACAACTTGGTTTTCACCTTCGCCTACCCAGTACAGAATTTCGTCAGCGGAGATAGTAGCATCCACAACTTCACTCCCGCTTGGGTCAGTGGCAGGCATGATTTCGGTAGTCCAAGAAATAGTACTCCAGTCGCTTGACATGATGCCGCAGGCATAGCCACCAATCTTCACGAAATCGTCGTTGTGAATCGGTTCCTCAGCCATCATGTTCTGGCCCATCAAGCCATTCACGCTATGCATGGGGACATCATAATCTTCATCACCCCACTCTGCATCCGGATTGGGACACATGGTCAGGTTATACTCTTCATCCACGTATGTGACGTTGGTGGGAGCGGAGCCAACAACCGTCAGACGGTCATCAGCTGAGGCAATGGCAGTAAGAGCCTGAAAAACCGTGGCATCACCATCGAAACGGTAGCCCCAAGCCAGAGCAGTTTCAGTATTGCTGCACCAGCTGATGGCAACCACAACTTGGTTTTCGCCTTCACCTACCCAATACGTGATCTCGTCAGCGGAAATCGTGGCATCTTGTTGAGCGAACATGTTGGTCGTAAAAAGACCAAAAATTCCCATGAGGAATAAAAGTGTAAAGTTTTTAAAACGCATAATACATTAAGTTTAAAGGTTTGATAATAAGTTAATTACCTCAAAACTCCAAGGATAATGTTGGTATACCTTAATGTGATAAGGAAAGGCCAGCTCTTGTCCCGAAAGCTTTGTTTCGCTGACAGGCGGCAGGTCTTCTGACTTACTCCTTTTATCTGACCGCCTTCCCGAAAAACGTTGTTTTCAGTGGCATGATGGCCAGCGTGAAGAGCTTACAGCAGCGGGAACTGTCCGGGATTTGCACCCGATTCCCTATTGAGCCTTGCGGCACCGCTTATCGGCGGCAAAGATACAGCATTTTCAACAAAAAGTATATAAGTTCCGAGAAAAAGTTTTTATTTTTGCACCTTAAAATAATAATAAGCACTTCGTCATCATGAAAAAAGCCATCACACTCTTTATCGCCTTGTTTTTTGCCATAGGTTGGGCATCTGCCCAAGACGTGTATTTCTGCGGCAACGGCAACAACACTGGTAAAATTTGGAAAAACAACACGTTGCTTTATAGCCTTACCGACAGTCTGTCCATCAGCCCACTAGCCCTGCAGGTCGTATCAGACGGAACAGTTTATAGCGCAGGCAATGTCCACGACACAGCCTATTCGCAAGGCTATATTTGGCTGAACGACAGCATCGTGTTCTCGGCAGGCGACAACAGTATTATCAACAACTTGATTGTCAACGGAGAAGGTTGGACTGCCGGTGGTTACAATCAAAACGAGTGGGACATACCCCAAGGTGTCGTTTGGCATAATGGCGAAGTCCTCCATGCCTACAGCGACTCCATCATACCCAATAGAATCTATGCCCTATGCATCGATACAGTCACTGGCGATGTCTATTCCGGTGGCGAGACCGACTCTTTGGAATTGGCTGCCGTTTGGAAAAATGATTCGCTATTCTGGGAAGCGGAACTCAGCTCAACTATATGTTGCTTGTACCATGACGGCTCTAACCTCTATGCGGGAGGATACTATTATTTGGAAGGCCTGTTGATGGCAGCGTTATGGGAAAACGGAGAAATCCTCTATTCGTTCGGCGACAGTCTCACTTCTATGTTCCAAGCCATAGCCCTTTATGACGGCGACATCTACACCTCGGGCTACGGCGACGATTCCATCTTCGTGTGGAAAAATGGAGAAGTGCTTTATTCGCACCACTTCAATGAATATGGCGACATCAATGCTTTGTGCGTCAACGAGTACGGCGTCTATTATGCTGGCCAAATCGACAGTGTTGGCATAGTATGGAAAGACGGCGAGATACTCTATCAACCCGAGGACTGCGATGTCATCACAAGCCTCGCCGTGCTGCCTGCCGAGGCACCGCAGCCCCAAGTGGAACCCTTGGCATTGTCTTGGTTCGACGGTTTCGAGATCGACAGTACTTGGGCAGCCTGGACTTTCCTCGACTTCGACGGCAACGATACTATCGGCTGGGAGCGCACCGACGACGATGCTGCCACGGGTGACTTCAGCGCCCGCCACCTCGCCTGTGACAATATCCAGGAAGGCTGGCTCATCACCCCTCCCCTATACCTGAATCTCTATTGCGACTCCACTTGGATGAGCTTCAAGACCATGGAAGTCAACCCGAACAACTACACCAGCAGCAGCCTCTTGATTTCGACAACAGGCACCCAACTCTCCGATTTCACCGAGATTTGGTCACAAGACAACCCCTCTAGCACTTGGGATTCCATCCACATCGACCTCTCAGCCTACCAAGGCGATACCATTTATTTAGCCTTCAAGTACACCGGACATCACGGCCACGACTGGTACATCGACGACATAAATGTTGAAGAAGCACTCACCTTGTACGACATCACCGTCGAAAGCAGCAACCCAGAATGGGGCACCGTCAGCGGAAGCGGCAGCTATCCTCATGGCGACACCGTCCAAATTGAAGCCCTTCCCAGCGTTGGCCACGAATTCCTCTGCTGGGACGATGGCATCGCAAGTAACCCACGCGACATTGTTGTCCTCCAAGACAGCACCTTTATCGCCTTGTTCGCTATTAGCCAGTACACCATCGAAGTCGTCTCCGACAATTCTATGATGGGCACAGTGACTGGTGGAGGCACCTTTTACTACGGCGACACCATCGAGATTGCAGCCACTCCTTACGTAGGCTTCGAGTTTGTCAGCTGGACCGACGGCAACACCGACAACCCGCGCACCATTATCGTCACAGAAAACGCAACCTATACTGCGCATTTCAGCATACTGCAATGCATCATTAAGACCGAAGTCACCCCTGAAGGTGCTGGCACCGTCGACGGAGGTGGCACTTACGACTACGGCTCCACCATCCAGTTGCTTGTCCACAACAACACAGGTTATCACTTCCAAATGTGGGATGACGGTGCCATCACCAACCCACGCACAGTGTTCGTGGAAGGAGATGCCACCTATACAGCCGTGTTTGAGCCGCTCCCGTATGAAATCACCACCGAATGCGACCCTGTGGAAGGCGGCACAGTGAGCGGCGCAGGCACATACTACTACGGCACCACCGCCACGCTCACCGCCACGCCCAACGAGAACTACATATTCCTCTGCTGGAGCGATGGCATCGCCAGCAACCCGCGTACCGTCACCGTGACAGGCAATGCCAACTACAAAGCCCTGTTCCACTTCAACGGCACACCCCTATACACCATCACTGTGGTGGCCAACAACCCCTTGTTGGGCACCGTCACTGGCAGTGGCACCTACCCAGAAGGCAGCACCGTCGAAATCAGTGCAATGCCTAATGAGGGAGTTGTCTTTTCAGGTTGGAACGACGGCAACACCGACAACCCGCGCAGCATCGTAGTAACTCAGGACATGGAATATATGGCCTTGTTCACCAAGACTGAGACCTACACCATTACGGTAAGAGCTGAAAATCCGCTGCTCGGCACCACCTACGGCAGTGGCGAATACCCCCTCAACCAACTTGTCAACATTGGAGCCACACCCACAACGGGATATTATTTCTCTGGTTGGCAAGACGGCAACATGGACAACCCACGCACCATCACCGTGACCGGAGATGCCGAGTACATCGCTTCGTTCACCCAGGAGCCCGTTCTGACTTTTACCGTCACCGTACTGTATGACGAAACCCAAGGCTTCATCCTCGGTGCCGGCACTTACATCGCAGGCAGCATCGCCACCATCGCTGCCATCCCTGCCGATGGCTTCATATTCGTAAAATGGAGTGATGGAACCACCAGCAACCCCAAGGAAGTCATTGTCGACGAAGACATCGTTTTGGCTGCCTACTTTGAGTTCACCAGCGTCGACGAGAACGGTATGGGAGCCGTCAGCCTCTACCCCAACCCTGCCAACGATAAACTGTTCCTCGAAGGTCTTAAGGAAGAATGTGAGATCAGCATCTACAACACAATGGGTACGAAGGTCAACACCACGATGCTACAAGGCGACTCCGAAATCAACGTCAGCGACTTGCCTTCGGGTCTTTACCTTGTCCGCATCGGTGACCGACGCACCTTGAAGTTCATCAAGAGATAACTTCACTTCACTATCACGAGTTTCAGCGTCTGGTTGCCATGCTCAGAAACAGCATTAATGAAATAGATGCCCGAATCAAGCGTGTTCAGGTAGTTCTCCAAACTCGTGTGGTTTAAGCCATTGAAACCGTAGGTGTAAAGTTGACGACCCATGAAGTCGAAGACCGTCAAATCAGCCTTTGCACCTACCATTAGTGCTACGTGCACATCGCCTTGAGCAGGATTGGGATACACATTGATAATCTCGTTACTCTGAACGGAATCCTCTTCAACATGAAGCAATTCCACGGCTTGTGAGAAATCGGGAATGCCATAGCCGTAATGGTTGTCAGGATTGTCGGCGCGGTCGCTGCACTGGCGGATGACATCACAAATCTCCTGCACCGAAGCATATGGACGGGCTTGACGCAGGCATGCCACTGCTCCAGCCAGCACAGGCGTGGCAAACGAAGTGCCATTGCCATTGTAATAAGGCCACCATCCTCCATCACCAGAGGCCACGTATGTGCCTTCTCCCATAGCCATCACGTCAGGCTTAATGCGTCCGTCGTAAGTGGGACCCACCGAGCTGAAGTCGGAGCGGATGCCATTTGCATTGACAGAGCCAACCGTCAAGATGTGTTCAGCATCTGCAGGGATGCCCAAGGTGCAATAGCCATCACCTTCGTTACTCGCAGAGTTCATGCAAATCATGCCTCGGCTTGCGGCAATCTCTGAGCCGATGGTCATCGGGGCAGTGTGTCCGTCAAAATGCTCAAAAGGATGATCCCATTGCGGGTCGTCAAAATCAATATAACCCAAAGAGGTAGTGCACACGTCAACACCAAGGCTGTCGGCATACTCCGCGCCCGAGACCCAATTGTACTCCTCTACAATGTTTTCGTTTGAGACGTCCTCGGTATGCAGCAGATAATAGGAAGCTTTGGGAGCCGTCCCCACCATCGTATTGGGAACATAAGCAGCCATAGTGCTTAAACATGAGGTACCATGTGTGCTTTGCGAATATACCGAGTTGGAACCATACACGAAATCACGGATGCCAAGCAAACGGCCTTCCTCGCGCATGTTGTCGAAACAGGAGTGGTTGTCTGCACCGATAAAGCCACCATCAAGGATTGCGATCACGATGCCAGTGCCATCATAGCCCTGTTCATGCAAGACGTCAACTTTCAGTTGGGTAGCTTGTGCTTCTGCGCCGCCATAATAGCCACGGAAGCCACGAGAGTCTTCAACGGCTTTCATCTCGTTGGCCATCCAGCGTTCCTTCATCTCTTGGGCTTGGGGGTCGTTGGGGCAGTTGCGCACCACTTCCACGAAACCAAGGGCGTTAATGGCATCAATCACAGCGGGGTCGGTAACATGCACCGAGACACCGTTCAGCCATTTCGAGGGGATGAGAAGCTCAGCGCCACAGTCGGCCACCGCCTGAAGATACTGCGGATTGACAGGGATGTCGTATTCGTCGATGCCGATGCCGAGATTGGCACGACGCTGCAAGGCTCTTGGGCTAAGATAAGCCTCAGGATTGTCAATAGTATATGGTGAGTTGTTCTTGTCGGTGAACTGCACCCAATAGATGTCAGTCGCGATTTGCGCCGATGTGAAGAGGGAAATCGTCAAAAAAAGTAATAAAAAGGATAGTTTTTTCATAGGAATTGAGTTTTAAATCGCGCAAAAATAAGAAGAATTTGGGATTCAAAATCCAAGATTCAAAAATTAATAGAGATTCCCTGTAGGAATGGAACTCTTCTGCTTTTATTAGCGGCGGCTTATGACGATTACGATTTGTTAGTGTTACCTGCCGCCGCTGTTTAACAAACGACAAACACGCCATTCCCAAAGGGAATCTCATTCCGCATTCAAAAAAAACTTATTTTTGCCGAAAAATTGAAACACACGCCATGCGCATCGACATCATCGCCGTTTTTCCCGAAATGTTCGAGGGACCTTTCACCGAGTCCATCATCAAACGTGCTGTAAACAAGGGCATTGTGGAGATTGGACTGCATAACCTCCGCGACTACAGCACCGACAAGCACCACAAGGTGGACGACTACTCGTTTGCTGCCGGAGCGGGCATGGTGATGATGATCGAGCCCGTCGACAATTGCATCAGCCACTTGAAGAGCCAAAGAGATTACGATGAGGTTATCTACATGAGCCCCGACGGCGAGCTTTTGGACCAGCCATTGTGCAACCAACTCTCGATGAAAGAGAACATCATCATCCTTTGCGGTCACTACAAAGGCATCGATGAGCGCATCCGTGAACATCTGATTACCAAAGAGATAAGCATCGGCAACTATGTTCTTTCTGGTGGTGAGCTTGGTGCAGCGGTCTTAGTCGACGGCTTGGTGCGCCTCATCCCTGGGGCTTTGGGCGACGAGACCTCTGCCCTCTCCGACTCGTTCCAGGACGGCTTGGTGTCACCACCTGTCTACACCCGTCCGAGAAACTACAAAGGCTGGGAGGTTCCCGAGGTGCTTTTGTCGGGCAACGACAAGCTCATCAACGATTGGAGGCTGGAGCAAGCCATCGAACGCACCAAAGTGCGGAGACCTGAGATGTATGAAATTTTCAAAAAAAGCTAAGATTCTTCGCTACATATTGGATTTTTTTGTATTTTTGCACCCACTTTTTGGAGAAAAATATACAAAAATCATATAAAATGAGCAAACAAGCATTAATTCAATTCGTTGAAGATCAAATCGTTGTAAAAGATTTTCCGAAGTTCAAGACAGGTGACACCATCACGGTGACCTACAAGATTGTTGAAGGACAAAAAGAGCGTCTGCAAAAGTTCCAGGGCATCGTCCTGAAGCGCAGCGGCCACGGCAAGACCGGCACATTCACTATCCGCAAGATTTCCAACAACGTTGGAGTGGAGAGATGTTTCCCGATTGCCTCCCCCATGATTGAGAACATTGAGCTCAACAAGCAGGGCAAGGTTCGCAAGTCACGCATTTACTACCTGCGCGGACTGCGCGGCAAGAAGGCCAAGATCAAGGAACTCAAGAAGTGATTTCCTTCACAACAACAAAAAAGCTCCGCGAAATCGGAGCTTTTTTTTTCGCATTGCAAATTTGGAAGAATGGCGCTGATGGAGATTCTCTTCGGGAAAGGAGCGACTGCCATTTAGTAGAACGCGGCGGTAAGAGCCAGTTACCCATTCGTAACGTCTCCCACCGCCGCTTTATAACGTTTTGTCTTCACTCCATTCCCTGAACGAAGCAATGGGGAATCTCTATTCCTTCACGACTTTATCCGAAAACACCTTTCCATCCATCAAGGTGATGCGCATCATGTAAGCGCCAGCAGGCAGTTGGCTCATTTCGATGCTTCCGAAGCTGCTCCGCTGCACGCTCACCAAGCGGCCTTGCAGGTCGTAAAGCTCGATGTGCTTGGGTTGCACATCGGCTGGAGCACACAAGTGCAGTGCATCCTTCACTGGGTTGGGATAGACGAAAACCTCATCCTTGACGGCGATTTCGCCCGAGCCCTCGGTGCCGTCAGCTTCAAGTTTGAGAGCAAACCACTCATAAGTGCCGTTATAGGGCAAATCGCCTCTGCTCGCATTGCCTATAATTAGACATCCTCCATCGGAAGTGGCCAGTATTTCGTGAGGCTCCAAATAGGTGTCGGACAATGCGTATGTCTTCCGCCAAAGAATGTCGAAGTCTTCTGTGTATTTGGTGACAATCAAAGCGTTAGGATTCTCTAAGAAGGATTGATGGCGGCTGTAGTGGCAGAAATAGATACACCTGTGACCCGCCTCGTCGGGTTCCGTCAAAGCAACAGGATTTCGGATGGACTCAGTGGTATCGTTCATCCGACCAAGAATATGAAGTTGTCGAATGTTTCCTTCCGTATCGGTCTTCAGTAGCACCGGGGTGTTGTCGTAATAGAACACTGTGGTGTCGCTATATAGCCTTTGCACTATCTCATCACCCACCAACGGAATCAGCAGCGTGGAGTCGTCCATTGGCAAGACCGTGGTAGAGACCGCATCCAATACGTTCAGGTAGTAGTAGTCTATATGGGAAGGACTGTGACCTACCGTCGTGTCGCTGTAGATGAAGTGGTAATCGTTGACGAGAGACGCGCCAAGGCTCTTGTCCAGACGAAAAAGACCGTGCCTGGATTCATACTGGTTGCCTTGGATGTGCTTGTTGATTTTGCGCAACATCCCTTTCTGCCCCGAATCGGGAAACTCGAAAACAGCTTCGGCACCTAACGCACCCGTATAGAAATCGGATGTGTCCACGGCGGAAAACTCGAATCCGCCTTCAAGCGACATCTCGGCGAAAAGCCTGTGGCAATAGTGGGGAATCGTATCCGACGGCAGCGAGAATCCGAACACGCCGAAGAGTTTCCCGCCCCTGAGGAGGGCGTATTTGCCCGCCAAATCAATTGGGTCTTGGTAAGCGTCGGGCCATTCGCCCAAGTATTGTGCGGTGATGTTCAGGTTGTCGTCGAAATGGACAAAATAGGGCACGGATGTGTATTGTTCGTAGGGTGTGGTCGTGAATAGCCAGTACTTGAATCCAGTTCGATGTACATGCTGGGGTCGTTGGGATGGTGGAAGACATTGGAAATGATGAACATCCCGCTTTCATCGCCAAAGGGAACGCTGTTGAGCATCTCGCCCTCTTCCGAGAGTTTGATTAGCCTTTTCCATGTAGCGTCAAGCCCTCCGCCCGAATTGTCGATGGCGAGGACGAAATTGCCGTCTTGCGTTTCGGCCATGCTCATCGACAAAGGGATTGCGATTGAAATAGTTGATGGCACAGCTGTGTTCTACAGCAAAACATCTTTTGAAGCGACAATATAAGGAGCAGTTACTCTTTCACCCACTTCCCACTTTCAGCTTCCTTGCCGCTCGAATACACTTTCCAGATGTACACTCCAGAAGGCCATGCTTCGGCATTGATGGCTGTTTCATGCTCCGTGATTTCCTGTCCAACTATCAGCCGCCCAAGCGCATCATACACTTCCACATAGGCGTTTTGTAAGCCAGTGCAAATGTTGAGTGTATTCTGTCCGGGATTCGGATAGACCATCGCCACCTTCAGGCCGCTTGTGTGCGCCTCTTCTATGCCATCAAAAGCCTCGGCGGGGAATTTCACCACCGATTCGTATCGTTTGTTTGGAAACTCCATATCATACCCCCACAACGTCAGCAGTGCTCCTCCATCCCGTGTGGCCGTGATGCCGGTGGCTCGGCAATGCTTCAATCCGCCAGGCAAATCATAGTAAACGGTGGCGATGGTGTCGAAATCTGGGGTCAGATGCTCCACCATAATCCAAGAATCCAATTGCATGTTAGACCCAACATTCAATGAATAGGCGAAATAGAGGGATTTGTCACTTGAGACATCCACGCCTTTCCTAATCGGAACCTGATCCCAGTGTTTCGTCTTACGTTCGACAAAGCGTTTGATGGGCACGACATCCCAATAATAGACGCTGTCGTCAAACTCATACAGGACACAGACATAATAGTTCGGAGATTCGTTCGACTTGTGTGCCGATTCATCTGCCACGCAGGTCATGTAAGTAGTTCCAAAGGCACTACGTGTCACATTCGGGTTATAGACGAAATCTTGTGCTCCAACTATACCCGGCAGTTGAATGGAATGTCTGTAGCGGCCTGTCCGCACCACGTTGAAATCCTTGTCGAGATAGACGATGTTGCGATTGGGTTGGCTGACCACCTCGCCCGCCCAGCCATAGTAAATGTAGAGGCTGTCGGCGTCGACCATGTGATAGTACCTGTAGTAGGATTCAGGATAATAGGCGGAATGGGTGGTCTCATAGCCTACCCATTTCACCATATTGCCCTCAAAATCCATCTTGAAGAAGAAGGTGCTGTCTTTACCCCGTGGCTCCACATCGGTGCTGACTGTCTTTATGTACCCTCCAACGATGTATCCGTCGCTGTCGACCATGGCCGAAAACAGCGAAATCTCACCATAACGCACTTGAAATGTCGTATCCAGCTCGAAAGTGTCGATGGGAATGTCCCATTCATGCCTCTCGTCTATGGAGAGGTCGTCGTTCAGCTTGTACAACGCAAGAGTGGAATGGTCGATGGGTGGGTCGAAATTCTTGAAATAGTTTGACGAGCAGGTGTCATGGTCAGGATTGTATTGATGCAGGATGAAGGTCTCGCCCCGTCCGTTTTCGAACACGTAAGGACTGCAACCTTTGTATCCCTTCCTGTGGTAGAAGGCTTGGTGTTGCAACGTCCCGTCGGCATCCAAGGCGACGAGGGATGCGTTGAGGCTGTTGAACCTGCCACAATCGTCCTTGAACTTTATCAATCCGCTCACCAAGACCCTGCCGTCCGACAATTCGTAGGCTTGCTCAAAAGTGTTTTGGATTATCGTGTCAGACGATTTGTCGTACTCGTAGGTGTACGTCCATTCTTGCGCAAAAACTATCGCCCCGACGAATAGAAAAAGGGAAAGAAGTAGTTGTTTCTTCATTGTATCAGTCTGGATAAATTGTTAGGTTCAGGGAACCGTCATTCCGTCTTTTTTTTCCGCTTGAAAATCTTCGTTCGCAGCATAAACACGGTCAGTCCGACCCAAAAGACGACCAAAACGCCCAGCGTAATCCAAGTGGCGTTTAGGCTTTGCGGGGCAAAGCCCATCAACAGCAATACAGGGAAGCCCAACACAATGGCCGAAAGAGTTTGCAGCACGAGATTGTTGGCGGCGGGCGTTTCAAACTTCGGGTCGATTTCGCGGAGCAGGATCATGCCGTTGCTCGCCGTGCCCGTCAGCATCCCGAACATCGAGAAGAAGCCTTCGTACTTATAGTTGGGATACAGGTGCTTGCTGATGGCCAGCACATAGAAGAAGGTGACGATAGTGCCCAAAGTGACGATGATGACGAAAGGCAGCACAAACTTGCCGAACTCCTCGAAGCTGATGGCCGCCGTGCCAGCCACAATCATGATGTCGAAGCAGAAACCGCTAATGCGGTTGAGCATGTAGTTGTTGATGTACTCGCGGCTCATCAGTTTGGCCTTCTTGAAACGGCTCAAAACCCACTTGAAGAAAATACCGAACAGCGTGCCTATCAAGAAGTTGAAGCCCCAAAGCATGGGTTTCAGGGTGTTGGTGCCGAAGTTGCCCAACTCCAAATGCTGGATCCAGTTGGTGAACAAAAAGACAAGGAAATAGACGAACAGCACCATGCAAATCTGCATCGACAGCTTGTCGACGGACTCGGCATCGGGAATTTCATTCTCGCCTTCGTAGTCCTCCAATTTATTCATCTGAGCCTCAACGATTTTCTTTCTCGAAAGGATGCCTTTGCGCCGCAGTATGTTCATGTAAACCACGCCTACCACGCTACCGACGATGAAACCCGTGGCCGCAATGGAGAGGCCGAAGTCGGCACCGGGGAAGTCCATGCCCTGCTGGGTGGCCCAACCTGTGAAAATCTTGCCGAAGTTCAAGGCCTGTCCCGGCCCTTGACCGAAGCCCATCGGGAGCAGCAAGCCGGCGGCGTAGAACAACCGTTTGCCGAAATAGAAGAACAAAATCGAGACGATGAGGCCCACAATGCCTTGGATGACGTAAGTCGAGGCCGTCAATGCACCCGTCTCAATCACCTTCATCGGCGTGGATTTCGACTCTATCTTGTTGTTTTTCAATGCCAAGGCAACAAAACCCAAACCCAAGGCATGATAAGTCACGATTTCCATCACGGGTTTGTTGATGAGGTCGCGACAGTTGGGGAACGCCTTGAAGATGAGCAGCAGCAAGCCGCCCAACAAAGCCGAGGGCAGCAGGCTCTTGTTCAAGAACGGGATTTTGGTTCTCAGCACGTTACCCAGAAGCAGGGCCGTCGCCAGAATGCAGAATTGCACCAACCATTGCCAAGCCTGGGGCTGGTCAAAGGTCATCACTGAAGTATCTAAAAGTAACATAGTTATATGGATTTTGGCCGCAAAGATACTGTATTTTTGATTCAATGGATAAAAACCTGTAATTTTGCAGCATGAAAAAGCCACTGCAACTCTTTCTGACCTTCTTTAAAATCGGTGCATTCACCCTCGGCGGAGGCTATGCCATGCTCTCGATGGTGGAGAAAGCCGTCGTTGACCAGAAGAGATGGATTCCCACCGACGAGTTTTGGGACATGATTGCTGTGGTTCAGTCGCTTCCGGGTGTGTTTGCCGTCAATACGGCCTTGTACGTCGGGCATCGCGTGGCTGGCACAAGAGGCGCTTTTGCCGCCATGCTGGGTGCCATCATCCCGTCCATCACCATCATTCTGCTGTTGGCCACGGTCTTCCGCGAGTTCCGGAACCAACCCGTGGTGGAGCGCATCTTCAAGGGCATCCGTCCCTGCGTGGTGGCTCTCATCCTTGCTCCTTCTCTGCGTATGATTAAGTCGGCCAAGGTGACGTGGAAGACCGCCATCATCCCCATTGCCACGGTGTTTCTCATTTGGTGGTGCAAGGTTTCGCCAGCATACGTCATCCTTGCCGCCATTGCGGGCAGCCTGGTTTATGCTCTCGTCATAGGACGGAGGACAAAAGACGGAGGACAGAAGACGAAGAACGACCCAAGTCCCAAGTCCTCAGTCCTCAGTCAAGAAAAGAAGGAGGCCAAGCCATGATTTACCTGCAACTGCTTTGGGTTTTCGTGAAAATCGGCGTGTTGGGCTTCGGCGGCGGCTATGCCATGCTGTCGCTCATCCAACACGAGGTGGTGGAGCATTACGGCTGGATGACGACGACAGATTTCACCGACATGGTAGCCATCTCGCAGATGACTCCCGGCCCCATTTCCATCAACTTGGCGACTTATGTGGGCTATACCACAGGAGGTTTGGGGGGCTCGTTGTTGGCCTCGTTTGCGCTTTGCCTGCCTTCCATCATCATGGTATATCTCATCCTCAAACTTTTCATGAGCAAGAAAAACAACGCCCTGATGGACAACACCTTGAAAGGTTTGAAGCCCGCCATCGCCGGACTCATCTTCGCCGCTGGCCTCTCGATGATGAACCTGCAGAACTTCCCCGACTTCGGTCGCGGACAATACAACATCAGCGTGATTATCTGCGTTTTGGCGTTCGTGGCCTCGTATTTCTTCAAGGCTAATCCGATATTGCTGATTGTTTTGTCGGGCTTGGTGGGGTTTATAGCATATTAGCCACCATCCTCCGCGCCAACGACTGGCCTCTGCTTCATCACTTTTTCAGGTTCTTTGTATAAATCAGATAACGCCGTTCGACAATATGGGCGTATTTCTCGCAAAACACATCGAGCGACTTATGAGTGTTGTAGCTGGATGACTTCACTTCTACGAGCATAATCTTGGCTTTTTAGTAATGATAAAAAAATAACTTGAGACGATTTAATTTGCAAGTTCTTTATATTCAAGCGATTAAAAATGAATTTATATCAAGTTATTATTTTACTGTTACTTAGACCATTTTATCCAAAAATACCGAAATGTTTTTGTTCGATTTCTCCAATAATACGTAAATCTTATTATTTTCTTCTTCCCCCTCTCCTATTTCCTCGCTTTTCCGTAACTTTGTAGGTTCAATTGAGCTGCTATGGAAAACAACAATTCGCCCATCCCACTTTCACAAGCTGTCGAGGCCATCAAAAACGGCCATTTTGCAAGGGCAATATGAGGCATTGAATGATGTCAACCGTGTGCAACTTGTCGTGTATTTCGCCATTGGGAAATATTTGTCGAAAAACACGCGAAAAGGTGTTTGGGGCCTGGTGCCTTGAAGAAAATCAGCGAGCAACTGCGAAAGGAATTGCCCGGGCTTCGTGGGTATTCGGAGACCCAATTAAAGGATATGAGAAGGTTTTACGAGGCATGGACACTTTTGGATGGAGACAATTCATGTGCCGAGGGTAATGCAGCAGGTGCAACCACAGAAATGCTTCCGATGAATTCGGCGGTTGCAACCGCCCAATTAGCATCGACAAATTCGGCGGTCGTAACCGCCGAATTACAAACAACTGCAAATCAAATAGATATTTATCACACAATAACCATTCCCAACATAACGGAATTCCCTGTCGAGGACTTCTTCTAACTGTCATTTACCCATCATTCTATGCTAATTTTGCTTTGCAAAGAAATGGATTCACGCTATTATTACATCCCATCGTACAGCCGAAGAACACCTTTCCGTTGAAGCCATCGAAAAACTCATCAAGCAAAAAGCCTTCGAAAACCGAAATGAGATTCCAAATAACTTTGTTAAGTCCACTCAAAAACCTTTCAGCAGAAATTCGCGCAGACCGAGATGAATAATGCCGTCAATGTTATCACGTTTCACCAATGGCGACATGGAAATCACATATTTCGGATGGTTGTCGGCAATGCGCCTCAAACTGCCAAACTCCCGTTCCTCCGTCTCTTCCGAGGCAATCAGATAGCTGACTTGTACATAGACCTGTTGCTTCCTTTTCGTGCAAACGAAATCCACCTCACCGGCCTGCAGCTGCCCTACCCGAACCTCATAACCCATGCGAAGCAATTGCTGATACACCACATTTTCAAGCACTTTCTCGATGTCTTTCTCGCGTTGGGTGTTTTCAGAAAGCAGGTTCCGCAAGCCGATATCCTCAAAGTAATATTTACCATTCGTTTCAAGCAGTTTCTTACCATGTATGTCGTAACGCGGCACGCATTTCAGCAGATAAGTTTCCTCAAAATAGGAACTATAGTCCAAGACGATGTTGGAGGAAACTATCGTGCCATGGCTTTTCATGTAATTGCTGATGTTGTTTGCCGAGATAGGTTTACCCGTATTGTCGGCCAAAAACAAAAGTAACTTGTTTAAAAACGGTACGTTACGGATGTTGTGTCGCTCAATGATGTCCTTCAGTACGACCGTGTTCAACACACTTTGCAAATAATCATGGATGCGT
>JAEEGH010015161.1_pt1 | contig 16796 bp, 14 predicted proteins | sample 9134181 | NCBI WGS metagenome assembly JAEEGH01 (sample SAMN16246544, study PRJNA631951) | gut metagenome | biome: gut microbiome; feature: rumen; material: DP-attached | host: Bos | place: Iran: Karaj | collected 2018-10
CACGTTTGTGGCGGTAGACCGTGTGGCCAGAGATCGTCATCACTGGTATGACGTCGTGGCTGGGGCAGGTCTTGGGTTCGCTCTCACAGAAGCGACATGGTGGCTCTCTGATCAACTCTTCCCCAGGCAGAAGGGCAACATTGCCATCGGTTTCTCTGGTAACACGCTTGACGTCGCTGTGGCTTTGTGATTATACGACGGGAAGGGAGATACCGCTGATCTTCTGGTACTCATCCAGGGCATAGACATCGGTCATACCACTGATATAATCGATGACCGCCATGAGACGCGTCTCAAGGTCGGGGGCAGAGATATGGTACTGGCTGCTGACTCGTCCGATGAGTTGACGGGAGTAGAAACGTTCCGGATGAACTGCTGCCTCGACAAACTGTTCCATGAGCGTCTGGATGATCTGATAACCAGAGAGTTCGACATCGAGCACGGGGCGACTCTTGTAGATTTTCTTAACAGAAAGTTGGCAGCAACGTTCGTATGCCTCCTTCTGCAACTCGCCAATATGGTCGATGAGGCTTCCTTGGAATGTGGCATTAAGAATATCCTCTTCGTGCTCTACAAACACTCTGACGCACTCGGTCTCGAGTTTTCCGATGACGCAGGCCCGCAGATAGACCACCTTTTCATTATCGTCTGTCACGCCTTCCTCATTGATGCGCTGGAGGATGTGCTGCTGGCTCTCGGCATCGAAGAAACCCAAAAGCATCTGCATGGTTTCATCGTGCGAAAGAATTTTAAGTTTGTGGGCATCTTCAATATCCATAATCTCATAACAGATATCATCGGCAGCCTCCACAAGATATACCAAGGGATAACGGGCGAAGCGTAGGGGCTCACCCATCGCAGACAGGCATGGAATACCGAGCTCTTCAGCTATCTTGAGGTAAGAATCCCTTTCGGTGTCGAAGAATCCAAATTTGCCTTTCTTGCCAGCAGCTGTAGAGGAATGTGGGTACTTAACGATGCTGGCGAGGGTAGAATAAGTCATTACAAATCCGCCGGATCGCCGCCCCTTGAACTGATGGGTCAGGATGCGAAAGGCATTGGCGTTGCCCTCGAAGTGGGTGAGGTCGTTCCAAAAAACTGGTGACACCTCACGTTGTAAATCCGTACCAGCTTCTTCGAGAAAATAGGCTTGCATCGCTTTCTCACCACTATGACCGAAAGGGGGATTGCCTAAATCATGAGCCAGACAGGCTGTGGCAACAATCTGTCCAATCTCTTGAAACATGGTATCTCTCAGCTCAGGATGACGGATGATCAGTTGCTGAGCCACATCATTACCTAACGACATACCCACACTTGCCACCTCTAAAGAGTGAGTCAGACGGTTGTGGACGAAGATGCTGCCTGGTAAGGGAAACACTTGTGTCTTGTTCTGCAGACGACGGAACGGCGCTGAGAAAATCAAACGGTCGTAGTCGCGTTTGAATTCTGTCCGGTCGTCGTGGCGCTCAGGGTGACGATGCTCCTGCCCGAGACGTTTATTGGAAATTAATTGCTGCCAATTCATCATAATCAATGTGCAAAGGTACGAAAATAAACTGCAGATTCCGCAGATTTCGCAGAAATTAACGAAAAAATGAAAAAATAATCCCTTTCTGCTGTGATATGTGCTGTAAAAATGCTACCTTTGCACGGAATAAAATGAAATTTTAAAGTTCATGTTGAAAATACAAGTTGTCAATAAGGGGCATCAGCCCCTTCCGCAATATGCGACTCCGCAGAGTGCAGGTATGGATTTGCGTGCCAATCTCTCTGAGTCGATAGTCCTTAAACCTCTGGAGCGCAGACTGATTCCAACAGGTCTGCATATCGCTCTACCCGCCGGTTATGAGGCGCAGGTCCGTCCCCGCAGCGGTTTGGCTCTGAAAAAGGGCATCACCGTGTTGAATTCTCCAGGCACTGTTGATGCCGACTATCGTGGTGAGGTGGGCGTCTTACTGATTAACTTGTCACAGGAAGAATTCGTTGTTAACGATGGTGAGCGTATTGCCCAGATGGTCATCGCTCGTCATGAGCAGGGTGAGTTTGTACCTGTGGAGGTGCTGGATGAGACTGAACGTGGCGAAGGTGGTTATGGGCATACAGGGGTTAAGTGATGAAGAAGTGAAAGAGAAGAGGATGATAAAAGATGGTTGTTGGGAAAAGTGGTTGGTGAAAGTTGGGGTGATTATCTTCATCTTTCACTGTTCTTTTTTGACAGCTTTTGCTCAGACGAACAAAAGAACCTACGATCAGTTCTTTATGGAGGCGATGGTTCAGCGGCAGAAGGGAAACAATGATGCTGCCTTCGATCTTTTGCGCCATTGTCAGGAACTGAATCCTGATGCTCCCGAGGTATATTTCTTCCTTGGACAATATTATTCACTCTTGAAGAATCCCGAGAAGGCACTGGAGTGCGTGAAGCGTGCAGCAGCCCTTAATCCTGAGAGCGAAATCTATATGGAGACCTTAGCACAGGCTTATGTCCGTCAGCAGGATTTTGCCAGTGCCATCCCTGTTCTCGAAGGAATCTATGCCCGAAACAAGAATCGTGAGGATATGCTGGAGATGTTGTTCCAACTCTATCAGCAAGTGGATGATTATGAAAAAGCTATAGGCGTGTTAAATAGGCTTGAGGCTAATGATGGCAAGAGTGAGCGCCTCTCCTTGGCAAAGCGTGAGATCTATACGCGGATGGGTGATAAGAAAGCTGCTGTGGCAGAGATGGAGGCCTTGGCCAAGCAATACCCCCATGACTTTAATTATCTGGCCATGTATGGGGAGTCGCTGATGATGAACGGACAGGCGAAAAAAGCACTGAATCTTTATCATCAGGTATTAAAAGAAGAACCGGACAACAACCGTGTTCTCATGTCGTTGCGTACCTACTATCAGTCACAAGGCGACAAGGCGGTGGCTGATTCGCTGGCGGAACGCGTATTGTTGAATAAGAATGCGACACCAGAGGAGAAAGTGCATCTGTTGCGCCAGGAGATAGCCTCTAGTGAGGCCAGTGGTGACAGTACAAGGGTTCTGGCGCTATTCCGTAAAATGCTGTCTCAACCTCAGGCAGAAGTCGATATGGCCTTTTTCTGTGCCTCATATATGAGTGCGAAGAAGATGCCGAAAGACAGTATCCGTCCTGTATTGGAACAGGTACTGAGGATGGCACCGGATCAGGCGGCAGCTCGTCTGCAACTGGTGGGCTATGCATGGGAGGATGAAAATCTGGACCGGGTCATCGCCCTGTGTCAGGATGCCCGTCAGTATAATCCCGATGAGATGGCTTTCTATTATTATCAGGGTATCGCCTATTATAAACGAGACCAGCTTGACAATGCCTTGTCAACGTTCCAGAATGGCATCGGTGTGATTACTGATGACAGTGATCCTGTGATTGTCTCTGATTTCTATGCCGTCATGGGCGATATCCTTCATCAGAAGGGATTGGCAGAGGAGGCTTTTGCAGCTTATGATTCCTGCCTGCAATGGAAAGATGATAATATCGGTTGTCTGAATAACTACGCCTATTACCTGAGTGAGCGTGGTGAGCGGTTGGATACTGCTGAGGCGATGAGTTTCAAGACCGTGAAGGCAGAACCGAAGAATGCCACCTATCTTGATACCTATGCTTGGATCCTCTTCATGCAGAAACGTTATTCCGAAGCAAAAATCTATATCGATCAGGCTTTGCAACACATGGGTGATGATGCACCAGGTAATGAAGTGATTATTGAACATGCAGGTGATATCTATGCCTTGAATAAGGATATGGATCGTGCCCTGTCACTCTGGCGTGATGCCCAGCAGAAGAAACCTGAGGATCAGTTGTTACAAAAGAAAATCAAATTAAAAAAGTATATTAAAGAATGAAACTGTTCAGTATTGTAAAAGTGGCCGTATTGGCTTTGCCGTTAGTGCTGGTGTCTTGTAAATCACATAAAGCAGTCACTACTAATGATAGTAAAGCGGCAATGTCAACCATTAAGAAAGGTGAATTCCTTGCAGAAGTATTAGATAATGCTCAGACAGGTAAGTTCCTGACGTCGAAGGTGAAATTCTCAGTGGAGGTAGGGCAGCAGAAGGTGACGCTCACTGGTAACCTGAAAATGAGACGCCATGATGTGATCCGACTTCAGTTGATGGCCTTTGGTTTCGTAGAGGCTGGTCGTATTGAATTGACGAAGGACTATGTGCTCATCATGGACCGTATCAACAAACAGTATCTCCAAGTGCCCTGGGCTTCGGTTGACTTCCTCCGTAATAGCGGATTAAACTTCGAAACTATCCAGTCGCTCTTCTGGAATGAGCTCTTTGTTCCTGCTAATGTAAACTTTGATAATCCGACAGAAAAGGGATCTGGGCCCTATAATGTGATAGAGAGTGGTGATGATATGATTCTCAGTCTGGAGTCTTCAAAGTTGGACTACAGCTGGCTTGCCAGTAAAAAGACGGCTCTGATCAGGATGGCGAATATCATGTATAAGGATAAGGTAAACGGGACTTCTCAACTGAACTGGGACTATGAGGAGTTCAAGTTTTTGGAAAAGAACCAGTTCCCTTATAAACATATCATTACGCTGAACACAGGTGGTAAAGAAGTGAAGCTCAGTATGACGCTGAATCATATCGGTTCGGATACAGAGTGGGAACCTCGTACAAAGATTTCTAATAAGTATCGTGAAGTGTCTGTGGATGAGATTTTGCGACGTTTCATGGCTCTTTAAATAGTGGATGACGCGTGAAACGGTTATTATTATTCTGGATCTTGGCTTGCATGGTGGCAGTAGCTCCAGCCCAGCAGACAAAAAAGAAGTCTGCCAGGCCGAAGACAACTGCAACCAGCAAGACTAAAAAGACTAGTAAGACTAGCAAAACTAGTAAAACTGGCAAAACTAGTAAAACTGGCAAAACTACCAAAAAAACGCCCCCAGTCACCGTAAACAGCCTGAAGAACGAGCAGGCTCAGGTTCGCCAGCAGATTAAGGAACAGGAGCGCCGACTGCGCGCCAACGAACAGGATGTGAAAAAACGTCTGCAAAATCTCATGGTCATCAACAATGAGATAGCTGATAGGAGGCGTACGATTGACACCATCCGTGGCGATATCCATCGACTTGATGGAAACATTCATGTACTTCAGTCGCAGTTGAAAGTGTTGGAGCGTGAACTCGAAGAGCGTAAACAGCGTTTTCAGAAGTCCATGCGATATATGCATCGTAATCGGAGTATCCAAAGTCAGATGATGTTCATCTTCAGTGCGAAGAACTTCTCACAGATGTATCGTCGCTTGCGATTTGTACGTGAATATGCGGCTTATCAGAAAGCGCAGGGTGAGGCTGTGGAGGCTATGCAGGTACAGGTAGCAGAAGCATTTGAAGAACTGGAAACCTCGAAACGGCAGAAGAATGATCTGCTTTATCGTGGTGAACAGGAAAAGAAGACGCTAGAGAACAAGCAAGTTGAGCAGGAGCAGGTGGTGAACTCGCTGAAGAAGCAACAAAAGACCATCATCAGTATCATCGACAAACAGAAGAAGCGTGATGCTGAGCTGAATGCACAAATCGATCGTCTGATAGCAGAGGAGATAGCTCGTGCAAAGGCTCGTGCAGAGGCAGAAGCAAGAAGAAAGGCTGAAGCGGAGGCTGCTAGAAAACGGGCTGAGGAACTGGCAAGGAAAAAAGCTGAGGCGGAAGCTGCTGCCCGAGAGAATGCCCGAAGGATTGCGGAGGCAAAGGCGCGTGAGGAGAAAGCGAAGGCTGAGGCCAGAGCCGCAGCCAGAAAGAGTGCAGAAGAAAAAGCTGCTGCTGAGCGTGCAGCCCGTGAAGCTGAAAAAGCCCGTCTGGCAGCTGAACGGAAGGCAAAAGAGGAAGCCAGAGCACGTGAGAAGGAGGTGGCTGCTGCCAAGAAGTCGGCAGAGCAGGTCTATACTGTCTCTTCAGAAGATCAGCGTCTGAGTGGTAACTTTGAGAGTAATCGTGGGCGTCTGCCCATGCCTGTCAGTGGCAGTTACCAGATCGTACATCGGTTTGGAACGAATCACGTGACAGATGTGAAAGGGCATGTCACACTGGATAAGAAAGGTATCGATATCAAAGCGCAGCCAGGCTCTGCTGTTCGTTGCATCTTCGATGGTGAAGTGAGTGCGGTCTTTGGTTATGCAGGTACCACGGTGGTGATTATTCGTCATGGTAACTACTTGTCCGTCTATTGCGACTTGGCCTCTGTGAGTGTCAGTCGTGGACAGAAAGTAAGTACCCGGCAGACTATCGGACGATTAGGTTCCGAAGGTGTGATGCAGTTCCAACTGCGACGTGGAAATGAAAAACTGAACCCGGAGGGCTGGCTGTCTAGATAGCCAGCCCTTCTAGTAGATAGATATAGGTCTCAATGGCCTGATGTATTTCAGAGATCTTGATAAACTCGTCTGCCGAATGTGAGCGACTTGACTCGCCTGGACCTAACTTGAATGAGGGGAAGGGCATCAGTGCTTGGTCGCTCAGGGTAGGTGATCCGAAGGGCTGCATGCCACGTTCCAGACATCTGCGGATGATGGGATGATCCTGTGAGATGTTACTGGAATGAAGACGGAACGAACGGGGCCGAAGCTCACACTTCTTCATCTTCTTCTTCAAGAACTCATAGAGAAACTCATTCTGATAGAACTCATTGGTGCGTATATCAATAATAAAATGTAAAGAGTCGGGAATGACGTTGTGCTGGGTGCCACTCTCCACAACCGTTACCGTCATCTTGGTGGGGCCTAACAGTGGACTTTCCTTTCTGAACTTATAATCGCGAAGCCATACCAGATCGTCGAGTGCTTCATAGATAGCGTTCACACCTTCGTTTCTGGCTGCATGTCCTGACTTGCCATAGGCATAGCCGTCAATCACCATCAAGCCTTTCTCCGCAATAGCTGGTTGCATGCCTGTTGGTTCACCGACAATAGCTACATCCACTTTCGGTAGCAGTGGCAGCACTCGACTGAACCCATCAGCACCAGACACTTCCTCTTCTGCTGATGCTACCCAAAGGATATTATAGTTACGAGGGCGCTGGAGCATGATGCGATAGGCCTGAAGTAATGCTACCAGTCCACCGCCGCAATCATTGGAGCCGAGACCATAGAGCAAGTCGCCTTCCTGAGTAGGCGTAAATGGATCACGTGTCCAAGAGTCAACAGGCTTCACAGTGTCGATATGAGCATTCAGCATGATGGTGGGGCGGTTATTGTCCCAATCCTGACAACCCACCCATAGGTTGTTTCCTTCACGACCGAAAGGCAGGTTCCACCGATTCAGATACTCCGCCAGCTTGTCAGCGGCATTTTTCTCTTCACGGCTAACAGAAGGTATGGCTATCAGTTCCTTCAGTAGTTCTAAGGCGTCATTTGTGTAATTGCTAATCTCCATGACTTTGATGATTTGAGATGATATAAGATAGTCCCATTGAAAGGACCAATATGCCAAAGATAATAATTAAGGAGAGTGGGGTGGGCACTTCGATATCCCAGATAACTTCCAATAGCATCTTGATACCTACGAAACTGAGGATGATGCCAAGACCATATTTCAGATAAGCGAAGTACTTGGCCACAGCAGCCAGCGCGAAATAGAGTGCCCGCAAGCCGAGGATGGCAAACACGTTACTCGTTAGTACGATGAACGGGTCACGACTGACGGAGAAAACGGCAGGGATACTATCTACGGCAAAAGCTACGTCGGTAGTCTCTATCACGAGCAAGGCAATGAATAATGGGGTGGCAAGGCGCTTGCCGTTCTCTACGATAAAGAACTTGTCGCCGTGCATCTGATTGGTGACGGGGAAGAACTTCTTGAAGAGCTTTACGAAGATGTTTTTCGAAGGATCAACCTGTTCGTCATCCTGATGGCGGAACATTTTAAAGCCTGTATAAATGAGAAAGACACCAAATACACCGAGTATCCATTCAAACTGGTTGATAATAGCTGTACCAGCGAAAATAAAAATGCTGCGAAGCACCAAGGCACCGAAAATGCCCCAGAAAAGCACTTCGTGTTGATATTTCCGTTGAATACCAAAGAAGGAGAAGAGCATCAGGAAAACAAAAAGATTATCCATTGATAGTGATTTCTCTATGAGGTAACCTGCCAGGAACTCCATGGCTTTCTCGTCACCCTCATAAAGCCAGATACCACCGCAGAAAATCAGTGAGACACCAATCCAAACGGCTGTCATCTTCAGGGCCTCAGTAACACTCACCTCATGCTGCCCTTTCTTGCCATACGACTTCAGGTCGATGACGAGCATGATCAGCACCAGCACATAAAACAAAATCCAAGCCCAAATGGGCATACTAATAACTTCCATATCGAGTGCAAAGATACAAATAAGTGTTCGTAAAACCAAATTTCTTTAAGAATGTTATGTTTTTTAGACAGAAAGTTGTATCTTTGCAACCAGTTAGTCAAGAATCGTATGAGAAACAGTGTTTCAGAAAAAGCCCCATTGGTCAAGATTGCCATCGGTCTGATGGCAGGAATGGTTGCGGCAAAGTATGTGGCTTCATTACCTCTTTTCCCGTTATTGGTTGGGTTAATATTAATAGCGTTTTGCCTGTGGCGGCATGCGTATCTGCAGTCAGCAGTCATTATCTTGTGTTTTATGGTATTAGGTGCACTCCTGATGCAACGAGCACAACAGGAACCGCCTCAAGTGTCAAGAATGGAACGGTCAAAAAACTATTTCCTATCTCAACGGGCACGATTGTTGGATCGCCTGTCAGAGAATGGGGTTGATGGTGATGTCTATGCGGTGGTGGCAGCGATGGCACTCGGCGATAAGTCTCAGTTGACAAAAGAGTTGAAGGAGACATACGCCGTGACTGGTGCCGCTCATGTATTGGCATTGAGTGGCCTGCACCTGAGTATCATCTATACGCTCCTGTCCTTACTTCTTGGTCGACGACGGTGGCAGGTTGTATCCCAAGTGCTGATCATTATCTGCATCTGGTTGTTCGTATTCTTAGTGGGCATGTCGGCTAGTGTGGTACGATCGGCAGTGATGCTGACTGTCTATGCGCTATTGTCTCTTGGTGATCGCAACCGGATGTCTGTCAACACACTTGCTTTCACAGCCATCGTCATGCTGATAGTCCATCCTTTGTCTCTTTTCGATATCGGTTTTCAGTTGTCTTTCCTGGCAGTCTTGGCTATCTTAATATGGTATCCCGTCTTCGAGGGTTTTATCCCGCAGTCGTTTCTGATGTCCCATCCTCTGGTTCGGTGGCTCTGGTCTTTATTGGCAGTCTCTTGTGCAGCTCAATTGGGAACGGCACCGCTGATAACTTATTATTTCGGTCGTTTCTCTTTTTTATTCTTGATGACTAATTTGGTAGTGATTCCTTTTGCTCCCCTGATCCTTTATCTCACGCTTGCCGTGCTGTTTGTCCCCTCACTCGCGTACCTATTAGTATATATTGTCAGTGCTCTCAATGCCATTTTGGCTTTTGTAGCTTCCATACCTTGGGTGAGCATCGAAGCGTTACATCCTTCCATGCTGCAGATCATCATGGTCTATGTTATCATAGCCGCTGCTTATCTGCTGATAGATAGGTTGTCAGGGACGTTTGAGGTATTCAGAAGAAAAAAGTAACTAATAAGGGAATACTGATCATGGAGAGGAGTGTGGTGATGAAAGTGACCTCAGTCATCATAGTGGTGTCTTTCTCATATTTCAGGCAAAGAATAGTACCATAGGTGGCTACAGGCATGGCGATGACGAGTGTGTTGATATTGACCACCATAGGGGAGAAGCCTGCAATGTTCATCAGGAAATGAATGCCTATAGGCAAGATTGCCAGACGGAAGAGTGTTGTGACATAGACGGTGGTATTGCCTAATAACGAACGCAGCGGAAGGTTCGACATTGATGAACCGATAATCAGCAGGGCTGCAGGCACGGTAATGTTGCCCAACATAGTCAGGGGCTGGCTGACGGCCTCAGGGATGTTGTCGATTTCAAGTGCCACGATGGCCATCGTCAGATAGGCTGCAAGCATTGGCGTGGAGTAGAGTACTTTCTTCTGAAAGCGCCCGTCTTCCATCTCACTCTTTCCTGTAATCAGGATGGTACCGATAGTAAAGACTGCAAAGGTGTTTACCACATTGAGTACGGCAGCATAGAAGACTGCTTCGTGACCGAAGATCGAAGCTACTACAGGATACCCCATAAATCCCACGTTACCAAACATCAGGGCAAAGCCGATGGAACCTTCATCCTCTGTCTTCTTCGTTAAGTATCGGGGAAGAAGAAAGGCTCCCCCTGCCAGAATGATATATGTGATGACACTGATAAGCAACAGGGGCAGGATAAAACGGCGATCGGGTAATGTGCCCGTCATCGCCGACGACAGAATCAGTGCCGGACAGGTGATGTTGATCACCAGTCGCGACAGCTGTCTATCGAATTCGCCACCAAGATAGCCCAGTTTACCCGCCACGTAGCCTACGACTACGAGGGCAAACAGCGTCAGCATCACTACTACCATAGATTACATGTAACCGAGCCAGCGGAGGATGTCATTCAGGTTTGCCACCACCATCAACAGTATCAAGATGCCGAAGCCTACATACTCAGCACGAATCATAAAAGTCTCAGAAGGCTTGCGACGGGTAATCATCTCATAGAACAAGAACAGCACATGACCACCATCAAGAGCAGGGATAGGCAGGATGTTCATGAAGGCCAGGATGATGGATAGGAAAGCGGTCATCTTCCAGAACATGTACCAGTCCCACATCGGAGGGAACAGACTGCCGATGGCACCGAAGCCGCCGAGTGATTTGGCACCGTCGGCAGTAAAGACATATTTCATGTCACCTACATAACCAGCCAGCACGTTGAAGCCATATTTAATACCTGCAGGGAAACTCTCAAAGAAACCATATTCTTTCGTGATGGGCTGGTAGATACCTGCCAGACTCTTCACAAAGAAACCAACCTTCAAGTCAGCAGTAAGCATCGTTGTCAGCGTATCAGTCTTGCTCTCACGGGCTATCACCATGGTAACGGTACGTACCTTCATGCTATCAGCTACCGTCTTGGCACCTGTCATCATGTCGCTTAGGATACCGATCTGATTAGTGAACTCATTATATGAGTCGATGGCCTTGCCGTTCAAAGCGATGATCTTATCACCTTTCCGTAAACCTATCTGGGCTGCAGGAGAGTTACCCATCACACTGTCGATTTCTGCCGGGATAAACGGACTGACAAATGGTGGCTCAGACTTCAGCATACCGAGGAGGTTGATGTCACCAGGCAGCTGTAAACTCATCGCCTGACCGTTACGGATAATATCCACCCGTTTGGCCTCAGAGAGATCTCTGAAAAGGTCGGCAGAGAAATCCTTGAAAGTGCCCTGGTCTGTACCTACAAGGATATCACCATCCTTGAAACCGTACTGTTTAGCCTCAGTATTAAACTTCATACCGTAGGTCATATCCTTTACGGGAATATAGGTGTCCCCCCAGTAGAAAAGAATCATCGAATAGATGAATAGGGCAAGCAGGAAGTTTACCAGCACACCGCCAATCATAATCAATAGGCGCTGCCAGGCCGGCTTGGCTCGGAACTCCCATGGCTGTTCGGGTTGTTTCATCTGTTCGGTATCGAAACTCTCATCTATCATACCTGCAATCTTGCAGTAGCCACCAAGGGGCAGCCAACCCACACCATACTGGGTGTCACTGTTCTTTGGCTTCCATTTGAAGAGACTGCCATCCCATTTACCGATGCCCGGATCGAAAAACAGGTAGAATTTATCAACGCGTACACCGAATAGCTTCGAAAAGAAGAAATGTCCGCCCTCATGGAGCAGTACTAAAAGTCCGATTGCGAGCATAAACTGCAACAGACGTATCAAAAATATATCCATAATCTTTTTACCTTATTCTATTTATTTGTTCATCAGTTCAGTCGCGATACGACGTGCCTCGGCATCGGTGGCGATATAGGTATCGTAAGAGGGCTCCTTGTCGAAGGTGGCAAGCTGCATGGTCTCTGCAATAATGTCGCCCATCTGCAGGAAACCGCACTTGTCCTCCAGGAAACCACGGTTCACGATCTCGTTGGCCGCATTCACGATGCAGGGCATGTTACCGCCCTTCTTGATGGCCTCGAAGGCGAGGGCTAAGCAACGGAACTTGTTCAGGTCGGGCTCGAAGAACTCCAGATGCTGTGCCTTAAACAGGTCGAGGCGCTCACCACTCAGATGCAGACGCTGGGGGAATGAGAACGCATACTGGATCGGCAGACGCATATCGGGTACACCCAACTGCGCCTTCACGCTACCGTCCTGGAACTGGACGGCACTGTGCACGATCGACTGTGGGTGAACCAGCACCTGAATCCTGTCAGCTTCTACCCCGAAGAGCCACTTGGCCTCGATCACCTCGAAACCCTTGTTCATCATCGAAGCAGAGTCGATGGTGATCTTCGCACCCATATCCCATGTCGGGTGGCGCAGGGCGTCGGCCTTCGTCACGTGGGCAATCTCTTCCATCGACTTCAGACGGAACGGACCGCCTGAGGCCGTGAGCAGGATCTTCTCGATGGGGTTCTGATCCTCACCGACGAGACTTTGGAAGATGGCAGAGTGCTCACTGTCGACAGGCAGGATGGGGGTGTGGTACTGCTGGGCGAGTTGCAGGATTAATTCTCCGGCCACGACCAGTGTCTCCTTGTTGGCCAGACAGATGGTCTTGCCAGCCTTGATGGCATGGATGGTGGGGTTGAGACCTGAGAAACCCACCATGGCGGTGAGCACCATGTCGATGGGACCAGCCTCCACAATCTCGTCAAGTGCCTGGGCACCGGCATAGACCTTGATGTCGGGCAGGTCGCTCATCAGCGCCTTCAGCTCGTCGTAACGCTGTTCGTTGGCAATGACGATGGCGGCGGGCTTGAACTTATGGGCCTGTTCTGCCAGCTGCTGAACTTTATTGTTGGCTGTCAGACAATAGACTTCATATAAGTCTGCATGTTCCTCAATTACTTCGAGGGCCTGTGTTCCAATGGACCCGGTAGAACCGAGTATGGCAATTTGCTTCTTCATATTTTTACTTTTCATTTTTCACTTCTACAATTCCAAGATGCCTTCTGGCAGATTGATTTCTATTTGATGTAGTTTTGTATCGATCTGTTGTATCAGCTCTTCTGAGGCGGGGATGAGTTTCCCGTCAGTCAGTTCAAACAGGATGTTGATGGTGGTGTCGTCGATGGCGGCAATCTCGCCGATAGTTTTTCCGCTGTTGCTGTCGATGAGACTGTAGCCCATGAGCTCTGCCCAGGAGACGTTGGTCTCATCTTCGTCGGACAGCGAACGGGGGAAATACACGTCGCAGCCTGTCAACTCCCTGGCGCGCTCCTGGGTGTCGATGCCGTCGAACTTCATCAGGGCGTTGCTGTCGGTCTTGAAACGGTATTCCTCGATGAAGAAAGGCACCAGGATGCCGTCGATGTCGAGAATGAGATAGTCGGCATCCGTACGGTCAAACACGTCATCGTCTAGCAGGAAGGAAATCTCCCCCCTCACACCATGCGTTTTACCCAGTCTGCCGATCTTATACACCTCTTCTCGTCTGATCATCCTCTTGTGATTTTTGCACCGAGGGCATTCAGACGGTCCTCGATATGCTCATAACCTCTGTCTATCTGTTCGATGTTGTCAATACGGCTCGTGCCTGTGGCGCTCATGGCGGCAATCAGCAGGGCAATACCGGCACGGATATCCGGACTTGTCATCCTACCGCCGCGCAGCGTGATCTTCCGGTCGTGTCCCACAACGACGGCTCTGTGCGGATCGCATAGGATAATCTGTGCACCCATGTCGATGAGCTTATCGACGAAGAACAGACGACTCTCAAACATCTTTTGGTGGAACAATACACTGCCTCTGGCCTGTGTAGCCACCACGATGAGCACCGACAACAGGTCCGGTGTCAGTCCGGGCCAGGGAGCGTCGGCAAGCGTCATAATCGTACCATCGATAAACGACTGTATCTCGTAGTGCTTCTGACGGGGGATCACCAGGTCGTCGCCTTCCACCTTGATCTTGACACCTAACTTCCTGAAAGCATCGGGGATGATGCCGAGATCCTTCAGCGAAACCTCCTTGATGCGGATGCCGTCGCCACACATGGCTGCCATACCGATGAATGAACCCACCTCGATCATATCCGGCAGGATACGATGGGTCGTGCCGTGCAGCGCTTTCACACCCTCGATCGTCAGAAGGTTCGAACCGATACCGCTAATCTGGGCCCCCATCTGGTTCAGCATCTTGCACAGTTGCTGGAGGTAGGGCTCACAGGCGGCGTTATAGATGGTGGTAGTTCCTTTGGCAAAGACGGCAGCCATCACGATGTTGGCAGTACCTGTCACCGAGGCCTCGTCGAGCAACATATAGTTACCCTTGAGTTTCTGGGCGGCAATCTCATAGACCTCGCGCCCCTCGATACGGTTGAACCTGGCACCGAGTTTCTCGAAACCGAGGAAGTGGGTGTCGAGTCGGCGACGTCCGATCTTGTCGCCGCCGGGTTTGGTAATCACCGCCCTGCCCATACGGGCGAGTAACGGACCGATCATCATTACACTGCCACGCAGTTCGGCACATTTCATCACAAATTCGTCGCTCTCCAGGTAGGCCAGATTCAGACTGTCTGCCTGGAAGGTGTAGGTGCCGGCATCGCCACGTGACACTTTCACACCGATGTCGCACAGCAACTGGATGAGGTTGTTCACGTCCCGGATGTCGGGGATGTTCTGAATCGTCACTGCCTCATGGGTCAGCAGGGTGGCACAGATCACCTGCAGTGCCTCGTTCTTCGCGCCCTGCGGGGTAATGGTGCCTTTTAGCAGATGTCCGCCCTCGATGATGAATGATGCCATTCTTGGTTATTTTTTCTTTTTGTTCTTCTTACTACTGTCGTCTGCAACGGCGATCATATTGAACTTGAAGGCATTCAGGTCCAGTTGGATGACGCCGTCGGTGAAGTGTGCCAGATCGTCAGCCACCTTCTCGTCGTCCATCGAACCGTGTCCCCAGGTCATCAGGTCACGCTTCATCTGGTTGGCGGTATAGTAGGTCAGTGCGTCACGCTCCTCACCGGCAGGCATGGTCTTGAGTTTCTCGAAGAGCTGACAGATCAACTTCCCGTAGTGGCGCAGTTTGAGCTCCTCCTTCGGTGGCTTGATAGGAGTGGGTTTGCTGAGGATCTTGTCTGCCTCCGATACGTCGTAGGGCCAGTCGATCTCCAACTCTCTGTGACTCATCAGATACAGATGATCCCAGAGGGTCTGCTCGAAATCGGCATTCTGCTTGAGTTGGGGGTTCTTGGTCTCCATCTGTCGGATGATGGCTTGGGCGCATTGCAGACGTTCTTCCTTGGTAGGAAGCTCGCAGGCATACTCCACCATCTTCTGAATCTCCCGTCCATACTCGGGCATAATCAGCTTCTCACGCTGTGTGTTGTAATCTAATCCTTTAATATCCATAAATAATCATGTTCAATTTTCAATCTTCAATAAGTCTTTCGGCTTCTTCGCTACAAAATCCTTCAGGTAGAACGGTACGAAGTAGGCCACGTCCTCAAACTGCTCGTTCAGGAACCGTTTCTCTGCCAAAGGCTGCATCCATTTGGCGATCGGGTTGATGTTCTCAATGAAATGGGCATTCGGATGACGGATGGCATCCTGACATTTCTGGGCACCGTTGCCGAAGAAATAGACGGGGTGCTCATCCAGATACGCTTTGTAGGTGTCTCCGTCCACGATGTCGGCCTGGATAGGTCTGACGGGTTTTAGTGCCCGGTTGTAGATGCCGGCATACACTTCCATCCTTCTGGCATCAAGCATCGGACAGAGCAGTGCATTCTCTTCAGGGATCTCCCGAAGCAGGACGGGTACGCACAATAGTTCCAGGGTCGGTACGGCAATCAGCTTCAGGTTCCGTCCATAGCACACACCCTTTGCCATCGATACACCGATACGGAGCCCTGTATAGGAGCCGGGACCGCAACTCACGGCGACGGCATCGAAGGGGATAGCATGGTTATCGGTGAACGAGAGGGCTTCGTCAACCATCGTCCCCAGTCGCTCCGCATGATTAGGACCGCTGTGGTCTTCTTGGTCGAAGATCACCTGCCCGTCCTCTGAAACGGCTACCGAACAAACGTCCGTACTGGTCTCTATATGTAATATCGTTGCCATGTCTATTTTGTCTCTTATATTTAATAAGGTGCAAAGGTACGCATTTTTTTGTCAATAGCCATCGTTTTATCAGAAATTAACGTAGCAAGGTCTATCGTAGCGCTAAGGTTTCGCTAAGGTAGCGCTAAGGTAGCGCCTAGGTTCCGCCTAGGTAGCAAAGGCATTTATATTATATATAATAAGGTAAATGCCATTTTTATAATTGATACGAATCAAGAGGCGAAAAATAATCGGCCGAAAATAGAAAAAAAGTTTGGAAAAGTTTTGTTAGTTCCGAAAATAGTCGTACCTTTGCACCCGCTTTCGAGAAATCGAGAGTTGAAGAAAGAGTTCTTTGAAAGATTTACATAGACAGAAGTAGTACAAGAAGCGAGTACTTTTCGAAGTACTTGGGTAAAAAAGAAACAAACCGTTTCAATTCTTGAATTTGGATAGTCGTTCTGTGACAGAGATTACATTCCTACTTGGAATAAAGATATTATTTACAGTGGAGAGTTTGATCCTGGCTCAGGATGAACGCTAGCTACAGGCTTAACACATGC
>JAEEGH010015163.1_pt1 | contig 16796 bp, 10 predicted proteins | sample 9134181 | NCBI WGS metagenome assembly JAEEGH01 (sample SAMN16246544, study PRJNA631951) | gut metagenome | biome: gut microbiome; feature: rumen; material: DP-attached | host: Bos | place: Iran: Karaj | collected 2018-10
CCTGGCCTGGCTGCTGAGCAAGCCCATCGGGGCCTACGCCCTGGGCGAGGGATACGCCCAGAGCATGGGCATCAACATCCGGCTGTTCCGGATCATCCTCATCACCCTGAGCAGCTTTCTCTCCGCCTGCGTCACCGCCTTTGCCGGGCCCATCTCCTTCGTGGGCATCGCGGTGCCCCATATCACCCGCTCCCTCCTGAAGACCTCCAAGCCCATCATGGTCACCCCGGTGGCCTTCCTGTGCGGGTCCGTGTTCTGCGTCTACTGCGACCTTCTCGCCCGCACCCTCTTTTCCCCCAGGGAAATGGCCATCAGCACCGTCACCAGCGTGTTCGGGGCCCCGGTGGTCATCTACATGATGCTCAAGCGCCGCAAGGCCGCGCAGTAAGGAGGCGGAGAGATGGCTTACTTTACCACGAAAGACCTTGCCGTGGGCTACGACGGGAACGTCCTGATCCACGACATCAGCATAAGCATCGAAAAGGGAAAGATCCTCACCCTCATCGGCCCCAACGGGGCGGGAAAATCCACCATCCTGAAGTCCATCACCCGGCACCTGGCCAAGATCGGCGGCGAGGTCTGGATGGACGGCCACGACGTATACCAGTGGCCTGCCCGGGAAATGGCGAAGCAGGTGGCGGTGGTGCTCACGGACCGCATCCGGCCGGAGCTCATGACCTGCGGCGAGGTGGTGGCCATGGGCCGCTATCCCTATACCAACGCCCTGGGCAAGCTCACTCCCCAGGATGAGGAGGCGGTGAACGAGGCGCTCCGCCGGGTCCACGCCCTGGAGCTGGCGGACCAGGACTTCACCACTCTTTCCGACGGGCAGCGCCAGCGGATCATGCTGGCCCGGGCCATCTGCCAGGACCCCAACATCATCGTGCTGGACGAGCCCACCGCCTATCTGGATATCCGCCATAAGATCGAGCTGCTGGATATCCTTCGGGAAATGGCCCATGAGAAGGGCATTACCGTGATCATGTCCCTCCATGAGATCGACCTGGCCACGAAGATCTCCGATTATATCCTCTGCGTGAAGGGGGAGACCGTCGCCGCCTTCGGCTCTCCGGAGGAGATTTTCGACTCTGACACCATCGATAAGCTCTATGACATTCAGCACGGCTCCTATAATCTGCTTTTCGGCAGCGTTGAGCTGACAAAGCCCCAGGGGGAGCCCCGGGTATTCGTGGTGGGAGGCGGCGGCCTGGGCGCCCCGGTCTACCGGACCCTGCAGAAGCGGCAGATCCCCTTCGCCACCGGCATCCTGTACGAAAACGACGTGGACCTGCAGATCGCCCGGGAGCTCTGCGACTGCCTGGTGACGGCCCCGGCCTTCGAGCCCATGACCGAAGCCCAGTACGACGCCGCCTTGGCGCTGATCCGGCGCTGCGGGCGGGTCCTGGACGCGGGCACTCCCGTGGGCACCCAGAACGCCCTGAACGGCAGGCTGCTGGAGGCTGCCGCCCGGGAGGGCATCCCCGTGCTCCGCGCCGTTTCGGAGCTGTCAGAATGACTATCAGCAGGAAAGGAAAAACATGATGGATAAGACCTATCCCTTCACCGCCATCGTGGGTCAGGAGCAGATGAAGCTGGCCCTGATCCTGAATCTCATCAACCCCGCCCTGGGGGGCGTTCTCATCCGGGGAGAAAAAGGCACCGCCAAATCCACCGCCGTGCGGGGTCTCACGGACCTGCTGGAGCAGGTGATGGTCTCCGAGGGCTGCCCCTTCCACTGCCGTCCCGGCCACGGGGAGCTGTGCGCCGAATGCCGGGAAAAGGAGGCCCGGGGGACCCTTGCCGCCGTGCCCTATACCCGCCGGGTGGTGGAGCTGCCCGTGAGCTCCACGGAGGACCGGGTGGTGGGCTCCCTGAGCATGGAGCAGGCCATCAAAAAGGGGGAAAAGGTCTTTGAGCCCGGCCTGCTGGCCCAGGCCAACGGCAACATCCTCTATGTGGACGAGGTGAACCTGCTGGACGACCACATCGTGGACGTGCTGCTGGACAGCGCCGCCATGGGGGTGAACACCGTGGAGCGGGAGGGGGTCAGCTACAGCCACCCGGCCCGGTTCGTGCTGGTTGGCACCATGAATCCGGAGGAGGGGGACCTGCGTCCCCAGCTCCTGGACCGGTTCGGCCTGGTGGTGGAGATCCGGGGAGAGCAGGACATCTCCCTGCGCGCCGAGCTCATCCGCCGGAGGCTGGAGTACGAGGCAGACCCGGCGGACTTCTGCCGCAGGTGGGAGCCGGAGCAGGCCGCCCTGCGGGAAAAGGTGCGTCTGGCCCAGCAGCGGCTGGAGGACGTGCGCATTCCCGACAGCCTGTACCGGGACGCCGCCCGCATCGGCGTGGCGCTCCAGGTGGACGGCCACCGGTCGGACATCACCCTGCTGAAGGCCGCCTGCACCCTGGCCGCCTTCGAGGGAGCGGCGGAGGCAGCCCGGGAACACCTGATCGCCGTCGCCCCCATGGTGCTGACCCACCGGATGCGGCGGCTGCCCTTCGACACCGCCACCGGTCTGCCGGAGGATTGGGAGAGCGTGCTCCATGACTGAGCATGGGTATCCCTTCGCCGCGGTGGTGGGGCAGGAGCGGGTAAAAAAGGCCCTGCTTCTGAACCTCATCGACCCCCGCATCGGCGGGGTGCTCCTGTGCGGGGAGAAGGGCACCGCCAAATCCACGGTCGTGCGCGGTCTGGCGGCCCTCACCCGGCAGCGGGTGGTGGAGCTGCCGCTGAACATCACGGAGGATATGCTGGTGGGCTCCATCGACTTTGAGCGGGCGGTGCGGGACGGGGTCCGGGCGTTCTCCGGCGGCGTGCTGGCCCGGGCGGACGGACAGATCCTCTACGCCGACGAGGTGAATCTGCTGCCGGACGGCATCGTCAGCACCCTCATCTGCGCCGCGGCCGCCGGGGAAAACCTGGTGGAGCGGGAGGGCGTCAGCTGGCGGCATCCCTGCCGCTTCGCCCTGGTGGGCACCATGAACCCGGAGGAGGGGAAGCTGCGCCCCCAGTTCCTGGACCGGTTCGGCCTGTATGTGGACGTCGCCGGGGAGCGGGACGTGGAAAAACGCTGCGAGATCCTCCGGCGGAGGCTGAGCTACGAAAAGGACCCCGCCGCCTTCTGCCATAGCTGGCAGAAGGAGTCTGAACGGCTCTCCCGGCGGATCCGCCGGGCCCAGGACCTGGTGAAGGAGATCGAGCCGGACGAGGCCGTCCGCCGTCTGGCGGCGGAGTATGCCCTCCGGGCGGGCTGCCAGGGTAACCGGGCCGAGCTGGTGCTGGTGCGCACCGCCGCCGCCAACGCCGCCTGGGAGGGCCGGAGCTACATCACCGGGGAGGATATGAAGGAGGCGGCGCTCTTCGTGCTCCCCCACCGGCAGAGGGAGGCACAGCCTCCGGAGCCGGAGCGTCAGCCGGAGCCCCCGGAGCGGAAGCCGGAGGAGCAGACCGCAGACGGTCCTCAGGAGCAGCCGGAGCCCCCGGAGGAGCAGCCTCCGGAGGGTCCGGATCAGGAGGCCGGATCTCCCCCGGAAGCGGAGCCGGACGACGGAAGCGGCGCGCCGCCCCCGGAGGCCCCGCCCCCCGGGGAGGGGGCCGCGCCGGAGGAGGACCTGGTGCAGGGGGAGGAGATCTCCCTTCTCTCCATCCTCCCCGCCCTGCCCCGGGACCGGCTGCAGCGCCAGGGCAGCGGCCGCCGGAACAAGACGAAGAGCGGCACGGACAAGGGCAGGTACGCCGGCTTCACCGCCCACCCCACCCCCCGGCAGCACGACCTGGCCCTGGACGCCACCCTGCGGGCCGCCGCGCCATACCAGAAATGGCGGGATCACGCGGAATGCGCGGTCGCCCTCCGGGAGAGCGACCTGCGCTTCAAGGTGCGGGAGAGCCGCGTGGGGGCCACCATCGTGTTCGTGGTGGACGCCAGCGGCTCCATGGGGGCGCAGAAGCGGATGAAGGCCGCAAAGGAGGCCATCCTCTCCATGCTGCTGGACTCCTACCAGAAGCGGGACAAGATCGGTCTGGTAGCCTTCCGGAAGGATGGCGCCCAGACCCTGCTGGACATCACCGCCAGCGTGGACCTGGCGGAAAAGAAGCTCCAGGCCCTGCCCACCGGCGGGCGGACGCCCCTGGCCGCCGGGCTGTTCCAGGCCTGGCAGCTGCTGCGGGCCCGGCGGCGGAAGGATCCGGAGATGCTGCCCATGGTGGTGCTGGTGACGGACGGGCGGGCCAACCGCCCCCTGTGGACGGACGACGCGGTGGCGGACGCCATGCAGGCCGCCGAGCTCATCCGCCGGGACGGGATCCGCGCCATGGTCATCGACACGGAAAAGGACTTCATCTCCCTGCATATCGCCGCCCAGGCGGCCCAGGCCATGGGCGCGGATTACTGCAAGGTGGACGAGCTGCGGGGCGAGGAGCTGCGGTCCATCGTCAGGAGCGGAACGCTCCTCAGCGGGCTGGACGCCGGATAAGGGGGGAATCATGCGCATTTATGCCGTCGGGGATCATCTGATGACCCCCGCCATCCGCAGCGCGGCGGCGGAGGCGGGGGCGGAGATCCGTTTTGTGACCTCACGCCTGGCCGCCGGAGAAGTCGTGACCGAAGCATATGACGTGCTCCTGGCGGACTGCGACCACGGGGACAAGGAGCCCCTGAGAAACCCCGGTCTCTGCGCCCGCGCCCGGTTCCGGGTGCCCCTGTGCCCCGCCAACGCCGCCGCGGGGATCGGGAACGTATCGGCCAAAGACGCGGCGGACCTGAACGCCTGGTTCGCCTACGGCGGTCCGGAAAACCTGAAAAACGCCTTTGCCCGGCTGGGCCAGCTGGCGCGCGGGGAAAGCGCTCCCCTGCCCTCCCCCGCCCCCGTCCCTCTGGACGCCGTTTTCCTGCCGGACGGGCGGCTGCTGCCGGACTGCTCCGCCTGGGAGGCTTCGGAAGAAAACCGCTATCCCCGGCGGGTGGGGATGCTCAGCTACCGCAGCCGCTGGTCCGACGGGGACCTGGCCCTGGAGAACGCCATCATCCGCGGCCTGAACCGCCGGGGGATCGGGGTGATCGCCGCCTTTACCGACGGCTCCCCGGACCCGGAGCTGGGGACCCTAACCTTTGAGCAGGCGGTGGAGCGGTTTTTCTGCAAAGACGGCAGGCCCGCCATCGAAGCGTTCATCAACTTTCAGTTCTTCGGCGCCAAGGGCGGGAACGGGGAGGACATGTTCCAGAGGGCCGCGGACTGCTTCCGCCGGCTGGACGTGCCGGTGATCCGCCCGGTGGGACTCAGCCGGAAGGGGGAGGAATTCTACAAAAGCTCCCCGAGGCCCTATGCCGGAGACCTGCCCACCAATTTCATCGTGCCGGAATACCAGGGGATGATCGAGCCCATCCACGTCTCCTGCGCCGGCGCGGGGGACCGCCGGCTGCCGGACCCGGAGCGGGTGGAACGGCTCTGCGCCCGCACAGCCGCCTGGCTGCGGCTGCGGGAGCTCCCCAACCGGGACAAGCGGGTGGCGATCCTGCTGCACAACGCCCCCTGCTCCGGGGTGGAGGCCACCCTGGGCATGGCGACGGATCTGGACGCCTTTTCCGGCGCCGCGGCGCTGCTGCAGCGCCTTTCCCGGGAGGGGTATGCCGTCACGGAGCTCCCCGCCGACGGGGAGGAGCTGAAGCGGCGGATCATGGAGAAAAAGGCCTATTCCGATTTCCGCTGGACCTCCGCGGAGGATATCGACGCCTCCGGCGGCGCCATGTACCGCATGGAGCCGGAGGAGTACGCCGGGTATTATGACCGCCTCCTGACCCCCGCCGCGAAGCGGGAGACGGAGACCCACTGGGGTCCGCCTCCCGGGGAGGCCATGGTCGTGGGCGGCAGGCTCCTCATCACCGGCCTCTCCTTTGGGAACGTCCTGGTGATGGTGCAGCCCAAGCGGGGCTGTTACGGGGCCAAATGCACCGGGGAGGTGTGCCGCATCCTCCAGGACCCCGCCTGTCCGCCTTCCCATCAGTATCTGGCCACCTACTGGTATCTGCAGCACAACTGGCGGGCGGACGCGGTGATCCACCTGGGCACCCACGGCTCCCTGGAGTACCTCCCGGGGAAGCAGAGCGGTCTGAGCCGGGACTGCTTCCCGGATATCGCCCTGGGGGATCTCATCGACCTGTACCCCTATAACGCATCCGTCGCGGCCCAGGCGCTGATCGCCCGCCGCCGGGCCTATGCCGTGACGCTGTCCTATCTTCCCGCCCCGGACAAGGGCCTGGACCCCGCCCAGCGGCGGCTGGGACGGCTCATCGACCGGTATTTTGCCGCCCGGGAGCAGGACAGCCCCCAGCTTCCGGATATCCGCCGGGCCATTGAGGAGGCGGCGAAGGATTCCCCCGCCGCCCGCGGGGTGCTTGCCCGGGAGCCGGAGCCCGAGGAAGGGCTGCGGCAGCTCCGTTCCCTTCTCGCCCGCACGGAGGAGAGCCGCCGGGGCGGAGCCCGCAGGGCCCTCGGGGCCGTCCCGGACCGGGACTGGGTGCGGGACTATATCGCCCAGGTATGGCTCTCCGACCCGGACGCCGCCGCTCTGTGGGGGAGCTCTGCCGATCCGCTGGAGCGGGGGGAGCGGATGGCCGAATTCATCGACGCCGCCCTGGACGAGCCGGAGCGGCGCTCCGACCCCGCCCTGGAGGCGCTGGCGGAGGACGCCCGGGCCATTGCCGCGGGTCTGGCCGCCGCTGGGGAGGAGACGGAAGCCCTGCTGCGGGCCCTGTCCGGCCGCTTCATCTCCCCCAGCCCCTGCGGCGACGGGAGCCGGAACGGACGGGAGATCCTGCCCACGGGTCGGAACCTCCACGGAGCGGAGCAGGACCGGGTCCCCACGGAATTTGCCTACCGCCGGGGGGCGGAGGCGGCGGAGGCCCTGCTGGAAAAATACCGGGCCGAGACCGGCGTCCTGCCGGAAAAGGCGGCCCTGAACATGACCAGCCTGGACGTGGCCCGCTCCGGCGGCGAACAGCTGGGGCAGTTCCTGGCTCTCATGGGCATCAGGCCGGTATGGGACCCCTCCGGCCGGGTGGAGGGGCTGGCCTGCATCCCCCTGGCCGAGCTGGGGCGGCCCCGGGTGGACGTGACCGCCCGGATCTCCAGCGTCATGCGGGACGCCTGGCCCCAGCTGCTGGCGCTGATGGACCGGGCGGTGCAGCTGGCCGCGGCCCAGCCGGAGCCGGAGGAGCAGAATTTCGTCCGCAGGAATTCCAAAGCCATCGCCTCTCTGGGGGAGGAGGGCACGGGCCGCATCTTCGGCGGTCAGCCCGGGACCTACACCTCCGCCGTGGGGCTGGCCCTGAAGGCCAGCGCCTGGAAGGACGAGACCGATCTTGCCAGGTATTTCATCGACTCCTCCTCCTATCTCTACGGAGAGGGCAAGGAGGGCGTGCGGGCCCCAGGCGCCTTTGCCGCCAACGTGCGCCAGGTGGACCTGACGGCGGACACCGCCGCCTCCCGCCGCACGGACGGAGGCGCGAGCAGCTACAGCGCCCGGGTGCAGGGGGGCTATCAGCTGGCCGCCCGGGCGCTGGGCAGCAGGCGGAGGCTGCGGCAGTACATGGGGGAAACGGGCTCCGACGGCTCCCTGCGGGTGGTGCCCATGGCGGATCACGTGACTCAGGCGATCCGGGACACCCTGCTGAACGACATATGGCTGGAGCAGGTGCAGTCCCAGGGCTATGCCGGGGCTTCGGAGCTCATGAGCCGCATACAGAATCTGTTCGATACCCAGTGCGTGCTGGAAAACCTGACCCCGGAGCTCCTGGACAGCGTGGCTGAACGGATCCTGCTGGACGAGGACCGGGTCCGCTGGTTCCGGGAGACGAACCCCTACGCCCTGGAGGAATCCGGCCGCCGGTTCCTGGAGCTGCACCGGCGGGGCAAATGGAAGGGCGATCCCGGGATCCTTCGCCGCCTCCAAAGCGCCTATCTCCGGGCGGAGGGGGATCTGGAGGACGGCGTCGCCGGTCTGGGGGAGATCCAGGCGGGGAACGTGGAGATCGTGGACTCCGCCCGGGTGGAGAGCTGGGCAGAACGCCTGAGGGAGACGGAGGATCTGCTGAAGCATGACTGAGCTGAAAAGCCTTGTCCTCCGGCTCACGGAGGGCTGCGATCTGGCCTGCGCATACTGCTATGCCGGCTCCGTCCCCGGCGGGGAGGTCATGACGCCGGAGACCGCCTGCCGGGCGATCGAGCTGGCCTGTCCCGCCGGAGGGCGGCTGCGGGTCCAGTTCACCGGCGGGGAGCCCCTGCTGGCCCGGGAGACCCTCCGCGCCGCGGCGGACTTCGGGCGGAAAACGGGGCGGCGCCTGACCATGGCCATACAGACCAACGGCACGCTGCTGACGGAGGACCGCTGCCGGGAGCTGCTGGCCCTCCCCTGCGCCGTGGGGGTCAGCCTGGACGGACCCGGCACCATGAACGGCTGCCGCCGGTACCCCGACGGGAGCCCCTCCGGCGAGGATGTCCTGGCGGGCATCCGCCGTCTGGGCGCTTTGGGGGGACGGTGCAGCCTCACCGCGGTGGTGACGGCGCAGAACGCGGAGCGTCTGGAGCTCCTGGCGGACCTGGCCCTGACCCTGGGGAACGTGCGGGGCGTGGGGCTTGACCTGTTCCGTCCCCTGGGCCGGGGGGCGGCGGCGGAGCTGGCTCCCGACCCGGAGGTCCTGCGCCGGGGACTCCGGGCCCTGGTGCGGAAGACCCTTGCCCTGGAACGGGCGGGGATCCCCTTCCGCCTGCGGGAGCTGGACCGCTGGCGCAGCCGGCAAAACAGCGGCGGCGCGCCGGCTTACTGCTATGCCCAGACGGCGCTGTCCCTGGCGGTGGACGCCCGGGGGGACCTGTGGCCCTGCTCCTCCCTGGCGGGACTTCCGGCCTTCCGCCTGGGGAATCTCCGGGACGGACTGCCGGAGGGCGAGCGCGCCCTGCCCCAGCTGGAGGCTCCTCCGGCCTGCCGGGCATGCGGCCGCTTTTCCCTGTGCGGCGGGGGCTGCCCCGCCGGACGGCTGGGGGGCAGACCCGCCCCCCTCGCCTGCGTGATGCAGGAGGTCATTTCAGAAATCATGACGGGAGAGGAATGCCGATGAAAAAGATCCTGTGCCTGATCGCCACGGAGGACCGGCTGTGGAACATGCGCAAGGCCTTCAGCCGGGCGGAGGAGGCGTATCCCGGTCTGCTTTCCGGCTGCTGCTGGTCGCTGTGGGACCTGTGCGCCCATCCGGAAAAGACGCCGGACATGCTGGCCCGGGCGGAGGAATGCGACTTCGCCATCGTCTATTTCCACGGGGGCACCCAGATGCTGGAGGGCTTCCCCGGGGTGTGGGCCGCCCTCACGGCGCGGATGCCCGTATACTTTGAATCCTCCCTGCCCCAGGAGATCGGGGAGCTCATGCCCTCCTCCGGCCTCGCGGAGGGGGAATACCGGGAGCTGCAGCGGTATTTCCGCTTTGGGGACGAGCCGAATTTCTACGGGATGCTCCTGCTGATCGCCCGGGACAGGTTCGGGGCTCAGGTCTCCGTGCCGGAGCCGGAGCCGCCCCTGGAGGAGGGATTCTACGACGGCGGCCGGGTGCTGACGCGGGGTCAGACCGAGGCCCGCATCGCCCTTGCGGCCCGGGGCGAGAAGCCCGTTATCGGCCTCATCCTCCACCAGAGCCAGATCGTGAACGGCAACACCCGGCATATCGACGCCACCCTGGCGGAGCTCAGCCGGCTGGGGGCGGTGACCCTGCCCCTGTTCACCCGCATGACCAACGATGAGGATGAGACCCTGGGCATACGGGGGGCCATGGAGCGGTATTTCACCCTGGACGGGCGGCCTCTGCCCGACGCGATCCTGGTGCTCACCGGCTTCGCCCTGACCCACATGGCCCGGCCGGGGGACGGGGTCGCTTCGGCGCCGGACAGTCTCTTTTCCTTTTACGACGTGCCCGCCATCCAGGTGATGCTCACCCGGTTCACCCCGGAGGATTACGCCTCCCTCCCCCAGGGCATCGACAGCATGTCCCTCACCTCCCACGTATTCCAGCCGGAGATGGACGGGCAGATCATCTCCGTGCCCAACGCCGCCCAGGTGGCGGAGACGGGGCCGGAGGGGGAGCGGAAGCTCTTCACTCCCCTGCCGGACCGGGTGGAACGGGTCTGCCGCCTGGCCCTGAACTGGGCGAAGCTCCGGAGGAAGCCCGCCCGGGAAAAGAAGATCGCCATTCTGTTCAACACCATGCCGGGCAACGATCGGATCGGCTGCGCCGAGGGGCTGGACACCTTCGAGAGCGTCCGGCGCATCGTGGAAGCCCTGCGGGCGGAGGGGGTGGAGACGGACTTCTCCTTCGATTCTGCCCAGGCCCTGGCGGACGCGGTGACCGCCGGGCTGACCAACGATCTCAGGTGGACGAGCCGGGAGGCCATGGAGGAAAAGGCCGCCGCGGTGATCCCCCCGGAAACCTGGCGGGGCTGGTTCGGCGCCCTTTCGGACAGGGTGCGGGAGGCTCTGTCCCGCACCTGGGGCAGAGCCCCGGGGGAGGTCATGGTGCTGGAGGACAGGATGCTGATCCCCGGTCTCCGGTGCGGCGGCGTATTCATCGGTCTCCAGCCCTCCCGGGCCTTCGGGGAGCGGGCGTCGGAGCTCTACCACAGCACGGAGAGCACCCCGCCCTACAGCTACCTGGCCTATTACCGCTGGCTGGAGGAGTGCTTCGGGGCGGACTGCGTGGTGCACGTGGGCACCCACGGCTCCCTGGAATGGACGCCGGGTAAGGAGGTGGGCCTGAGCCGGGACTGCTGGCCGGACGCCTGCCTGGAGAGCCTGCCCCACCTGTACCCCTACCATATCGGCATCGTGGGCGAGGGGATCCAGGCAAAGCGCCGGAGCTGGGCGGTGGTCCTGGACCATATGCCCCCCAGCCTGGACGAGGCGGAGAGCTACGAGGGGCTGGCGGTGATCGACGAGGCCCTGAAGGAATACCACCAGGCCCGGCAGGTCCGCCCTGCCCAGGTCCCCGCCCTGGCCCGCCGGATCTTCGACCTGGCGGTGCGGGAGAACCTTTCCCGGGACCTGGGGCTGGATGAAGCGACGTTTCAGGCGGACCCCCCGGGCGCGGTGGAGGCGATCCACCTGTGGATGGGCGAGCTGAAAAACTCGCTGGTGAAGGACGGGCTGCATATCTTCGGTCAGGTGCCGGAGGGAAAGCTGTATGAAAACCTGCTCCGGGCCCTGGTGCGGGTGAAGAACGGCAATATCCCCGCCCTGCCGGACAGCGTGATCGCCGCGCTGGGGTATTCCCCCGAAAGGGTGAAGGACTCCCCCGCCGCCGACTTCGGCGGCGTCTCGGGCCTGGAGGTGCGGGACACCGCCACGGATACCGCCCGGCGTCTGGTCTCCGCCCTGAGCGCGCGGCGCTATGACCCGGCGGCCATAGACGGGATCCTGGAGCGGGAGGGCTTCCCCGGCGGCACCGCCGACCTGCGCCGGGTGCTGGAGTTTCTCTGCACCGGGGTGACGGACAAGCTGGATCACGTCACGGACGAAATGCGGTACTTCCTTGCGGGCTTCGCCGGACGCTTCGTTCCCCCCGCCCTGGGCGGGAACCCCACCCGGGGGAACGTGTCCATCCTGCCCACGGGCCGGAATTTCTACGCCAGCGACCCGAATCAGATCCCCTCCCGGGCGGCCTGGGAGATCGGCGGCCGCCTGGCTTCCCAGCTCCTGGCCCAGTATGCCGAGACCGGGGAGGGCGTGCCGGAGAGCGTGGCCATGGTGGTCTGGGCGGGAAACACCGTCAAGACCTGCGGGGAGGACTTTGCCGAGTGTCTGCACCTCATGGGCGTGCGCCCCGTGTATCTGGGCGAGAGCAGCTGCGTATCGGGGGTGGAGCCCATTCCATTGGAGGAGCTCGGGCGGCCCCGCATCGACGTGACCCTGCGCATCTCCGGCCTTTTCCGGGATATGTACCCCAACCTCATCCGGCTGATGGACCAGGCGGTGACCTGCGTGGGGACGCTGGACGAGCCGGAGGAGCGGAATTTCATCAAAAAGCATCTGCGGCAGGACGTGGAGGAGCTGACCAGCCGGGGCATTCCCCGGGACCGGGCGCTGGACGAGGCCTTTCTCCGGGTCTACGGCTGCGCCCCGGGCTGCTACGGCACCGCCGTTTCCAAGATCATCGAGAGCCGCCAGTGGACGGACTTCCGGGACCTGGCCCGGGTATTCGAGACCTGGTCCAGCTACGGCTATTCCGGCCGGGAGCACGGCGAAAAGCACGCGGAAGCCTTCCGCCTGCGCCTGTCCACCGTGGCCGTGACCGTGAAAAACGAGAGCACCGCGGAATACGACATGCTGGACAGCGACGATTTTTACGCCTATCACGGGGGTCTGGCGGCCGCCGTCCGGGCCAATTCCGGCAAGGCGCCCCTCTCCGTTACCGGGCATACGGACGATCCGGACCGGCCCGTGACCCGCACCGTGGCCCGGGAGACCGCCCGGGTGGTGCGCAGCAGGATCCTGAATCCCAAGTGGCTGGAGGGGCTGAAGCGCCACGGCTTCAAGGGCGCCCAGGAGATCTCCGCCGCCCTGGACAGTCTGTTCGGCTGGGACGCCACCGCCGGGGCCGCGGAGGACTGGATGTATCAGTCCTTCGCGGAGAAGTTCCTGTTTGACGAGGAGACCCGCCGCTGGATGGAGCAGGTCAACCGCTGGGCCGTCCATTCCGCCGCGGAGCGGCTCCTGGAGGCCCACCAGAGGGGCATGTGGGAGACGGACGAGGAGACCCTGAAAAAGCTCCGGAGCATCTATATGCAGGCGGAGGGCAGCATTGAGGAGGCAAGCACATGATCGAGATCCGGCACGTATCAAAGGTCTACCCCAAGGCCGCGGTGAAGGCCCTGGACGACGTTTCCCTGACCATCCCCACCGGCGCCTTTTTCGGCCTTCTGGGACCCAACGGGGCGGGAAAGACCACCCTCATCAGCATCCTCTCCACCCTGCTGCTGCCCACGGAGGGGGAGATCCTCATCGACGGCCAGGTGCTGACCCGGCAGCGGGGGGACGTGAAGCGGAAGCTCTCCCTCATCACCCAGCACAACTCCCTGCGCAACGACATGACCCTGGATGAGATCATGGAGCTCCAGGGCCGGCTGTACGCCATGGACCGGGGGGAGATCAAGCGCCGCAGCCAGGAGCTTCTGGAGTTCGGCGGACTCACCGAGCACCGGAAAAAGACCGTCCGCAAGCTCTCCGGCGGCATGAAGCGGAAGCTCATGCTGTGCCGGGCCCTGCTGACGAAGCCGGAGATCCTCTATCTGGACGAGCCCACCACGGGACTGGACCCCGCCTCCCGGCGGCAGATCTGGGACCTGCTGCGGGGACTCAACCGGAACGGCCTCACCATCCTGCTCACCACCCACTATATCGACGAGGCCCAGTCCCTCTGCCAGAGCGTGGCCCTGATGGATAAGGGGCGGATCGCCCGGCTCTCCACCCCGGCGGAGCTCATCCGCGAGCTGGGGGAGGTGGCCGTGGATTCCTTCCAGGACGGCAGGACCGAGAGCGCCTTCTTCCCGGACCGGGAGGCGGCCCTGCGCCATGCCGCAGGACTCACCGGGCATTTTTCCGTCCGGGCCACCACGCTGGAGGACGTTTTTCTGGCCGTAGCCGGCCGGGGATTGGAGGGAAAGTAATGCGGACGAAAACGGATATGTTCTTCCGGGGCATCGGCACCGTGCTGTGGGAAAAATGGGTGGATTTCAAATTTGAGTGGAAGAAGATCACCGCCTCCGCCCTGGTGAGCCCCCTGCTGTACATGATCGCCCTGGGCTGGGGCCTGGGCTCCTCCAGCAGCGTCACGGACAGGCCCTATATCGACTTTCTTGTGCCGGGCATCATCGCCCTCACCACCATGAACGCCAGCTTTGCCGCCGTGGGTCAGCCCCTGAACGTGCAGCGGCTGTTTGAGCACAGCTTCGACCACATCATCATCTCGCCCACGCCCATGCCCGCCTATATCGTCGGTCAGATGCTCGGCGGAGCGCTGCGGGGCATGTACTGCGGGCTGCTCATCCTGCTGCTCTCCATCCCCTTCGGCGCGTCCATGCACCTCACTCCGGGCTTCTTCCTGGTGATGCTGCTCAACGGCCTCACCTTCGGGGCCATGGGGGTGCTGGCGGCCATCCTGGCCACCACCCATGCGGATATCTCCCGGTTTTCCACCTTCGCCATCCTGCCCATGACGTTCCTCTGCAATACGTTTTTCCCCCTGGACCGGGTGCCGAAGTGGATCCGGACGCTGATCGGCATCATGCCCCTGACCCATGCCAGCGGCAGCCTCCGGGCCATCGCCTACGGCGGCCGGGCAAGCTGGCTGAGCCTCGGGATCCTGGCTGCCTACGCCGCCGTGTTCATGCTGGCAGCCAACGTGGTGATCGTGCGCCGGAAAAACCTGTGATCCGCCGGACGCAGACAAGGGTTAGCAGACAAGGGGACGGTTCTTTGGCAGACAAGGGGACGGTTCTTTTGTCTCTGGACGAGCCAGGACAAAAGAACCGTCCCCGTATCTTTTTCCCGTGTCTTTTTTAGTTAATTGAAAATAATCGTTTCTCTACTAATCGCTTTAGTTGATTGTATTTAGTATAGCAATCGCTAATCTATCTCGGCGCAAAATAGGATTTTCGCTTGCCAAAATAAATCACATTGATTATCACAAAAACAACCGACACGACTATTTGAGATATTTCACTACTGGTAAGAATATACTTTACCTCCACGCCAGATACAGCACTCGCAGCAAAAGCATAAACAATCATCAAAACTGGATAAGAAAGGCCGAGAGCAATGTAATATCTTGGACCTGTTGGCAAAAACTTGGCTAAATGTCGTCTGGTGATAAACGCAAATACAACCAGCGCGAACATACATATTCCGAAAGCAACATCTACACTTTTCAGAGTTGGTAATTTTTCATATACTGCATTAGTTGTGTTCCAATCTCCAAATCTTGGTCCAACGGCATAAGTGAAGCCATTAACAAATGAACCAAGCATGTATAACCAGATTTGGAAATTGATAATAAAGTAATACCATTTTAGCCCTGGTTCCTTCTTCGCTTTTTGCTTTTTGTTTTCGGTTTGGCTTAGTGGCTCATCTGTTGGTCTGTCTAATGAATTATTGTTCTCCTGCTTGACTTCTTCAACAGGAACATCCCCATCAACTTCTTCTGTAAAAACACCTACATCATCGCTGAGATAAACTTGTTCGTTTCCACAATAAGGGCAGAAAACAGCATCATCAGGTATTTCCCTCTCACAGTTTGAACACTTCATTCTTATTCTCCACATCAAAGAATCAATTGGCTATTATGCTACTCAATATAAATATTTTACCACGCCCTCCCTCAGATTACAATCTTTAATTCCCTGAATTGTATATCTTTCCCTGCCCTTCTATGCTACAATGAACGTAATCCAAAGCGGAGGGGCAGACGATGAACAGGAACAACGGCAGGAAGATTGCGGAGCGCCTTATGCTCTTAGAGGATTTTTTCATCAAAAATGCCGACAAAACCCACGCTGTCAGTATGGAGGCGATACGCTGCTATTATCTGGATAACGGTATTGAGGGCGAGAACAGACAAGGGGACGGTTCTTTTGTCTCTGGACGAACCAGGACAAAAGAACCGTCCCCGTGTCTTAGTATATTGGGCTTTTGGAGAGGTAAAACAGTTAGAATCCCATATCATCCCAGTATTCTTTAATTGCCTTATTAATACTGGATACGCTGAATATTCCTGATGCATCTTTATCTATTTTATAATCATCACTCAACAATTCGAATTCAGCAAATTCAGCTTTTATTCGCAGCTTCTCAATCTTTTTATCATCACTAGGAAAGAGAGGGCTTATTGCCAGTTCATATCTTGCCTGCGATGCTTTGTTTTCAGGTTCAGCAGCACGAATACAGACAACATAATTGCAGTTAATTGTTCCTCCTGCCTGATTATCGCCTTGTAACCGAACAACAACAATTGCGGTTCCGTAGTTTTCACTTTTCTTGTCATATTTGGTGTTATCTTGATAGTCTCCAATTTCTAATACTCGGGCACTTGACGGATTGTGGAATTCAGAAGATGTGAACTTAATAATCGCATCAAACAGAAGTCGCTCATTCTCGTTAAGAACATCTTTAGCGCTTTGCGGTGTGGGTTCGGGAGTTGCAGGAGCTGTCTGGTTCCCGCCGCCGCAGGCCGTGAGGGACAGCACCAGTAATAGCGCCAGAAGAACCGCAATTGTCCTTTTCATTTTGGCTTTTTCTCCTTTTCATTCACAAATGGATTTGGAAAATCTCTAGGAATGTGGTAAGGGCATCCGCTTTTGTCTTGGGTAATGAGGCCATTGCTCTTCGTTCGGCAATAATGATAACAGAAGTTTCTAACTCGTTCTTGTGAAACACCCCAGAGTTTGGCTGCCTCATTTGTCCCCATATCGGCCATAATTTCACCTCCCCCAAATAAAAAGTGGCACAGCCGAAGCCGTGCCACCGAAAAACGCACAGCCCCGATTGTTGCCACACAATTCCTGACAATCATAGAGAATGCCAAGGTGGAGAGTGCGTTTTTGCCAAAAGGCAAAAACACATTCTCTACGATTGTCAGGTATGGAATTGTGTGGCGTTTGTATTCTACCACGCTTCAATGCAAATAGCAACCTTCAAATACCTGTGACAATGGCAGACAAGGGGACGGTTCTTTTGTCTCTGGACGAACCAGGACAAAAGAACC
>JAEEGH010015167.1_pt1 | contig 16789 bp, 12 predicted proteins | sample 9134181 | NCBI WGS metagenome assembly JAEEGH01 (sample SAMN16246544, study PRJNA631951) | gut metagenome | biome: gut microbiome; feature: rumen; material: DP-attached | host: Bos | place: Iran: Karaj | collected 2018-10
AAAATCCATTGCCTCGTATATGAAGGCAATGGATTTTTTATGAGTAAAAACGAAACTTGAAAAAACGAGCATTTATGTATGTAAATATTCTTTTGGTAAATACAAGATGGTGGGAAGGTAGGGGGGAAGATAGATTCAAGATACATTCAAGTAAGCCGGAAGGTACGGGAAATAGCTGTTTTATGAAAAAGGTGTCCTTGTTTTATATGAAGTCTGAACCGAAACTGCTCGATGTTTTTCTGCTTTGGTTAATTTGCTTTACTGATAAAATATTTATATTTGCAAATTGATAATAATGTTTAATAGTCCGAAATTAACGGATAAGAGTCGTTGCTAAGGGCTGAAAATAACGGAAAATATGGCAAAAGCAAAACCTTTTATCAAGTGGGTTGGGGGAAAAAGCCAACTTATTGAACAACTTGAAGCTTTGCTTCCAGCTGACTTTGGTAAATGGGAAAATGTAACATATATAGAACCTTTTGTTGGTGGAGGAGCAATGCTCTTCTATATGCTTCAGTGTTATCCTAATATTAAGCGTGCTGTAATCAATGATATAAATTCAGATCTTGTAGTTTGTTATAAAACAGTAAGAGATACACCGGATTTGCTTATAGAGTCATTGAAAGACATTGAGAACTCATATCTGTCTTTGCAAACGGAAGATGAAAGAAGAAACTTCTTTTTGGCTGTTCGTGACAGATATAACGAAAAGAATCTTGACCCGATAGAGAATACAACAAAATTCTTCTTTTTAAACAGGACTTGTTTTAATGGTTTGTATCGTGTAAACAAGAAGGGATATTTTAATGTTCCTTTTGGAAAGTATTCAAATCCTACTATATGCGATTCTGAAACAATTCGTAAGGATAGTGAGTTGCTTCAAAGAGTTGATATTTTGGCAGGTGATTTCGAGGAAACATTTAAATGCGCAACAGGCAAAACTTTGTTTTATTTTGATCCACCATATCGTCCATTGAGCGACACCTCAAGTTTCAACGATTATACAAAAGAAGCGTTTAATGATGATGCGCAGATTCGCTTGAAGGAATATTGTGACAAAATCAATGAGGCTGGATTTGAATTTATGCTCAGTAATTCTGACTGCAAAGGGAAAAATGAAGAAGATAACTTCTTTGATGTTCTTTATCGCAATTACTGGATTGAAAGGGTCTGGGCTTCGAGAAGCATCAATTCAAATCCAAACAAGCGAGGAAAATTGACTGAAATACTTGTGCGTAACTATCAGAATACAAATGCCAATTCTAAAAACGTTGTCATGACAAGTGATGGCTTTGTTGGTGCAAAGGCTGAAAATAAGAAGATAGTATGAAAGATTTTGATAAATTCATGTCTCAATTACAAGAGACAAATCAAACGCTCGATTTCTTCTGCGATTTTGATAAAATTTCGCAGAATGTAGATGATATAAAATTGAGCCTTTGTATGCTTAATAGTCTAATTGGTGCTACAGATATGCGCAAGTCTGTAGAAACAATTTGGAATAGAGACAAAACTGCATTCAATGTTATGGATATTCTCATAGCAGTCCGTAGCGAAGGAAAGAAAAAGGTTCTCGATAAACTCGGACGTTGTGTAGTACTTGACTCTTTATTCGATTCTGTTGATGGTGTTATTGAATTCCTTGACACCACAGGCTTGACAGAGGTGTTTCAATCAAAAAGGATAAATAATCTTGTTGATTATGTCTTTGGAATCGAAACAGGACTTGATACAAATGCCCGAAAGAACCGTAGCGGTCATATAATGGAAAATATGGTTGCGCATATTTTTGACATAAACGGAATAAAATATAGACAAGAAGTTTATTCAAGTAATTGGACTTCAATAACAACTGTGCTTGGTGATGATGAAAAGCGTTTTGATTTTGTGGTTGAAACTCCATCAAAAATATATCTTATTGAAGTGAATTTTTATAGTAGTGGTGGCTCTAAATTGAATGAAGTCGCACGATCTTATTCTGATATTGCTCCAAAGATAAATTCAGTTTCTGGATTTGAGTTTGTTTGGATTACAGATGGAATAGGCTGGAAGAGTGCAAGAAACAAACTTCAAGAGGCATATTCTATCATTCCAAGTATATTTAATTTAACGGATGTTCAAGATTTTATAAAAAGAGTTACAGATGATAAGTAGTAAGGTTATAGAAGTTTTGACCCCACTTTTTAATACAATAGCGCATATAAAGGGTAAAACTATAGGACAATTAAAAGAAGAACTTTTCGTTGGTGAAAAGTGTAAAATGAAAAAAGGTGCTGCTGGACTTATAGTTGAAAATATTTTGGGTATAAAAAATAATAATAGAGATGAACCGGATATACCCCAAATTGGTTGTGAAATAAAAATTTTGCCTTTGCAGAAAAATAGAGATGGAACAATAAAGGCTAAGGAGCCAACTGCTATTCAAATGATAAATTATTGCGAGGTTGCAAAAGAAACATGGGAAACAGCAAAACTTCGCAGTAAAATCAATCTTACATTTTGGGTTGTTTATCTTGCGAAAGAAAATGGTAAATCTAAAGCACAAGATGAGTATGTTATTGTTGACTACTTTCTTGATCATCCGAGTGATGTGCAAAATGGCATTTTCAAAACGGATTGGGAAGAAATTCAATCTTATATTGTGAGAGGTGACGCCGACAAACTATCGTGCAGCATGGGAACTTACATAGAACCTAAAACAAAAGGTACTAATAATGAAGATAAGACAGATGCACCAGATGGTAAAGGGGGATTGACTCGTGTCAGAAGAAGAGCATTTTATTATAAGAAAAATTATACCAATACGCAGATAATTCCAAACCTAGACTTATCAAAGATAAAGAAATGATTCAATCATACTATAAATCCCCCAACAACGATTTTACCCTTATTAAAGGTGATTGTGTGGAAATCTTGTCAAAATTCAAATTTGGCTTTGACATGGTGTTTGCCGATCCGCCTTATTTTTTGTCGAGTGGTGGCATAAGCTGTCAGAGTGGGCAGGTGGTTTGCGTTGATAAAGGTGACTGGGATAAACCTACGACTTCAGAGGATATGGACGCTTTCAATCTGCGGTGGCTTACGGCTTGTCGTGAGCACATGAAGGATGATGCTACTATCTGGATTTCTGGAACTCATCACAATATTTTCAGTGTCCAGCAGCAGCTTATAAAACTCGGATTCAAGATATTGAATGTCGTTACATGGGCAAAGACCAATCCGCCGCCAAATATATCATGCCGATACTTTACATATAGTACAGAGTTTATAATTTGGGCTCGAAAGTCTCCCAAAGTAGCGCATTATTTCAATTATGAACTGATGAAGAAACTTAATGGAGATAAACAAATGACTGACGTCTGGCAGTTGCCGGCTATCGGAAAATGGGAAAAATCATGTGGCAAGCATCCAACGCAAAAGCCGTTAGGTGTATTGGCGCGATTGATTCAGGCAAGTACTAAACCTAATGCTTGGATTCTCGACCCTTTTAGCGGTAGCTCAACGACAGGGATCGCTGCCAATCTGCTTGGCAGACGCTTTCTTGGACTAGAAAAAGAGGATGAATATCTTTTGATGAGCCAAGCTCGCAGAGAAGAAATTGAAGATATTTCCATACGAAACAATTATCTTGAACGATTGGTAAAATCGGCTAATGCTCTTCCTTCTTTCGTTTCGTATTTGTCCGATAACAGTGAAATGGATTATGGCATTCCTTGGTTATGACTTGACAAAAGCAAAAATCCATTGCCTCGTATATGAGGGGCAATGGATTTTCTGCTTTGTCAGTATGTTGTAACCATATCTTCGGGAACGCAGATGTAGAAGTCGGCGCGACCGATGTTACATTCGTCAAGATGACTGATGTCCTCTTGCCTTACCGAGCAGATAGACTTGAATTTCACTCCTTTCCAATATCCTTTCAGATAATGAATGATGCCATCGCCGCCATCGGTGTGATAGTTGCCGTTGAAGTGTACCGTCAGAAAATCCTGATGCTTTGAGATGTTCCAAGCCATGGTTGCGTCTTTAAGAGCCTGCGACTGCGCCATGAATTCGGGATGTGCGTTTTTCTTCATCATACTCATCATACCGAAAGCCTCTTTCGTCTGCTCGTTCTCTTTCAGTTTCAGAGGCAGCGGAGGCAGATAGCGGCGAGCCTCTTCAGACAGAGAATCCAGAATGTTGCAGCCGTTGTTCTTTACGCTGTTGGCATATCGCCTTGGCACGTTTGTTGCAAACACTCTTAGTTTGTGCTCGTTGGCAAACTCTACAAGCGGCTCGTAGTCGGTAGAGTAGTTGGGCCACAGTCTGCACTCATTCTCGAATCTGTCGGATGTTATGACGCCGTCGAGATACTCGTCTATTATAAGTTGATTGTCAGCCTCGAGCATCTCCATTCCCACTGCCACCTTGTCTTTCTTGGCAGAGTAGAGCGACTGAAGAATCTTCAGTTCCAGCCAGTGTGTTACGGGGCAGTTGTGCATTTCTCCGACAAAGACCACATTCTGCTTGGAGAGGCTGTCTGTCATTGTGCCGAAATCTACGGTTTTTCCTTTGGCATCGTATAGCCTGTAGGCTTCGGGCTGAGGCTGTGCAATGGCAGATGCTGCCGCCATCATCAGCCCTAAAAGTGATAAAATTATTCTTTGCATACCGATTGATACAGGTTTACGTAAACATCTTTATTGATATACTTGCAGAATGCTTTCCTTACATCTTCGGGAGTGATGCTGTAGAGCACCTGCGAGTAGCTGTCGAAGTCCTGAATGTCCTCGCCGTTTCTTATCAGGCCAGACAGGGCTGATTTCCACTCAGACATTGAGTTGTCGTTTAACTGGCGGCGTTTTGTAACTATGAACGAGCGTCTCATTTTATCGAGTTCGCGCATCGAAACCGGATTTCTCTGCAAGTCGTCGATGATGTCTCTGATGGTGCTCTTCAGAATATTCCTGTTCTCGTTCTTTACTGCTATCGAGAACCAGAAATAATAAATTTGCTGCGGAATGCCCTTGTACGCAACATCGACGAACGGCGAATATACAATGTTCATCTTTTTGCGCAGAATTTCGATTACACGCTGCTGCAATAAGTCACGCATTAGTTTGAACATAAGTGTGTTGCGAAGCGATGGCTCGTAGTTTTCGGAGTACAGAAAGTTGTATATCGTCTGCGAGTCGTTGTCGTTGTCGAATCTTTCGTTCCAAGTTTTTTCGGGGCAGACAGGCGCGTTGCACACGTCGAGAGGCTTTTCCGTTCTGCTCATTCTGCCAAACACCGAGATGGCAATATTTTCAACTTCGTCCTGATTGTAGTTGCCTATTATCAGTACGGTCTTGCCTTCGGGATTGGTGAACAGACGCTTGTAGTAAGCGCACATGCTGTCGAGCGACATTGCTTCCAAGTCTTGTTTTTGCATTGCGCGATTTCTCTGTATCACGTTCCTCATCAGTCTGTCGGCAACGTTGTTAAGGCATCTTGCCGGGTCGCGCGCCATAAGTTTTTCGAGTAGAGTTTCTTTGCCCCAGTTTTCAATTTCAGCCGTCTTTGCCTCCTCAAAATCGTCGCGGCTCAGTTGTGGGTGATGAATTTTTTCGTACAGAAGATTAAAGAGGATTTGTGCGTCTTCGGAGTTGCACGTTCCCATAATCTCGTGCCAAAATCCGTCGAGACATATGTTGGAAGAAATCTGTTTTTCTCCGAGAACATCTCGCATCTCCTCGTGATTTACGTTTTCTATTCCGCCCATGTCGATGTACGAGACGGCATCTCTGAGGCGATAGTAGTCGCTGTCGTCCTTTATGTCGTCAGTTCCGCCGCGGCCGATTATTGAAACCTGAAGTTTCTTGTCGTCGTTTATCGTGCGCTTGAAAAGCAGAGTCATTCCGTTCGTCAGTTTAACTTCCTTTACGTCGAGGTCGGGATAAATCTTTGTGCTTTCAATCACGCCTTCGACCGGCGAGTCTGCCTTTTTCGCAAGGATTTCCGGAACTTCGTAAGCCGTTTTCTCCTCTGCTGCAACCTGCGGCTTTGTGTAAGGCAGAGATTTGTCGGCATCGGCTCTGTTTATTGCTCCGAGAATATCTTTTTTCGTTATCTTTTCGCCGCTTCGTGCGTCCGACGTGAATGCTACCAGAGTATGTTTCTTCATCTCGGCAAGCAGAGACTGGGCTATCAACTTGAAATCGTCAGATTTTGTATTTCTGATTATCAGTTTGATTTTCTGGAGTTCGTCTTCGCTGTACAGTTGGCGGTCGCCAGCCAGCGAGAAATCCACGAAGTCCTCGCATAGCGATTCGGACATCGATGTGCCTTTTCTGATGTGCATTCCGGCTATTTTTTCTTCAACTACGGTCGAAAGTTCGTCTTTGTCGAGTCCGTATCGTCCGAAGTGTTTTACAACCGAAACCATGTCGGTGATATTCTTCAGAAGCTGCTCTTTGCTGGTGTAACTGCATGTTATTGCAAAATGGTCGGTGTTGGCAAGATACCACTGGTTGCTCACCGTGAATCCTGCGCGGTTGCCGTTAAGACGGGCTGATACAGCCTGCACAAACATATCCATCTTGGCTTTCTCTGCCATCGACTGAATTGAATTTGCAATGATGGTTTTGTGCGGAACAATCAGTTCAAACTTCTGCCTTTCGTCGAGCGAATCTTTTACCTCCATTATCGAGAGTCCCTTTGGATAAGACAGCGGCCATTCTTTCTTCTTAACCTGTCGCGGCGGAATATCTCCCAAAATCTCCCTGACCTTTTTTTCTGCCGAGCCGGCATCTACGTCGCCAACCATTATGAGAGTGGCTGTTGATGGCGAGTACCATTTTCGGTAGAATTCAATAAGCCTTTGGCGGTCCATTGTCATGATGTCGTTCTCGCCGCCAAGCGGAAGATGCTCAGAATAGTGGTTTCTGCCTATCTTGAGGTTATAGAACATGTCGCCTGTGTTGTAGCCGCGCAGCTCCTCGACAATGACTCCGCGCTCGCGCTTAACCCGCTCGGCATCGAACGTAATGTCGTTAATGATGCCGCGAACTGCCGCAAGGGTCGAGTCGACGATGTTGCGGTTGTATTCATCAACGGGCAGGGTGAACCAATACAGAGTTCGGTCGAAGCCTGTGAAGGCGTTAATGTCTCTTCCGTACTTCATTCCTTGCCTCTCGAAATAGTCAACCATAGTGTTTCCGGGAAATTCCTTTGTTCCGGCCGAAGCCATGTGCTCAAGAAAGTGAGCCACGCCTTTCTGGTTGTCCTCTTCTTGCAGCGAGCCGATGCTCATGAGCAGCCGGACTTCGAGCGTGTGGCGCGGCTGACTGTTTGGCAGGATGACGTAGTGCAGTCCGTTCGACAAAAATCCTTCCACCGTATTTGGCGGAAGGTTTATACGCTGCGCCGCGGCATTGCCGCAGAATGCAAGTGTTGCAAATATCGCTATCAGCGTTCTTTTCATCGTTATTCGTTTGTTAGTGTAACCTCAATCTTCTCGTATCCGCTGGCATAAGTAAAGTCCCAAGGGAAGGTGAACGATATTGATTTGTCGCCGCACGATGCTGTTGGGGCAACGTAGAGCGATGCTGCGTTCTCCCAAGCATCGTAGTCCATTGTGCTGTTAAGCAAGAATGATACAGGGTTGAGTGTTATGCCCATCTCTATTGCCTCCGACATTTTTATTTCCTCGGCTGCCGCGTCGCCGTTGTTCATTATAAACATTGAGCCATTGTCAGCCATCTCCTTCTGGCGGTTCCATGCGCTGTAGTTGTATTCGAAGGGGATGTTTACGGTTTCGTCGCCATAGCTGTCGGGAATGCCTGTGACGAACTTGACTTCTTTTGTTTTAGGGTCGATTTCGAAATCCAGACTCACGGCGAATGTTTCCTTGTCGGCGTTGTAGCCTATGGCTTTCAGGAGGTCGGTGTTGTGCGAGTTGCAGAGCCAGTATTCCGAGTCAGCCACGCTCTGCTTCTTGAACATAGAGTACAGAAAATCGCGCAGTCCGAGAGCGTTGTCGTTCATTCTGAGTACAATCTTGTCAGCCGATGCCTTTTCGCTTACTGTTACAGGGCAGACAGAGTTGTATGTGATGCTTGTCTTTCCGTCGTTATACAAGTCCTTGTCGTCATCGTTGAAGGTTATTACAGCCTTTGCGCTGAGTGCGCCAAGATACATTCTGATGTCAATTCCATAATCCTTTCTCCATGTCTCGATAAGTTCGCGCTGCTGTTCCGTCAGCTCAACCACAACGGCAGGTTCGGCGTGAACGGTTGCCGGCTTGTTGCTTTCGCTGTTAAGTTGTTCTGATTTCAGAAAAGACACAACAATGTTGCCAGCCTGCTGCATTATCTTGTCGCCGCAGGCACGCAGGGCAAATTCGGCTGTCTTTTCGCCTTTCTTTATCGTTACGGTTTGGCTGCTGAATTCAAATACGCTGTCGTCGTTGCCCTCCATGACAGGAGTCAGAACAATGTCTTTGTCGGCTGAATATGCCAGCGTAACTGTAAGTTTCACTCCTTCGGTGTCATTGTCGTAGAGCGTTTTGTTTTCGCAGGAAATGGTCCAGTAGTTCTTTATTCCGTCGTTCTTGTCATCATCGCTGCACGACATGAATGTCAACGCGAGCAATCCCATTAGGGTTAGCATTATTTTTCTCATGATTGAATGTATTAAGTTATTAAAAATTATTCTACGTTTATGTGCCAGCCGTCGTTCTGCCTTACGTTGTCGTTGTATTTGTATTCAGAAGATGGAATTGGCATTGTCCATCGGTAGTCGTTGCTTTTTATTACCGATGAAACCGATTGTCCCCAACTTCCCAGACGTGAAATCTGAGAGCCGGTTCGTTTCATGTCGAACCAGTTAACGCCCTCGCCTGCAAACTCCTTGTTCTTCTGTTCTATTATGGCAGAAACCAGTTCATCGCCAGATACGTTTTCGGGAATGATGTCGGCATTTACTGTCGTGAGATAAGTGTTGATGAGCGTTCTTGCCTCATCGTCGAGTCCAAGTCTTGCCTTTGCCTCTGCCAAGATGAAGAGCGCGCCTGCATATCTCATGGAGTTTATGTAGGCAATAGTTTTGTTCTCCTTGTTCATTCTGTTGTATTTGCCAAGCAGGATACGTCTTTTTCCTGCCATCTCCATCTCGTATTCGTTAGATGAGCGGCGCACGTCGCTGTCTGTCATTAGCAGATGCGGATTGACAGCCATAAAATCTCCTTCTTCCGAGCCGTACTGAATGGAACTGTAAAACGAGTTTCCGGTGTTGAATGCGAATATGCGGGCTATGCAAGAAACGTTGTCCCACAGATGTGCGTAGTTGCTGCCGGTGTAATCTTCGGCAGATGTGTCTTTCAGTACCTTGCTGGCGTAGTCGGCGGCTTCTTGGTAGTTGCAGGCATACAGCTCGAGTTCAGAAAGAAGATAGAGGGCGGCTTTCTGCGACAGCCATCCGTTGCTTTTTGGATTGTTCTCGGTCTTGGCTGCATCTGAAAGTAGGGCGCGGATATATTCGACGCAGTAGCGTTTAGACGAGCGACTGCAAAACTCCAGTCCAACGTGCGATTTTATTATCACGCCGTCGCCGTCGGGATTTTGGTTGTATGGCGTTGCAAACAAGCGCAGAAGGTTGAAATAGCACATAGCCTTCAAGGTCTTCACTTCCGACTCAACGGCTTGCTTTTCCTTCTCTTCGCCGTTGTCAGAAGCCTTTACCGACGGCAATCGTTCCAGAAGAACGTCGCAGTTGGCTATGGTGTTGTAGTAGGCAAGCCACATATCTGCCGACAGCTTGCTAATGCTCTTGTCTTGCCAGTTGTAAAGATTCTGCTGGTCTATGTCTTTTCCCGAGAGACTGGTAGGGCAGAAGTCGTTTCCGAGTACCGACATTTCGTATTCGTTATGCGGATAGAGCAGATAGCATGATGTGAGCAGCGCGCGTGCCGACTGCACGTTGCTTATGGCGTCGGGGTCGCTGTACAAGTCGGGCGACGGGACATCGACCGAGCACGAAGTGCCTGACATCAGCAATGCTATTGCGCACAAAAATCCATAAATCTTCATTTCTAAAATGTTAAGTTCACGTTAAAAGTATATACGGGCTGCACCGTTCCTGCCTGCTGTCCGCTTTCGGGGTCGCTCTCGTTGTATTTTGTCCACACGTGCAGATTGCTGCCTTGCAGTCCGATGGTTGCGTATCGTACAAACGGCGCGTTCTTTTTCATCCATCCCGAAGGAATCCGGTAACGAACCGATAGCATCGACAGCTTCAGATAGTTGCTGCTGCCCACGGTTCGCGAGTTAGGATAAAGGGCGATGTTCTCTTCGGCTATGGCAGATGTGTAGAACGGTGTCCAATAGGTTTTGTGCTCATCGCCTTGTCTGAACCACATCTTCTCTGTCTGACCGGCTACCGCGTTCTTTGTGGCGGTGTCGCGGTTGCGCACATAGCTGTAGTTGTATCTCTGAACTCCGCCGAGAACGTAGTAGAAATCGGCATCAAACTCGAGCGACTTGTATGCGCTGCTGAGGCGTATTGAGCCGGTGTAAGGCGGTGTAAGATGTCCGAGTGCCACGATGTCCTCTTTCTTCAGCGTGCTGCTTGCCTGCTTCTCGCCGCCATTGCCGTCGCGAAACACCGGATAGCCTGTCATCGGGTCTATGCCGAGCGATTCAGGACCGTAGAGCATGTCGTACGACTTGCCAATCTCGTAGTCGGGCACGAGTGCTTCTTCGTATGTGTATATCTTGTCGGTATAGTAAAGGTCAAGAACCTTGTTCTCGTTGTAGGCAATGTTTGCTCCCACAGTCATTCTCCAGTTGTTCGAATCCAGAATCCTGAAGTTGATTCCCATCTCGATTCCTTTGTTCAGAAGCACGCCGATGTTGCGTTTCAGCATGGTGTATCCTGTTGATGACGGAATGGGCACATCGAGCAAAGCCTGCTTTGTCTTGCGGCTGTAAAGATTCATGTCGAGCGTAATCCGCTTGAGGAATTCTGCCGACAGACCAATGTCTGATGTGATATTCTGTTCAGGCACAAGGTCTTTGTTGTAGAGCGTTACGAAGTCGAGCGGACGGCAGTTCTCGTAGCTCGATGTTGAGTACTGAAAGCTTGCAACGGTCTGCGAGGTCGAAACACCGTTTAGGTTTGCCGTCTGTCCGTAGCTAAACTTTAGATTCAGATACGATAGCCATTTTAGGTTGGCAAGCATCTTGTATTTTGTAGGTGTCAGTCCTGTACCAATAGCCCATGCTCTGTTCCATCTCTTGTCTCTTGGCAGCACGCTCGACGCATCAGCCTTGAGCGTTGCGTACACGTCGTAAGTGCTGTCGAAGGTATATCCCGCCACGCCTCCAAAGCCAAGCTGAGCCGTCTTGTCGCGCGGTGCGCTTACGTATGGCTGTCTTGTACCTTGTAGCGACTGGTTTATTGCTGCCGCCGTGTTAAGCGTGCCAACGCCATAGCCGCGTATCAGTTCGCTGTCTGTATCAGTTCTGTAATAATCCATGTTGCAGCCTATGGTAAGGTCGTGTTTTTTTCCAAACTGGCGGTTGTATGTTAGTCTGATGTTCGATGTTCGGTTTATAGTAGTGTTTTTGTATTTAGTGTAGATGCCTCTTGCATATTCGGGCACTCCGCTGTGTGTCTCGCTGTATGCGGTAGATGGCGTAAACTGATTGCCCTCGCCAAGCACAAAATCCAGTCCTGCCACGGCAGAGATGTTGAGTCCTTCGATGGGATTCAGGGATATGTTTACGCTTGCTCCGGCGTTCTTGTCAGACGATTCTGCGCTGTACTGATGCGTAAGTTCGTAGTATGTCTGTCCCGGATACGACCATAGGCTTCCGCTTTTTGTCTCGTATGGATTCAGCTCGTAAACCAGCGATGTAGGGTCGTTTTTCGTTCCGTTTGGTGTCTTCGTCTTCGAGAATCCGCCGTTTACGCTCATCATCAGATAGCCTTTTGTCCCGAGTTTGTGGTCGAGATTCAGCCTTACTCCCATGCGCCGCTTGTCGTTACCTTCAATTCTGCCGCCCTGATAGGCATAGTTGCCCGATATATAGTATGATGTCTCGCCGTTACCGCCTTTCAGACTAAGGTTGTGGTTCTGGTATACGTTAGTGTGTAGAAGTTCCTCAAACCAGTCTGTGTCTGTATTTCGCAGAGTGTTCAGAATATCCTCGCCCTCGTTTATGAGAGTTGCCAGATTAGGGTCGTCATAGAAGTATTTGTTGTAGTAGTCCGCGCTGTATCGGTAGCCGGGAGTCTCCGGGTTCTGAAGAAGACGCTCAAGCTCGAGTTTCTCAGCCGATTTCATCATTTTCACGCCTCTTCGTCCTCTTGTGGTTATGCCTATGTTTGCCGAGTAGTTTACCGTTTTCGTGCCGTTATATCCGCGTTGCGATGATATCTCAAGAACTCCGTTGGCGGCTTTCACGCCGTAGAGGGCGCAGGCTGCGGCATCTTTCAGCACCTTCATGCTTTTTATGTCTGAAGGATTTAGATTGTAGAATACGTCGGCACTTATCACTTGTCCGTCGAGCACATACAAAGGCTCGTTTGTTGTGTTTCCTTTGCGCAGCGATGAGTTGCCTCTTATTCTGATTTCGGGATTAGAGCCGAGTTCGCCCGTGTTGGTTACAACCAGACCGGGAATCTGCCCCTGAAGCGATAGGGCAAAGTCTATCATCGGCTTGGATTCCACGCGCTTCATGTCAACGCTTTCAACCACTCCCGACTTAGCCCGCAAGTCTATTGCATTAACGTTTGTCTTTGCGGTAACCACGCAGCCGTCAAGTTCAATCAGGCTCTCCTTCATCGTTACGTTCAGAATCTTGCGGTTTCCGGCGGTAAACGAGCGCGTGCGGTAGCCAATGTATGCAAATTCTATTTTCTCATCTGCGTTCCATTTACCAGAAAGCACGTATTTGCCGTTGCTGTCGGTGGTTGTCTGTACTGTACTGTTTATTCTTACAACAACTCCGGGCAGCGGCTCTTTATTTTCGTTATACACAATACCTGTAATCTTCTGTTTGTCGTTCTGCGCAAATACAGAAACGGAAAGACTACACAACAAATACATTATAAAGCAACAAACTCTCATTAACTCTAAAACAAAATAAAATGCTGTTTCTTAAAAAACGGACGCAAAGATATTGCTGAGATTTTGTATACACAATCACTAATTTTGGCGATTTACAGGCTTTCAATCACTAATATTCGGTATAAAACGCTAATTGCGTTGGTGAAAAATGAAAAAAGTTGATTACGGTCGGCGTATGCTGCTATCAATAAAGTTTCATAGTTAAAAAATGTTATTTATTTTGCCTAAATCTTGCATTTCTGACAATAATATCTTTTCTTTGTGTGCGAGAACGAAAAATCATTTTGTCGAAGGTTTTTATCAAAAACAAATCTAACAAAACACTAAAAAGATGAAGAAAACGATTTTAAAGGTGGCGGCAGGAATGATGCTGTCGCTATTCAGCCTTAACGTAGATGCGGCTGTCGAGATTATCAAGACGCAGGGCTGGTTCGAGAGTGGCTACGTTACGTGGAAGCCGCTCCAGAATGCCTCTGGATACAACGTCTTTTACAAGGCAAGCGGTGCATCCGACTGGACTAAGGTTGACAATGAGCTTGTGCGCAACTATGGCTCGTACGGTCGTGCCGACATGGTTGGGCTTGCTGCCGGAACATATCAGTTTATGGTTGTTCCTATTATTGATGGCAGCGAAAAGAAGGATGAGGCTGCCGAGAGCGGTCTGTTCACAGCCGTGGCATACGACAGAGCCGGCTTCGCTCATCAGGGCGTGAGCAATGGTGTAGGCGCGTACAAGAACGACGGAACGCTGAAGGATGGCGCGCGCGTTGTCTACATCTACGCCAACAATGCTAAGACGGTAAAGTGCAACGTCATCACCGACACAAAGAAGGGTACGACAACCGAGTGCGTGGGTTGGCAGACAATCCTCGATACATATATGAAGGGCAAGGACTCTACTCCTATCACATTCCGAATCATCGGAACGGTAAAACTCGCCGACCTTGACCATATTTCTTCTTCGGCAGAGGGACTTCAGGTAAAGAACAACGGCTCTAACGATTTTAACATGACAATCGAGGGCATCGGCGATGATGCCACAATCTGGGGCTTCGGAATACTTGCAAGAGCGGTAAAGAATGTTGAGTTCAGAAACTTTGCCGTAATGAACTTTATGGACGATGCCCTGTCGCTCGATACCGACAATCAGCACGTTTGGATTCACAACATGGATTTCTTCTACGGAAAGACAGGCGGCGACTCCGATCAGGCAAAGGGCGACGGCACGGTTGATATAAAAGGCAAATCGACCTACATAACCGTGGCTTACAACCATTTCTTCGACAGCGGCAAGAGCTCGCTCGGAGGCATGAGCGGCGAGGTTACAAGCAGCGTCCTTACTTATCATCACAACTGGTTCGACCACTCCGATTCGCGTCATCCGCGCATCCGCACGTCATATTTCCATATCTACAACAACTATTTCGACGGAAATTCAAAGTATGGCGTCGGAATGACATCGGGCGGCTCGGCCTTCGTCGAGAAAAACTACTTCCGCAACTGCAAATATCCTATGCTCATCTCGCTTCAGGGAACCGACGGAAAGGGCGACGGCACATTCTCGGGCGAGCCGGGCGGCGTAATCAAGTCGTTCGCCAACAAGATTGTAAATGCCAAGCGATGCAACTTCTACAGCGATGCAAACGCTTCGACTTACGACTGGGATGCCTACGAGGTTAAGGCGGCTTCTGATGCCGTTCCTTCGGCTGTTGTGTGCAAGGGCGGCGGAACTTCATACCTTAACTACGACACCGACGGAACTCTGGCATACGCTTACGTTGCCGACGATGCCGAGAATGTCCCAGAGATAGTTATGGCAAATGCAGGCCGAATGGGACAGGGCGACTTCAAGTGGCAGTTCAACAACGCCGTTGAGGACGAGAACTACGCCGTTATCAGCGCATTGAAGAAAGAAGTTGAGAACTACAAATCGGCGTTGGTAGGCTTCTTCGACTCAAGTCTGCCAGCCGAGGTTAGCAACGGCGGATATGCCGAGGGCGACCGCTCAGGCGGCGATGCCGTTAAGAATGCCGATTATGTGCCGGGATATGTAAGTGGCGGCGGCTCTTCATCGAGCACCGATGTGTCTTTGTTCCTTGGCGGAGCAGACGGCGGCTACTACTTGTTCAATGTCGGCAACGACAGCAAGACAAAGCAGCTTATTGCCGATGGCGCAATTGTCCTCAATGATGCTTCTTATTCGGCTGATGCCACAGCAACCGACGATACAAAGAGCGGCGCGCTCCTCCTTCAGAAATCAACAGGAAAGGCTACATTCTACTGTCCAGACGGCATAGAGCAGATTTCATTCTTGCTCTTCCGTACAGGCTCGCTTGCCGGAAAGATTCTGGCTGGCAACAGCTTGGATAATCTGCAAGAGCAGAGCAGCTACTCAGAAAAGAAGAAGGGCGAGTACGACGAGAATTTCTCTCTCTCAGGTTCACCAAAATATGTTCAGATTACAAACACGGCTACGGGTGGCTTGTATGTTCACGGCGTGAAGATTTTCACAGCCAACACAACAACCGCCGTTTCTGCCCCTGTAAAGACAGTCGAAAACGGCGTTAAGTACAACCTTAGCGGTCGCAGAATCCAGAACCCAGCCAAGGGCGAGATTTACATCATGAACGGAAAGAAATATGTAGCACAGTAAAACGTGCTTTGACAATACAAGAAAGGCTGCATCTTGATTGGTGCAGCCTTTTTTTGTTTGTCTGTTTTATTCTGAACATTCTATTTCTTTGCAGAAATATGGATCATGAACCCATACTTTCCATTCTTCATCTGATAGCTCTCCAAATTCTGGGACTGGGTTGTATATTATTATTTCATTTATAGCCTCGTCCTGACTTATGTCTTGCGTATCTTCTGTAATACTTTTTGTGTCCATATTTATATATTCAGACCAGTTATATCTGATTTGTCTTGTGAGTAATTGAAGATAGTGTAAACTATAACAACGTTGTTTCTGGCTGAGTGGATAAAATATGCTTCTTTCGAAGTGCCATCCTCTAAGGCTGGCATCTAAGAATACTTTACCGTTTTCTTCGGATACATACCAAATTTCGAAAGCGCAACCACTTTCGTAAATGTATGCTCCGTTTCTGTGAACGCTAGAATGTTTTTGAACAGACTGTATATCTTCATCATCTTGCGAATAGCGGAAACTTCTGTATTCATGGTTCTGAGGATATCTGTATATATCTTTTGCAAGTTGTTTGTATTGTTCGTCGGTGTAGTTAACTTCTTCGCCATTAAGAAAATAGTCGCAGCTATAAATGTAATGTTTGCCATTTATTATCTTCTGGTCAAAAACAACATTTATACATTTCCATTTGTTCTTATATAGGAATATGTTGTAATCTATTGATTTTGAATCGAATTCCTTTGGCGTTTCAATGTGAGGTTCATGAACTTCGTCAAAACACTCCGTTGATTTCGAATCGATTTCTTTTGATGTTTCAATGTGAGATTCATGAACTTCTTCAAAATGCTCTGTTGATTTTGAAACGGCTTCTTTTGGCGTTTCTTGGTGGATGTTGTCGTAACCAAGTAAAGATTTAAAATAACGTACTATCTTTTCAAAAATGTTCATCATCATTTTACTTTTTAAAGTTATTATCTGCAAAGGTATGTTTTTTTCTTAAAAGACAATAGTCCAAGTCGCTCAGAAATATAATATTCTGAATTGTC
>JAEEGH010015168.1_pt1 | contig 16787 bp, 15 predicted proteins | sample 9134181 | NCBI WGS metagenome assembly JAEEGH01 (sample SAMN16246544, study PRJNA631951) | gut metagenome | biome: gut microbiome; feature: rumen; material: DP-attached | host: Bos | place: Iran: Karaj | collected 2018-10
GGATGAGTACGACATTGACTTTGCTCAGAGCGCCGATGAAGCGATAAATATAATCCAGACGGAAAAAGACGCGATCTCTCTGGTACTGCTGGATCTGCATATGCCCGGGAGAAGCGGCTTTGCGGTTCTGGATATCATGAGAGAGGACAAGGATCTTCATAATATTCCCGTTATTGTGGTCACTACCGACAAAGATGCGGAGGTGGAGAGCCTAAAAAGAGGCGCTGTGGACTTTCTTGGTAAGCCCTACGATAAGCCGGAGGTCATAAAAGCCAGGATTGGCCGTGCTATTGAGCTCTTTATCGACAGGACCATCATAGGAGCGACCGGATTAGACAGACTCACGGGGCTTATGACCAGGGATTTCTTCTTCCAGTACTGCCAGGAATATGACAAGTTCCACCCGGAGCAGCAGGTGGACGCTGTGATCATCAATTTCAGCAAGTTCCATCTCATAAATGACCTTTACGGCCGGAATTTCGGCGACAGGGTTTTAAAGTCCATGGCTGAAGGCGTAAGGACAGTTGCAAGAGCCTACGGTGGCGTTGCCTGCCGTCATAACGCGGACAGCTTTTATCTGTATATCGAGCACCAGAAGGACTACGAATACCTTAAAAAGACAGTAACTGATAAGCTTTACAATACGATAAGCAATACGTACGTAAGACTGAGGATTGGCATCTATCCTGATTTCTACAGGTCCTGCGCACTGCAACAGCGCTTCGACAGGGCGCTCCATGCCTGCAACAGCATATCGAGAAATGCCCATGACACTGAGGTCGCCATTTACGATAATAAGATGCATGAAAAAGAGCTCTATGAGGAGCAGCTTCTTGCGGACATAGACGATGCTCTTACCCACAACCAGATAAATGTTATCTTCCAGCCTAAATATGATGTAAGTGGAGAGACGCCTGTGCTGTGCAGTTCCGAGGCATTGATCCGCTGGAAGCATCCGAAGTTTGGCTATGTTCCTCCGGATCTTTTCATCCCTCTTTTCGAAGAGAATGGTCAGATAAAAGAGCTTGACCGGTATGTGTGGCGTGAAACAGCCCGTCAGATCAGGCGCTGGAAGGACATGTACGGTGTCACGATGCCGGTTTCCGTCAATATTTCAAGAGCTGAGGTCTTCGCGCCGGACCTTATCGACTTTCTTACAGGGATCGTGGTGGAGAACGGCCTGGAAAATTCAGACATATCACTGGAGATCACGGAGACGGCCTACACAGACAGTGTCAGCAATATAGTGGATGCTGTGGCGGAGATAAGGACTCACGGCTTTAAAGTCGCAATGGATGATTTCGGAAAGGGCTACTCTTCCCTTAATATGCTGACGAATCTGCCTATCGACTCGCTAAAGCTCGATATGGCCTTCATAAAAGACATTGCGATCGACAACAAGGAGATGCACATAGTTGAGTTTGTCCTGGATGTAGCGAAATTCCTGGGAGTTCCGGTCATCGCTGAGGGCGTGGAATCCCGCGAACAGTATCTTTTGCTGAAAGAGTCAGGATGTAACATAATTCAGGGCTATTATTTCTCCAGACCGCTGACATCCAGCGAGTTTGGAAGCCTTATAGAAAAGAGTGTCAGCAGTACCAGGTAGATGTTGAAAGGAGGCGCCATGACAATTGATTCCTTAAAGGATTTTGGGGCAAATGTGGAAGAAGGCCTTGAGAGATGCATGGGCATGGAGGACTTCTACCTGGAGATGATAGAGCTTGGCATGTCAGATGAGCGATTTGAAGCTCTTGGCAGGAATCTTGATGACAATGACCTGGACGAGGCCTTTGAAACCGTGCATGCGCTTAAAGGAGTCATCGGAAATCTTGCACTGACACCGCTTTACGAAACCATAAGCGAGATCACAGAGCATCTCAGAAAGCGAGAGGCCATTGATTATAAGCTACTTTATGATAAACTTATAGAGCAGCGTAATCAGGTAAAAGAACTAGAGTAAGGCCATGGACGAGAAGAAGAACCCTTTATTTTTCATAATTGAACATTTGCCGGAGGTTGACCTTTTGGGGCGCGTAAGAGTGCTGTTCAGGTGGCTGTTTTTGGGCAGCGTAACAGGACTTGTGGTTGGAGCCATAGGAGCATTGTTCTCAAGATCGATCAGCATAGCTACGGAATTTAGAATAACGCACGATTATATTATTTTCGCGCTTCCTTTGGCGGGACTCCTGATCGTCTTTTTATACAGACTATGCAAGGACTATGAGGATAAGGGTACAAACCTGGTCATCAAGTCAATTCAGGAGGGGGAGAATCTTCCTATTACAAAGGCTCCTCTGATCTTTATTTCCACGACACTGACCCATCTCTTCGGCGGATCTACGGGACGTGAGAGCGCAGCTCTTCAGATGGGCGGAAGTATCGGATATAATCTCGGTAAGCTCTTTAAACTAAAAGAGGGAAACGTCAAGATAATCACTATGTGTGGCATGAGTGCTGCATTCTCCGCACTGTTCGGAACTCCCATGACAGCTTCGTTTATGGCCATGGAGATTGAGAATGTAGGTGTTATGTATTATTCCGCGCTGGTTCCGTGCGTTGTTTCAGCGCTGGTGGCCCAGGGCATCAGCCAATGGATGGGAGCAACTGGAGAGCAGTTCGCAGTAAACGTAGTCCCGGAGTTCACACCATATCATGCGATATTCACAGGTGTACTTGCACTGCTGTGCGCAATAGTGAGCGTTATTTTTTGTGAGGTTCTCAAGTTCTCGGGAAAGACCTACAAGAAGCTCCTGCCAAATCCCTACATCAGGATCTTCGTAGGCGGATGTATTGTAGTAGCTCTGACATACCTCTCCGGCACCAGATACTACAACGGCGCAGGTATGAATGTCATTGAGATGGCGATAAAGGGCGAAGCTCCGTACTTTGCATTCCTGCTTAAGATGATATTCACGGCACTGACTCTAGGTGCAGGCTATAAGGGCGGCGAGATCGTCCCGGCGCTGTACATAGGAGCGACCTTCGGTTGCCTTTACTCGCAGCTTTTTGGCTTTGATCCGGCTCTTTGCGCAGCTATCGGAATGGGAGCGCTGTTCTGCGGAGTTACCAATTGCCCGATTTCATCGCTGTTTATCTGCTTTGAGCTCTTTGGATTTAAAGGAATGCCTTTCTATCTGCTGGCCGTGGCGCTGAGCTACACATTCTCGGGTTATCACAGCCTCTACAGCAGCCAAAAGATCATGTATTCCAAGTTCCATAACAAGTTCGTAAACCGCGATACAATGTGACGGATTCAGAATATTACCATATTTACAAAAAAATCCTCCTTACCTATAATAAACATGTTGTTTATGTAGAGGTTAAGGAGGATTTTATTATGTTTTGTAGTAATTGCGGGACGCAGATAAATGATGGGGAGAAGTTTTGTCCTAATTGCGGAGCACCTGTTCAGGGAGCAGAGCAGAATGCAAATCAGGAGCCTGCAAGCGATGAGATAAAGGGCTTTTCAGCAGATAGCGCAAACGGGTTTGCCGATGCAAACAGCACAGCCGGACCTAACTTTGGAAATGCTTACTCAGCACCTTACGGTTTCATGCCACTTAGAACAGATCGTAGTCTTTTGGTATTTATTCTGCTCACAATCGTTACATGTGGTATTTACAGCTGGGTATTCATATATCAGCTTATTCAGGATGTCAACATCGCCTGCGACGGTGATGGAGAGGAAACAATGAACTTCTGGCTCTTCTTCTTGCTTTCACTTGTAACATGCGGTATTTTTGCATATGTTTGGTATTATCAGCTTGGTAACAGGCTTCAGAACAACTGCGCAAGATACGGACAGCCTACCACCGAAGGTGGCACAGCCGTTCTTCTCTGGATGCTCCTTGGAGTTCTCCTTTGTGGTATCGGCGTTTTCATCGGATGGAACATCATCATCAACAACACAAACACTGTATGTCGTGGCTACAACAGAGCACATGGAATCGGTGCCTGAAACAAAAATACCAAATTATAAACTTTTTGTGTAATTTTATTAAATTTTATTAAACTCTATGCTATAATTTCATATAGAGGTTGTTATAATAACCTTCGGTTTCTGACGTCAAGCTTTGCAACCAGAGAAAGGACAACTGATTATGCCTAACCAGCTGAAGTATTCTCCGTTCAAACCAAACCTAAAGACAGCCGAAGTATTAGCATGGGGCGATCCGGAGTATAACCTATTCGACCAGTTAAATGAGAAGTATGCGAAGAGCCATCCGGAATATAGCAAGCTCTCCACCTATGAGAAAATGGTTATCAAGCAGCAGATTCATCACGAGGCCATCGGCCTTACACCGCTGAACCTGATCCTGGATTTCGTTGAGGATCCTCAGTTTGATGAGTTCCGTGCAATAGAATACTGATAATATATAGACGCCATGGTTCAAACATATTTTGAACTGTGGCGTTTTTTCGTTAATTAATATACGGTATAACTTTCGTTGCTTTGGTGCAAAAAGGTTGCTACAATTAATTCATAGGGGGATGACTCAATGCTCAAATTAGCGTATGTGGGGATTGCCTTTGCACTAGTATTCTATGTAGTGTTTGGACTGGCTGTTCGTTTCATGGAGCTTACCCAGAAGGCCAGGAATAAGGCAAGGCTGATCATTCTATTAGCTTCCTTGTTTATCTTCTCAATATCAGGTGTTACCGCCGGAGTCCTTAATATAAGATCAGGGCTTACTCTTTATGGAGCGGTATTTACCGTGCTTGGAATAGCAGCCATTATCTTTATCTTTTCCATCTTTTTTGAAATTCATCAGATCAACACCCGTGTGAGGATGCGCAGATTTATGGTGCTCTTCGACATAGTTGACAGGTTCCACAACGAGGGCAAGACCCACGAAGAGATCTTCGAGTACCTGACCAAGATCCAGAAGCTTAAGAATAAGGAAGCTTCAGACTTCCTTGAGTTCATATCGGATCCGACCAATCACCAGTTTTTGGTTGACGTCAACGACAAGATCCAGGAGGCCAAGATGCTCCAGAAGGCCGAGAACGATTATTACCGCTAGGTTACGCTTTTTTGTTAAAAGAACTATCGGTGGCTCCCATATTTTTGGGAGTCACTTTTTTGCTTTAAAGTATTGACTTTTCTTAACTATTGATTTAACTTAAGATATAACATTGTATACAAATATACATTTGAGGAGGGAAAACTATGAAGAAGTTTAACAAAGTAGTAAGTGCAGTTATGACTTCTGCTCTTGCTCTTACAATGCTTGCAGGATGTGGCAGCGGAGCAGCTTCAGGATCAACCACATTCAAGATCGGTGCTATCGGACCTCTTACAGGTGCAGCAGCTGCTTACGGTAACGCAGTAGTTAACGGCGCACAGATCGCTGTAGACGAGATCAACGAGGCCGGTGGAATTAACGGTGTTAAGATCGAGTACAAGGGCGAGGACGACGAGCTCAACGCTGAGAAGTCAGTTAACGCTTACAACACTCTTAAGGACTGGGGAATGCAGATCCTTGTTGGATCAACAACATCTGCTTGCTCAATCGCAGTTTCAGAGAACACAAAGGCAGACAACATGTTCCAGCTTACACCTTCAGGATCAGCTGAGGATTGCGTTAAGTATGACAACGTATTCCGTGTATGCTTCTCAGATCCTAACCAGGGTATCGCTTCTGCTCAGTATATAAGTGATCACAACCTCGCAACTAAGGTTGGTATCATCTACGACAGCTCAGACGTTTATTCTTCAGGTATCTACCAGAAGTTCGCTCAGGAGTCTGAGGGCAAGAACTACGAGATAGTTTCAGCTGAGGCTTACACACAGGACAACAACACAGACTTCTCTGTACAGCTTCAGAAGGCTAAGGATGCAGGTGCTGATCTTGTATTCCTTCCTATTTATTATTCAGATGCAGCTCTTATTCTTACACAGGCTAACACAATGGGATATGCTCCTACATTCTTCGGTGTAGACGGTATGGACGGTATCCTTACAGTTGAGAACTTCGACACATCACTTGCTGAGGGACTTATGCTTCTTACACCTTTCGCAGCTGATGCAACAGATGACCTCACAGTTAACTTCGTTAAGAAGTACAACGAGAAGTACGGCGAGACACCTAACCAGTTCGCAGCTGACGCTTACGATGCAGTTTACATCATCAAGGCAGCTATCGAGAAGAGCGGTGTTACACCTGACATGAGCGTTTCAGATATCGGAACAAAGCTCACAGAGGCTATGACTCAGATCGAGGCTTCAGGTCTTACATCTTCCAAGATGACATGGTCTGCAAACGGCGAGCCTAACAAGGAGCCTAAGGCTGTTGTTATCAAGGGTGGCGTTTACGTATCTGCAGAATAATTTTTCTATGATATAATGTTTTAGACATCCAGCGAGGGATGCTGTCAAAGGTATCCCTCGTTCTCTTTATTATTAAAAGACACTTTGGAGGTGGCCGATGAGTTTTTTGACTTATCTCATTAACGGACTTAGCTTAGGAAGCATATATGCCATAATTGCCCTGGGATACACCATGGTTTACGGTATTGCCAAGATGCTGAATTTCGCACATGGCGATTTTATCATGGTGGGCTGCTATATTATCTTTTCAGTGAGCGCAGCACTTTCGGGCAATTCAGTAGTGGGCATTATTGTTGCAATCATTCTCTGTACACTTCTGGGCGTAACAACTGAGTTCGTGGCTTACAGACCTCTTCGTGGAGCAGCTTCACCCCTGGCGGTTCTCATCACAGCCATCGGTGTCAGCTACCTTCTTGAGAACATCGCGCTTCTTATCTACGGCGCAGATATCAAGTCATTTTCTTCAGTTATCAAGTGGGAGGGCGTCTCCTTTGCAGGCGGACAGCTCAAGATCCAGGGCGTAACCATCGTGACCATCCTTGTCAGCGTAGTTATCCTGATCGTCCTTCAGCTCTTTATCAATAAGACAAAACAGGGACAGGCAATGCTTGCAGCCTCAGAGGACAAGGGCGCTGCAGCACTTATGGGCATCAACGTAAACAGAACCATTGCTCTTACCTTTGCCATCGGTTCAGCACTTGCTGCTGTTGCCGGAGCGCTTCTTTGCTCGGCTTATCCGTCCCTTTCTCCATACACCGGCGCAATGCCCGGTATCAAAGCCTTCGTAGCAGCGGTTCTTGGCGGAATCGGTTCAATCCCCGGCGCCATGATCGGAGGCCTGGTTCTCGGGATCGTAGAGATCCTGTCCAAAACCTATATTTCATCACAGCTTTCCGATGCGATCGTGTTCGGAATCCTGGTAGTGGTGCTCCTGGTTAAGCCCACCGGAATACTGGGCAAGGTTGTACAGGAAAAAGTCTGATTGCGAGAGCGGAACTACCTTGTGAAATAGTAATGATTCAATATTGGAGTGCGAACTATGAATAAAATTACCAAGAACAATCTCATAACCTACGGCATCGTAATCTTCGCCTATATCGTATTTGAAATCCTGATGCTGACGGGCAATCTCTCAAGCCATCTGAAAGGTCTTTTGGTACCCATGACATATTACGCTGTCATCGCCGTGGCCCTGAATCTGTGCGTCGGAATCCTTGGTGAGCTCTCCATCGGACACTGCGGTTTTATGTGCCTTGGAGCTTTCTCCAGCGCATTCTTTTCCAAAGCAACAGAAAACGCACTTCCCACAGTTCCGAGATTCATCATCGCTTTCATCATCGGAATCGGCGTAGCTGCGCTGTTTGGCTTCCTTATCGGAATCCCGGTACTGCGCCTAAAGGGTGACTACCTGGCCATCGTAACCCTGGCTTTTGGTGAGATCATCAAGAACGTCATCAACTCTTTTTACATCGGAATCGACTCCAAGGGCCTTCACATGAACATGAAGAGCGCCATGGATCTTAACATGGAGGCCGACGGAAACGTCATCGTCAACGGCGCCATGGGAATCACCGGAACACCTCACAACGCCAACTTCACCATAGGTATTGTGGTGCTTCTGATATCTCTTTTCATAGTTCAGAACCTTATCAATTCTCGCGACGGCCGTGCAATCATGGCTATCCGCGACAACTATATCGCCGCAGAAGCAACAGGCATCAACGTTACAGGTTACAAGATGATGGCATTTACCATTTCTGCTGCAATTGCAGGGGCTGCGGGAGTTCTTTTCTCCCATAACATCACAACCCTGACGGCTTCTTCACAGTACTTCGGCTACAACGCATCAATCATGATCCTGGTTTACGTGGTACTGGGCGGGATCGGAAACATCCGCGGAAGCGTTATCGCAGCCTGCATCCTGTACATGCTTCCTGAGCTGCTCAGAGGCCTTAACACCTACAGAATGCTGATCTACTCTATCATTCTGATCGTGATGATGATCGTTAACTGGTCACCCAAGATCATCGCCTGGAGGGAAAAGAAATTTGGAAAGAGCGGAATGTTCGGCTTAATCGGTCGAATTATCTTCCGCAGAAATAAGGGGGTGGCTTAAATGGCACTTCTTGAAGTAAACAACCTGAGCATTTCATTCGGCGGACTTCGCGCCGTTGACAACTTTAACGTACAGATCGAAAAGGGCGAGCTCTACGGACTTATCGGACCTAACGGCGCCGGAAAGACCACAGTTTTCAACCTTTTGACAGGCGTATATAAGCCAAACGAAGGAATCATCAGGCTTGACGGCGAGGACATCACTCGTAAGAGCACCATCGAGATCAACCATGCCGGAATCGCCAGAACCTTCCAGAACATCAGACTTTTCAAGAACATGTCGGTTATCGACAACGTAAAGGTCGGACTTTCCGAGCATTACAAATACAGCGCCCTCGAGGGCATGCTCCACATCGGCAATTACAAGAGGGTGGAGAAGGAGATGGACGACGAAGCCATGCGCCTTCTTCAGGTCTTTGGACTGGACCTTGAGCGTGACTACCTCGCAGCCAACCTCCCTTACGGTAAGCAGCGTAAGCTCGAGATCGCGAGAGCCATGGCAACAAGCCCCAAGCTCCTTCTGCTTGATGAGCCGGCAGCCGGCATGAATCCTAACGAGACAAAAGAGCTGATGGACACCATCGCACTTGTCCGCAGGGAATTTAATATGACAATCCTTCTGATCGAGCATGATATGAAGCTTGTTTCAGGTATTTGCGAGAAGCTGACAGTGCTGAACTTTGGCCGTGTGCTTTGCCAGGGCGATACCAAGGACGTGCTGAATAATCCGGAAGTTATTACAGCGTATTTGGGCGAGTGATTTGGCGCAAAACTTCTCTATGAAATCAAATTTTTTACGAGGTTAATTTATGGCTGAACCAATCTTAGAAGTAAAAGATCTAAGTGTATATTATGGCGTGATCCAGGCCCTTAAGGGGATTTCATTCCATGTTGATAAAGGTGAGATCGTAGCCCTGATCGGTGCTAACGGCGCAGGTAAGACCACCACACTTCACAGCTTGTCAGGCCTTCTCAAGGCAGAGACAGGAGAGATCAAGTATAAGGGTGTCGAGCTTACCAAGACTCCCAGCCACAAGATCGTAAGTCTTGGCATGGCCCAGGTTCCTGAGGGAAGACGAGTATTCGCCGAGATGACAGTGCTTCAGAACCTTAAGATGGGTGCTTACACAAGATCCGATAAGGCTGAGATGGATGCAACTCTTCAGGATATCTACAGGAGATTCCCAAGACTTGAAGAGCGTAAGAACCAGCTTGCCGGCACACTTTCAGGTGGTGAGCAGCAGATGCTTGCCATGGGCAGGGCTCTCATGTCCCATCCGGACCTGATCCTCATGGACGAGCCTTCAATGGGTCTTTCACCAATCTTCGTTAACGAGATCTTCAACATCATCCAGGACGTCAACAAAGACGGCGTTACCGTGCTCCTGGTTGAGCAGAACGCCCGCAAGGCGCTCTCTATCGCAAACAGAGCCTACGTCCTTGAGACCGGCAGCATTTCCAAAGAGGGCGATGCGAAGGATCTTCTTAATGACGAAGCTATTAGGAAGGCATATCTGGGCGAGTAAGTAGAGTTGAATATGTAGTAATATACAGAAATGGTTTTTGGATAAGAATCATTTCTGTATTTGAATTAATGCACGATACTGTTTTTGAGGGTGATTTGGAAGTATAATTTATGTAGAAGGTATTTATGCTTTAATATGGAGGGTATTTGAGGATGAAGAGGAATATCGTCATCACAATTGCGCGTCAGTACGGTAGCGGCGGAAGAACTGTCGGCGAGATGCTGGCCAATGATCTTGGAATACATTACTACGACCATGAACTTATTCATCTTGCTTCTGAGGAGAGCGGCATTAGCCTTGGACTTTTCCTCGATGCAGACGAGAGAGTGAGAAATACCGGATTTTTCAAGACTCCGGTAAACGTATATAAGGGCGAACTCATCGGCCCTGATAGCAAGGAGTTCACATCCGAAGCCAATCTTTTCAACTACCAGGCCAAGGTTATCAAGAGACTTGCAGAAACCACCAGCTGCGTCATTGTCGGAAGATGTGCAGACTTCGTCCTTAAGGACTACGACAACGTCCTCAGTGTCTTTGTCCATGCACCACAGCCATTCCTCGAGGAACAGGCAGCCAAGGTTAAGAGCCTTCCTCATGATGAGCTTGTAAAGTTCATGGCCCAGGAAGACAAGTTCCGCGCAGTCTACTACGAGCACCACACAGGCCATAAGTGGACCGACGCCATGAACTACGACCTCTGCCTCGACAGCAGCAAGCTCGGGTTCGATAAGTGCGTGGAGGCTATTAAGGCTCACTGCAAGGTTAGATTTGGTGAGGATATATTTGATTAATGAGTTTTATTTGACCATAGATTATGATTATGGGAATGTATTTGCTTGGGAAAGCCTATTTATGCAAATATTACGCCGCAGCCTGGTTTATCAGGCCTGCGGCATTTTTTGTGCCTTTGGTGCCATGCGTGTATTTATGGTTGTTACTTGCTATTTCTGCATTACATATCAATGTATTGCTATTTATATGTAATAATATTTGTGGCTTGCGAATGAAATAATATAATATCGCAGTCTGAAACTCGAATTGCATCATATTATGGCCCAAACTACATCACACGGCGACCTATAGTGTACGTTGGTTGGAAACGTGATTTCGACCACCCTACAACTCTCTTCCATATAAAAAATAGTTGGAAATTGCAAAAAAGATTTTGACGGCCCACGACTATATTGGCTCCAAACTACATCACAGAGTCCCGTGGAGCCGGCAGCTGTGATGTAGCCACTGTGATAGGCATGAAATTTTCCATACGTAGAGGTTTGTAATTTCCAACTATTTTTTCATATGACAATTTTTGTGATGCATTTCAAAAATCGAATCATACCATGGAACCAATATAGCTGCTGTTGTGATGCAGTATCGAGCCAAAATCCAATCCACTTCCAATATGACATCAAATTAGATCAAATCAGATAGCGCTCAATTACATCTACGACAGCTTCCATTGTGAAGGGATGATTTTTGTCCTCAAAGGTCATGATCAGATTAACTCCGGGAATGTATCCATTGTTGAAGTACAGTTTAAGCTTTCGACTTGTCTTTTCAACATATTTGGGATCGTCTATTCTGCCAAAATGTTCCCAGATGATCAGTTTCTGATTTCTGCGGCTTTTGAGCGTAAAATCGGGATAGAGCTCAACTCCATCAAGCACAAGTTTATTTTCATATCGATATGCAATTCCTTCAGCCAAAAGCCCATCAGCTATGCTGGCTTCCGACTTAGAACGTACCTTTTCTCCTCTGATTGTAGGGTGCGTTAGTTTTTCAGGGTACTTCAGATTTTTCTCATAAGGCTCATTTTCCCAGTTAACATCTACAAGAAGCTCCCTGTAGGGAGATGTCTTTTGCAGGAATCTTTTGTAGTTGACTTCGCTGCAATTTACCAAATAGCGATCAATACAGCGAAGCTCATTTTGCTTGTCCAGCATAACAGCCCGGTCATAGGCTTTTCTGGCAAGCTTCTTGGCATGCATCAGATTTCCTCTCTTGATGTATGTGCGGGAATATTTGCCATCTTTTTCTTTTCGCTGGACATACCATTGTGGCTTGCCTTTTGAGGCGCTGATCACAAGTGTTCCCTTGGGGTAGCGCTCAATATCTCTTTTCAGCTTTTTGATTTCATTTGCCAGCTGCTTTTTTCTGGCGGTGTAAAACTCTTTTCTTTGCATAGTCTCCTTTTCCGCATGTGACAAATATGGGAAAAAGACAACTCGGCATATCCGTACATGCTTATGTAATTTCTTTTGTCCACAAAGAAGTGCCTGTGGATGCGGCAAAAATCAATACTCCGGGGAAATTTGGAAGAATATCCTGGGAATCCCTAGAAACAAGGATGATTGTATCAGAATGATTTGCATTTGTGAAGAGGGAAAATGGGTTAGATTTAACAAAATCTAATAGGACACAAAATATTCACATTTTGCGTCTTTTATGACTAGTGGTCAGTGGGAATTGTCAGACAATTATATTATAGGATATATGCGGGTTCTACGGGTGTCGTGAAACTTTTTTCCAAACAGAATTAAATGCTCGGAGAACTATGTTGCAAAACTGTAATAAATTTTATCATTTTATATTGAACACAACATATTCCATGTGATATATTTCCACTTGCGTCACGCGAGATGAGAGTCTGCCTGAGCATCACAAGAGGCGTTCGCAAAAAGAGCTCACGGCAAAGCATCACAGGTAGGGTACGCACAGCCTGACTTCTGGTAGCGTCTAATTCACCGTTTTTATGAAAAGATGTGCGAGGTGAGTAGCTTGTCAAAGGGATATTCACCATTATGTGTCCTCGTGGTCACAGAAAAGCCTTCAAGGCAACAGTCGGCCGGGCATCAGAGTGGACGATCGTCCAAAAGCCCATGGTCATGCATCAAGAATCTACGATTTCCGGACTGGAAGTCATCCTCAACCCGGATTCCTGATAGCGTCTAAATGGTATGTATGATTTGAAATTCATTGATTTATTTTTAAGAGCAAGTAGCTGTACAACGGCTGCTTGCTCTTTTTTGTTGCTTGAGGCTTTTAGGTATTAATCAATTATGTATTAATGTAATTATGTATTAATGTATTTTTATATTGTTGTAATTATGCCTTTTTGTCTTTTTGTCTCTTTTGTCTTAGTTCTGCATCACAACAGCAGCTATATAGGTTCCATGGTATGATTCGATTTTTAAAATGCATCACAAAAATTGGTATATGAAAAAATAGTTGGAAATTACAAACCTCTACGTTTGAAAAATTTCATGGCTAACACAGTGGCTGCATCACAGCTACCGGCGCCACGAGACTTTGTGATGTAGTTTTGGACCAATACAGTCGTGGGATGTCAAAATCTTTTTTGCAATTTCCAACTATTTTTTATATAGAAGGACGATGTGGGGTGGTCGAAATCACGTTTCCAACTAACGTACATATATGCCTGCGATGTGATGTGCTTTAGCCCAAGATGCGATGTATTCGGACCAAGATATACTGTTATCTGGATTGTTGATCACAATGCGATGCAATTTTCATCGAAGTACGCTTATAACAACACACGCATAGTAATATACACTTAATTCGCATCAAGATAGAAGCTGATCCTAGGCAATAGGAAGCCCCCAAATCAGCATCTTCAAAAAGAAATTTCAAAAAACTCCAAATTACCCCTTGCATTTCATGTTAGCCTATGCTAATATAACCATGTTAGCAAAAGCTAACAACAAAAAACAACATACGAGCCACTACAGCTCGCCAAGCTTAGCGGCTCAGACTAACCAAGTGGCAATGCCAAGTCACTTGGAATACAATAGTCATAAGAAATCTCCTACCTAAAAGCCGGTACATCTTGCCAATGTACCGGCATTTTTCTGCAAATATTAATTAGGTAAACCTGACCAATGAACTGATATAATAGTAATACTTGGAACAAGGAGCACCAAAACCTATGAATAAAAACACCAGCGCACAAACCGGCGCACAAACCGGCGCACAAACCAGCACCCAAACCGGCGCCCACACTGATGCCAAGCCCTACACCTATCGCGAGCTGACCCCGTCAGACAACGCAGCCGTAGCGGCCCTTGTCAGAACCAACTTAAGAGAGCACAAACTTGACATCCCGGGAACAGTCTATTATGACGACGGCCTCGATCACCTCAGCGACTACTATTGCGACGAAGACCACAAATACTACGTCCTGACCGACGGATCAGGCGCAGTCCTTGGCGGAGTAGGCTTTGCCAGGTTCGACCCGATGCCAAACACCGCAGAACTCCAGAAGCTCTACCTGGACAATTCCGTGAAGCGCCAAGGTCTTGGCTATGACCTTATGGCCTTAGTAGAAGAGAAGATGCGCGAAGCAGGCTTTAAAACCTCATACCTCGAGACCCACGACAACTTGGAAGCCGCGATCCACCTGTATGAGAAATGCGACTACACTGAAATCCCGCGCCCGGACTTCGTCAAGCACAGCGCCATGACAAGATTTTTTACCAAGGCACTCTGATGCAAGCTGTCACTGATCTGAGCGGCAGGCAAATCTGCTAAATGCCGCCGGCTCTGCATCCACGCCATGCTTGCCAAGCCACCCAATCTTTCTATATAATAAGTAGATAATTATGCAAAAAAGGATTAACAAATGAGCACAACAGATAAATTCATCCTTATAGACGGCAGTTCCATGCTGGTTACCAACTACTACGGCAACCTCCCGAAGGCTCTGCTTTTTGAAAAAGACCCTGAGAAGAAGGAAAAGCTCTTTTCCCAGATCATGCATAACGACGCGGGGCAGTACACAAACGCCATGTACGGCATGATGCGCACGATCCTGAAGATCATCGCTGAGCAGAAGCCCACCCACATGATGTTTGCCTTCGACACCACCAGGGACACCTTCAGGCGTGAGAAATATCCGGACTACAAGGGCAACAGAGGCGACACCCCGGAGCCTCTCAAGGAGCAGTTCCAGAACATGGAGGACTTGTTAAAAGAGCTTGGACTTCCCGTTATGTTCGACGACCGCTTCGAAGCTGACGACATTGTTGGCAGCGCCTCAACGAAATTTGAAAAACAGATTCCTTCATATATAATAACGAAAGACCACGACTACCTTCAGCTGGTCAGCGACTACACCAGAGTGTGGCTGATCCAGACCAAGCAGGAGACGGCCGACGAGCTCCAGGCCAAGTACGGCGCGGAGTTTGGCTGGAACAAGAAGCTCACAAGCCTTCCCGACAAGGCCTTCGAGGTAACTCCCGACCTGTGCCTTAAGGAGTACGGCGTTCGCCCCGAGCAGATCCCGGATCTCAAGGGCATTCAGGGCGACAGCAGCGACAACATCCCCGGAGTTAAGGGCGTCAGCAGCGCTGCAATCCCGCTTCTTGCGCACTATGGCACCGTTGAGGGCATTTACGAAGCCATCGACGCCTGCCCCACTGACAAGGACCTCAAGACCCTTGCCACATCCTGGAAGGAGGATCTTGGAATCAGTCGCAGCCCCATGAAGGCGCTTAATGAGTACAAGGACATGGCTTTTTTGTCAAAAGACCTTGCTCAGATCCGCAGAGATTATCCGATATCCGACAATCTGGATGATTTCAAACTCAATATCAATAAAGAAAAGGCCAAAGAGCAGTTCGAAAAGTATGGATTTAAGTCACTTTTTGCTGCTCTGGAGATGATTTAACCCCATGACCAATTACACAAAAACCATACTAATCAACCTTCACCGCATCATTTACTATGTGGTAAAAGCCAGAATCTGGATGCGCCACCCCGAGCGCCACAGCGTCGAGGAGCGCTACGCAGTAGCCCAGACAATGGTTGACAAGATGAACAAGTCCTCAGGCTACAAGACTATATGCTTCGGCGAGGACAAGCTCCCCAAGGAGGGCGGCTACATTCTTTACCCCAACCATCAAGGAAAATACGACGTTCCCGGAATCTTCAGTGTCCACAAAAAGCCCCTGTCCTTTGTTATGGACGAGGCCAAGGCCCACATCATACTGGTGGCAGAATTTCTGATGTTGGTGGATGGCAAATCAATAATCTTAGACGATCTTCGCCAGACCCTGCGCGTGTTCCAGGAAATGGCCAAAGAGATTCAGACTCAGGGGAAGAAATTCATCCTCTTCCCGGAGGGTGGTTACAAGGAGAATAATCAGAATATCGTAGAGCACTTCAAACCCGGAAGCTTTAAGCTTGCCCAGATGGCCAAGGCGCCGATCGTGCCGGTTGCGCTGGTTGATTCCTACAAAGTTTACAACAGTCCGCACAAGGGACCGGTTACGACATATGTTTACTACCTTGATCCGATTTATTATGAGGACTATAAGGGGATGAAAACCACCGAGATCGCAGAAATGGTGGAGAATAGAATAAAAGACAAAATAAAAGAGCATCTTGCCAGCGCATAATCGCATGGCAGGATGTTTTTTTCATCACATACACGTCAAAACAGCCTTAACCACAAACACCCCATCTTCCTGCGTGAAGCTCGCCACTCCGCCATACTTCTCCGCAATCGCCTTGATCTGTGCCGTACCAATTCCGCTCTGCACAGGCCTTGTGCTGATCGGCAGTCCGTTATCCTTAAACGAAATCTCTCTTCCCGCAGGGTTCTTGGTCAGGAGCTTTAGCTTTCGCCCGTCAAAAGAAATCTCGACCTGAAGAGCTCTTTTCCCCTCATCCACATGAGTCAGGGCCTCGACCGCGTTCTCCAGGGCGTTGGCCACAAGTGATGTCAGGTCTGTTTCCTCGATGGCGAAGCGCTCGGGCACATCCGCCCTGATCCTGGGCTTGAAGCCGATCTTTTC
>JAEEGH010015173.1_pt1 | contig 16785 bp, 14 predicted proteins | sample 9134181 | NCBI WGS metagenome assembly JAEEGH01 (sample SAMN16246544, study PRJNA631951) | gut metagenome | biome: gut microbiome; feature: rumen; material: DP-attached | host: Bos | place: Iran: Karaj | collected 2018-10
TCAAAACGATATACTTCCTTGACGAGCTGATAGTTCGGCATGTCGGAAAACATACATTCCAAGCCGAATAGAGTGATTGGCTGAACAAAGGCTGTTGCCAAATTGACTTTCATTTAAACCTCCAAAACTTTCTCGTTCATGTCTAGAAAAGATTATACCACGAAAAAAATAAAATTGGAATTTATATAATGAACATTTTAAAGTTCACTTTACTATTTTTTTCCTATGATATATAATTAATGAAAGAATTTGCTAAGGAGAAGAGCAATGAGAGCATTAAAAAAATTAATTAAATTTTTTATATTTACAATCGTTTTATTTGGAGGAATTAATCTTTTTTTAGAATACAGGTTTAAAAGCAAATTGAAATTGCCGGAGAAAACCTACAAATGGAAACATGGTGACATTTCTTATTCCAAGTCCGGTTCCGGTATGCCGATTTTACTGATACACGATTTGCTTCACGGCCAATCGTCCGATTCACTTAAAGACTTACAAGATGAATTGGAAAAAAATTATACGGTCTACAATATAGATTTAATAGGTTGCGGAGTTTCCGAAAGACCTCCTATTATATATACCAATTATCTTTATGTTCAATTGATTAACGATTTTATTAAAGATGTTATTAAAGAATCTTGTGTTGTTGTTTCTTTAAAAACTTCCGCAGCCATTACTATGATGGCATCTACATTGGAAGAAGCTAACTTTAAAAAACTTGTTTTGGTAGAGCCTGATTACAAAAAAGAAATCGGTGTTAAAAACATTTCAAGGCTCAGAGATATATTAAGAAAAGCAATATTCATTCCGGTATACGGAACTTTTGCTTACAACATGTATTGTCTCCTTACCGGATTACCTTTTGCAAAAGACGGAAAATATTTTCTCGCAAGTAAGATTGCTGGATTCTTAAATACGACAACAACCAAAAGCATCAGTGAATTAACGGTTGATACATCTACCATTGATGATTACGAAAGTATGTATCATCTCGCCGAAGAAGTTAAAGATTTATTATAAACCATCAAATATAAAAAAAGAATGTTTCACGTGAAACATTCTTTTTTTATTTAGAATTATAATTTTAAATTACAAAGGTTTTTTCTGTGGTACACCCGCTTTTCTGGGATACTTTTCATTTGTGTTCTTAGTCTTATTAAATATCAAGAACTTTCTCTTTAACTCCGTTCCGGGAATCAGCAATTCTTTTTCAATCAAAGATACACCCATTTCATTCATGGCATTTTTACTTTCTTCGATTTCCGCTTGCACATCCGCTGCCTTATATGAAACAAAATCGCCCCCAACTTTTATAAAAGGAACATCATATTCAAGTAAAATTCTTAAATTGGCAACAGCCCTTGAAAGAGACAAATCAAATATTTCTCTGAATGATTCATCACGAGCAAAATCTTCTGCCCTTCCATGAACACATTCTATATTTGTAAGGCCAAGTTCATCAATAACAGTTTTAAGAAAATCAATTCTCTTATTTAAAGAATCAAGTAACACAACTCTTATATGAGGAAAAGCAATTTTAATGGGAAGTCCCGGAAATCCCGCCCCGCTTCCGATATCAATCAAACTTTGAACTTTGCACATATCATATATCTTATTGATAGCAAGGCTGTCCAAAAAATGTTTATTGAACACTTCATCAAAATCGGTAATAGCAGTAAGGTTCATTACTTTATTTTTTTCTATAAGCATTTCAAAGTATCTTATAAAATTTTCATATTGCTTATCCGTTAATTTTAAATCAAGAGCTTCGCATCCTTTTTTAAAACTATCCAAATTGTATTTCAATTCTATGCTTTTTCCTTTCTTGACTCCAAATAGATTAAAAGTACCGATACGTCAGCAGGTGTGACACCGCTTATACGGGATGCTTGGCCAATGGATGCGGGCTTAAACAAATTAAGTTTTTGCTGCGCTTCGAGACGAAGACCCGAAATAGTATTGTAATCAATATCAAGAGGAAGTTTTTTGCTCTCAATCTTTTTAAAAGACTCTACCTGTTTTTTCTGTCTCTTAATATATCCTTCATATTTAATATTTATATTTACCTGTTCGATAACGTCTGCCGGAAGGTCCTTTCTTTCCGGATCCAGCTCGGCTATCAATTCATAATTTAATTCCGGACGTCTTATAAGTTCTGCCAATGTTACGGCTGTACCCAGAGGAGCACTTCCGCATTTTTTCAAAATCTCCTGAACTTCTTTTGATGCGCCGACGCTTATACTTTCCAATCTTTCGATTTCTTCGTTTATAAGTCGTTCTTTTTCAACAACGTAATTATATCTGTCATCATCTATAAGTCCCACTTCGTGACCGATTGCACTTAAGCGCAAATCCGCATTATCCTGTCTGAGCAAAAGTCTGTACTCGGCACGACTTGTCATCATTCGATATGGCTCTTTGTTTTCTTTTGTTACCAAATCATCGATTAATACACCGATATATCCTTGTGATCTGTCTATTATTATTTGATCTTTTCCCTGAACGAATCTTGATGCATTAATGCCGGCTATGATACCTTGCGCCGCCGCTTCCTCATAACCCGAACTGCCGTTAAATTGGCCTGCACTGAATAAGCCTTCAATATCTTTAAACTCCAGCGTAGCCTTTAACTGTCTCGGATTAATGCAATCATATTCAATGGCATATGCGTTTCTTACAATTTTAACATTTTCAAGTCCCGGAACGGTTTTATACATTGCATATTGAACATCCTCCGGAAGAGATGATGACATGCCGCCAAGATACATTTCGTTTGTATAATTTCCTTCGGGTTCGATAAAGACATGATGTCTGTTCTTCTCCGCAAATTTTACAACTTTATCTTCGATTGACGGACAATATCTCGGACCGGTTCCTTCTATCATTCCTGAAAACAAAGGCGACCTGTTAATATTTTCTCTGATTATTTTGTGCGTTTCTTCATTTGTGTATGTAAGCCAACAAGAAACCTGTTCTTTTTGGATATCATCCGGATTTGTTGTAAACGAGAAAGGTACGATTCTTTCATCACCTTTTTGCTCTTCCATTTTTGAAAAATCAATAGACCTTTTATCTACACGGGCCGGAGTACCGGTTTTAAACCTAAAGATCTCAACATCATTATTTATCAAAGAATCTGTAAGATGATTTGCCGCCTGTAATCCGTTCGGTCCTGTCGGATTGCTTACATCACCGTAGATACATCTTGCTTTAAGATATGTTCCGGTGCATAAAACAACAGCCTTTGCAAAATATCTGGCACCTGAGAAAGTTTTAACTCCTTTTATTTTACTGTTTTCTATAATAAGCTCTGAAACTTCACCTTGACGAAGAGTTAGATTTTCGGTATTTTCCAAAGTCTTTCTCATTTCACGACTGTAATCTTGTTTGTCGGCTTGCGCACGTAGAGAATGAACCGCAGGACCTTTTGAAAGATTAAGCATTTTTGACTGGATAAAGGTTTTATCGATGTTTTTTGCCATTTCACCGCCAAGTGCATCGATTTCCCTTACCAAATGACCTTTTGAACTTCCACCTATATTCGGATTACAAGGCATCAAAGCAACACTGTCAATGCTGACAGTAAACATTATTGTATTAAGACCCATTCTGGCACAGGCCAAAGCGGCCTCACATCCGGCATGTCCGGCACCAACAACCACTATATCGTAATTTTCTTCTAAATATGGCATTTTCTATCCTTTCGGGAAACTATTTTCCCATACAAAACTTACTGAATATTTCTTCAACCAAATCGTCTTCAACGGCCTCACCTATAATAAGACCCAAAGATTCATATGCATTCATAAGATCGATTGAAAAGAAGTCTTCCGGCATATTATCTTCAATGCTTTTTTCGACCAATCTCAAACTTTCCAAAGAATCGGATAGCAAGGCTTTATGTCTTGCATTCGTAATATAAATTTGATTATTGTAAGATATTTTATTCTCATAAAACATCTTTTTAATTTCATTGCTTAATTCCTCAATACCCGTATTTTCCAAGGCTGAAATATTAATAACCGGGCCATCAAGCAATTTTTCCAAGTCTTCTTTGTTAACAACACTTTCAAGATCGCTCTTATTTAGAAGACTTATTACTTTTTTATCTTTCACAATGTTGATTATGTCCGCATCGTTTTCATCCAGAGGTTTGGATGAATCCACGACAAAAATAATCAAATCAGCTTCATCTGCATAAGCTTTGGCTTTTTCGACACCAATTTTTTCTACCAAATCATCCGTATTTCTGATACCGGCAGTATCAATAATGTTTAACAAAACATCATTAAGTTTAAGGGTCTCCTCCAAAGCATCTCTGGTTGTACCGGCAATATCCGTAACTATAGCTCTTTCTTCACCCAAGAGATTGTTAAGTAAAGAAGACTTACCCACATTTGGTTTGCCAAGAATAACGGTTTTTATTCCTTCTTTTATGATTCTTCCGTTATCTGCCGTAGAAAGCAGTCCGCTTATTTTTTCTTTTGAGGATTTAACATCCGCTGCCAGCTCCTTTGGAAATCCTTCCAAACTGTAATGTTCCGGATCGTCCAAGGCAGATTCAATATAAGCAATTCTGTTAATCAAAATAGCTCTTATTTCTTTAATTGACTCGGAAACCGCTCCTTTTAGTTGTTTTACGGAAGAATCAAGAGCATAGGAATTTTCGGCATTTATAATATCCATTACCGCTTCAGCTTGAGACAAATCAATTCGTCCGTTTAAAAAGGCTCTTTTTGTGAATTCTCCCGGTTCTGCCGGTCTTGCTCCCGCTTTTAAAACCGTTTCAAGTATTTTTTTAACAACCAAAACGCCGCCGTGGCAGTCTATTTCCACTACGTCTTCTCTCGTATAAGTATGAGGTCCTCTCATAAAAAGGACCAGGCACTCATCAATTGTTTTATCACCATCATGAACAAAGCCATAATGAACGGTGTGACTTTTAAAATCCGTGACTTTTTGAGTCTCATTAAAAGGTTTGAATATTTTATTTGCAATTTCAAATGCATCTTCACCGCTGATTCTTACAATTCCTATACCGGAATTGCTAAGAGCCGTGGATATAGCTGCAATTGTAGATGTATTATCCATTTAAATCACCATTAACCATAATAATCAACTTATATCTCATACACTTTAACAACCATTTATTACAAAGTCAAGTTAAATAAAATACCTTGAACAAAAGTCCAAGGTATTTGTTGATTAGTTTTTCTTTAAGCTGATGATAACTTTTCTGTAAGGTTCTTCACCTTCGCTTCTCGTTGTAACATATTTGTCATTCTGAAGATATGAATGAATGATTCTTCTTTCATATGGATTCATTGGTTCTAAAGCAACATATCTCTTTGTTCTCTTAACCTTGAATGCAATGTTCTTAGCGAGGTTTTCAAGAGTTTTCTTTCTTCTTTCTCTGTAATTTTCGGTATCAAGCTTAACTCTGATATAATCTTCGGATTCTTTGTTTGCTACCAAGCTTACAAGATACTGTAAAGAATCAAGTGTTTGTCCTCTTTTACCGATAAGAAGTCCCATTTCCGGACCTTCCATGTTTATTTCAAGTGACTTTTCTATTTCATCAAATTTAATATCAAGCTCTGCGCTGATTCCCATAGATGAAAGAACGTCTTCAATAAATTTTCTTACATTGTCTGTCATTGAAGCTTTCTTTCTTGCTCTGATTTTTGCAGGTTTGTTAAACATACCCAAAAGACCCGAACTGCCTTTTTCAATGACTTCGTATTCTATTTTATCGCTGGTTGTTTCTAAATTGATGAGTGCTTCGGTAATAGCATCATCTACAGTTTTACCTGTAAATTCTTTAAACTCCATGCTTTTCATCTCCTTTTATTTTTTACCCTTTTCATTAAATTCATTTACAAGATTTGCCTTAGCTGCAAGGCTACCTTCTTTGAATTTTTTGCCGGCGCGTGAATCTGCTGCTTCATTTGCTTTTTTAACCTGAGCATTTGCATTTGAAAGCTTCTTGGTATTAAACTGAGCATTTTGAGCAACTGTTTGCGCTGAAATATAATTTTTCTTTTTCTTTCTCTTCTTTTCAGCTTTTTCCTGATTCTTCTTAATAATAGCATCAAGTCCGATTTTATCCATATGTCTGTTAACAAGAATCTGGATTATAACCTGAACCACACTACCTATTGCCCAATAAAGCGCAACACCGGATGGAAGAGTAAAACCAATCCAAAGTGAGAAAATCGGCATAATGAAATTCATTGATTTCATTGACGACTGCATTGGATCTGCCTGGTTTGCGGTAACCTGCTGTGTAACGGATTTAAGCTTCTGTGTTCTTGCCATTGAAAGTCTCATACTCAAGAACTGAACTACCGCTGATATAATAGGAAGAGCTACCGCAAAAATAACTCCGGCTTTCATAAGAGACCATGCTGATTGAGACATATCCATTCCAAGGAATGTATTTGCTGAATGAATCTGATCCAAAGTATCGGTAAATACTTCGTGACTGCCGCCGTTGTTTTCAAACGCTTTTCCAACAACTTCCCATTGATTGTCACTTAATACAGCCATGTTATTAATAGCTGTATGCATTCTGTCTGTATCCGATAAATCAGCTATTTTATCTGCTTTAACGGTTCTGCTTAAGATAAAATCTATGTTTTTCGTTGTTAATCCATTATAAATAATGAGATATAAATCCTGTAATTTTGTTACATATGAAGGTATATTTCTGATAATCAAATATACTGCCCAGAGTACAGGTAACTGGATAAGTAACTGAAGACAACTACCTGATGGTGATGTACCGTATTTTTGGTAAATAGCCTTTGTTTCGGCCTGCATTGCAACCATTGATGCATTGTCTCTTTTACCCTGATATTTTTTCTGAACTTCTCTGAGTTCAGGACTCATTACCATATTAAGACGTGAAAATTTCTGCTGTTTTACAAAAAGCGGTGTCATAGCTACCCTTACAATAATTGTAAAGATAATAATAGCAAGACCGATGCTTGCAATTCCCATCGCATCAAACAGCATGTAAACGCCTTCCATTACAAAACCCAAAACCTTGGCAATAAGCTCAATAATAGGTCCTATAATAGGAATGCTACTTTGTGCCATTAAAAATAAACTCACCTTTTATCCTCCTTGAGTGGAACCAAATCTAATCCTCCCTTACTGAAAGGATTGCAACGAAGAAGTCTATAAGCTGCCAACATCGATCCCTTAAAAGCTCCGTGAATCTTAATGGCTTCCGCCGCATATTCCGAGCATGTCGGGATAAACCTACAATGTGTTATAGACTTATATGGAGATAAATTATATTGATAAAACTTTATTCCTGCCAATAAGAATCTCTTTGGCAAATTAATCTTTGTTATTTTCGAATTTTCCATTTTCAATTAATCCATGTAATTTACAAAGGTGCAAAAAAGCACTTTCAATTTCAAAAAATGTCTTATCTTTTGCTGTATTTCTCGCAATTACAGCAATGCTATAGTCCGAATACTGCATTAAACATTTGTTTAATCTATAGCTTTCCCTAATTAATCTCGTAACTCTGTGCCTTACGACACTGTTTCCAACTTTTTTGCTTACTGAGATACCAATTCTTTCCCCGATATTTTCTTCTTTTAATAAATACATAATAAGGTACTTATTTGCATAAGATTTACCCTTCTCATAAACTTTTTTAAAATCTTTTGATTTAAGAGAATTGATATTTCTCATATTTTCTCCTTTATTTTAATAAGAAGAAAGACCACAGAAACTGCGGTCTAAGCTGATAATTTTTTTCTTCCTTTTGCTCTTCTTGCAGCTAATACTTTTCTGCCACCTGCAGAACTCATACGCGCTCTGAAACCATGTACTTTAGATCTCTGTCTTTTCTTTGGCTGAAATGTCATCTTCATAAACATTCACCTCCTTATCGTTAAACAAGAAAATATCAGTTAACATTATATTGATTTATAAATGTATAGTCAAGTATTTTATTAAAATTAATTTACATAACTTATCCACAATTATCCTTTAAGTTATCCACATAATTAACATAAATCATAGTTTAGACTGTGGATAACTATGTTTATAACTGTGGTATAATATGTTTATAAAATTAAAAAATGCTTTAAAATCAATATTTTAAAGTTTAAAAAGTTATAAACATTAAAATTAATTATTGTAAACGTCATATAGGCCTCTCTAAATTATTCTCCGACTATATATAATAGGAAATAAAACATTTGAAAAATGGGCTAAATTTTGGTATTATAGATGTGTGCCTTGCACACTTTTTTTGCTGAGCAAAAATAAAAAGGAGCTTTACTTTTAATGTTAAATAAATTAAGGGAGAATTGGGACAATATATTAAATACTTTACGTTCTGAAGGAGATATAACGGAAGTATCATTTAACAGCTGGTTAAAACCTCTCACAATCGTATCCGTTAAAGATAATATAATAACGCTTGGTTATGACGACTCTGATATAGGTCTTAATATTTTAAAGAAAAAGTATTTAAAACCCTTGCAGATCTGTATAAATGATGCATTAGATGCCGACTTCTCGGTTAATATCATTTCTTCAAGCGGTAAAATTGAATCTGACGAAAATAAACCAATAAGCAAAAAGAATAACAATTCCGAAGGTTTGGAGCCTGAATATACTTTTGATTCATTTGTAATCGGCGATAATAACAACATGGCTGCAGCCGCTTCTTTGGCTGTTGCGGAATCACCGGCTACACTTTATAATCCTCTTTTTTTGTACGGAGGACCGGGTCTCGGTAAAACCCACTTGCTTCATGCAATCGGTAACTTTATTGCGGATAACAACCCGGAATTAAAAGTTTTTTATGTTACAAGCGAAACATTTGTAAATGATATCGTAAGCATGATTCGTAACATGAAAGATGAAAACGATAAAGCAAATATTAGAAATAAATACAGAGAAGTGGATGTTCTTCTCATTGATGACATACAGTTTATTATAGGAAAAGACAGCTCTCAAACAGAGTTTTTCAATGCCTTTAATTATCTGCAAAGCCATAACAAACAAATTGTTATTTCTTCGGACAAACCACCTAAGGAGATGGAAATTCTCGAAGAAAGAATGATAAGCAGATTCTTAAGCGGTATGACAATTGATATTCAGCAGCCGGCATATGAAACCAGAGTTGCAATCCTTTATAAAAAAGCAGAAGAATTAAACTTAAATATCAGCGACGAAATACTTCATTTTATTGCCGATAACGTCGTTTCAAATGTTCGTGAACTTGAAGGCGCATTAAATAAAATCAAACTATATTCCGAATTTACCAAAAGTAAAATCGATATAGAATTTGCAAAGAAAGTACTTATAGATTTTATTTCAAATGATAAAAATAATGAAATAACACCAAAATTCATTATTAAAACCGTTGCCGAACATTACGAACTTACTATGGAAGAAATGATTTCTTCTAAAAGAAGCAAAAACATTGCTTATCCAAGACAAATTGCAATGTACCTTTGCAGAAATCTTACTGATGTTTCATTTGAAGAAATCGGAAGAAATCTTGGAAACAGAGATCATACAACCATTAAACACGGTGTTGAAAAAATAGAAAACGATATTAAGGAAGACGATTCACTTAATACCACAATAGAGATATTAAAGAAGAAAATAAATCCAAGTTAAACTTATCCACATATTATAAACTTTAATGCATTTTTTAATGTGGATAAGATGTTGATTATTCTTTATTAATTATTCAGACATTTTTAAGCATGTTGATAAGCCATATTTTATACACGAATTATTAACTGCTTATACACCTTAAAAAAGGATAATTAACATTAAAAAAAGCTTGATTTTAAGAGGATTTTTTGAATTATACACTTATAAACATCCTCTACTACTACTACTACTAATTTATTTATAATATATATTTATATTGTTTCGAGGAGGAAGTTATGAAAATTTTATGCACAAAAAACGATTTGTTAAGCGGGATTAATATTGTATTAAAAGCGGTTCCTACAAGAACTACTTTAAATATTCTTGAATGTATCTTAATAGATACCACTTCGGGAGAGATTAAATTAACAGCCAATGATATGGAACTTGGAATAGAAACAATCATTAAAGGCGAAGTATCAGATAAAGGATTGATTGCAATTAATGCAAAAATCTTCAGCGAAATTATAAGAAGACTTCCTGAAGGTGATGTGGAAATTAGCACGGATGATTCCTTTAATGTAAATATTAAATGCGGAAAAGCCAAATTCAATATAAGCGGAAGAGACGGAAGTGAATTTTCATTCCTTCCTAATGTTGAAAAAGAAAGAAGCATTTATATTTCTCAATTTTCATTAAAAGAAATAGTAAGACAAACATTATTTTCAATAAATGAAAATGATAATAATAAAATAATGACAGGTGAACTGTTTAAAATAATCGGTAACAGATTAAGAGTTGCCGCACTTGACGGACACAGAATTGCTATAAGAGAGTTGGAACTTAAAGAAGATTTCGGAGAAATGGAAGTAATTGTTCCCGGAAAAACTCTCGGTGAAATTAGCAAAATTTTAACCGGTGGATTGGAAGATATTGTAAAAATCTATTTTACAAGAAATCATATTGTTTTTGAATTTGACAAAACAACAGTTGTTTCAAGACTTATAGAGGGCCAGTATTTTTCGGTTGAAAAAATGGTTTCTTCAGATTACAGCACAAAGTTAAAAATTAATAAAAAAGAGCTTTTCAGCTGTATTGAAAGAGCATCGCTTTTGGTAGAAGTGGATAAAAAACCTATTGTTATGAATATTGAAGGATCTACTTTAAAAATGGACATCGTTTCATCAATGGGATCCATGGAAGAAAATCTTGAAATCAACAAAGAAGGAAATGATATAGTAATAGGCTTTAATCCTAAGTTCTTCATTGATGCTTTGAAAGTAATAGATGATGAAGAAATAAGCATATATCTTTCGGGAGCAAAACATCCTTGTGTTATAAAAGATGATGATAATTCATACAATTATGTTATTCTCCCTGTAAGTTTTTAAATAATAATTTAAGGAAAATAAAATGGAAACAATAAAATTAAGAGATGAATACATAAAGCTTGGCCAGGCTCTAAAAGCAGCGGGTTTGGTCGGATCCGGCGTTGAAGCAAAAGAAGTTATAATTGACGGACTTGTTAAGGTTAACGGAAAAACAGAGCTTCAGCGTGGAAAAAAGCTTTATGCCGGAGATATTGTAGATTTTGAAGGAAATGAAATAAAAATAGAAAAATGATAATTGATAAAATAGAGCTTGTCGACTTTAGAAATTATGATGAATTATCCTTGGAGTTTACGGATAAAACAAACATTATATACGGGAAAAACGCTCAAGGAAAAACAAACATAATCGAAGCAATTTATATGTGTGCAACAAGCAAGTCCCACAGAGGGGCAAAAGATAAAGACATTATAAAGTTTCAAAAAGATGAAGCACATATAAAAATTAACGTTTTAAAAAATGATATTCCCTTCAGAATTGATATTCATCTTAAGAAAAACAAATCAAAGGGAATTGCCATAAACGGCCTGAAAATAAAAAAGGCGGCAGAGCTTTTCGGAATATTGAATGCAGTTGTTTTTTCTCCGGAAGATCTTGAGATAATAAAAGGAGCTCCTCAAATAAGAAGAAGATTTATTGATATGGAGCTTTGCCAAATAGACAAAATCTATGTAAACAATCTTGTTAATTATAACAAAGCTTTGGATAACAGAAACAAGCTTTTAAAAGACATTTACAATGACAAAGAACTTGAAACTACCCTTGATATATGGGATATGCAACTTGTAAAGTTCGGAAAAGAAATTATTAAAGCAAGAAAATTGTTTATTGATAAATTAAATGAGATTGTTAAAGAAATCCATTCCAACATAACGGATGGAAAAGAAGAATTAGTTATAAAATATGATTTTTGCGTTGATGAAAATGATTTTGAAAAAGAATTGGTAAATTCAAGGCAAAGAGATAAAAAATTAAAAACAACAAATATCGGACCTCACAGAGATGATATATCATTTTTCGTAAAAGGCAATAATATGAAAATATTCGGAAGCCAGGGTCAACAAAGAACCTGCGCTTTATCTCTTAAATTGTCTGAGTTAAAACTTATAGAAATGATGACCGGTGATAAGCCAGTACTTTTATTGGATGATGTTTTGTCGGAGCTTGACAGTGACAGACAAGAAATGTTGCTTGATAACTTAAAAAGTATTCAAACTTTTATAACATGTACCGGCATTGATGAATTTGTAAATAAAAGATTTAAAATAGACAAACTTTTCAAAATAGAAAACGGAAAAGTTTTGGAAGGAGAAAGCTCATGAGCAGCGATAACATGAATAACACAAACGTCGAGAAAAACAGTTACGAAGCTGACAATATACAGATTCTCGAAGGTTTGGAAGCAGTAAGAAAAAGACCGGGTATGTATATCGGAAGTACATCTTCAAGAGGTCTTCATCATCTTGTATACGAAATCGTAGATAATGCAATTGATGAAGCTTTGGCAGGTTTTTGCAGCGAAGTGGATGTGCAAATTAATAAAGATAATTCCATAACCGTTAAAGATAACGGAAGAGGAATTCCGGTAGGTATTAATAAAAAAGCAGGTCTTCCGGCTGTAGAGGTAGTATTTACTGTACTTCATGCCGGCGGAAAGTTCGGCGGTGGAGGATACAAAGTATCCGGTGGCCTTCATGGTGTTGGTGCTTCTGTTGTTAATGCTCTTTCAACATGGCTTGAAGTTACGGTAAAAAGAGACGGAAAAATATACAATCAGCGTTATGAAAGAGGAAAAACCATGTATCCTCTTAAAGAAGTGGGAACATGTGCTAAAGATGAAACGGGAACGGTTGTAACGTTTTTACCGGACCCGGAAATATTTGAAGATACCGTTTACGATTACAATGTGCTTAAAGTAAGGCTCAGAGAAGTTGCATTCCTTACAAAGGGAATAAAAATCATACTTCGTGATGTAAGAGAAGAAGAGCCTGTGGAAAAAATATTCCACTACGAAGGCGGTATCAAGGAGTTTGTAACATACCTTAACAAGGGTAAACAGGGTCTTTATGATGATGTCCTTTATTTTGAAGGACAAAAAGAAAAAGTGTTTGTTGAAGTAGCCCTTCAACATAATGATGCATATACGGAAAATGTTTATACTTTTGTAAATAATATTAATACTCCGGAAGGTGGTACTCATTTTGAAGGATTTAAGCGTGCACTTACAAAAGTATTAAATGATTATGCCAGAAAAAACAATATATTAAAAGAAAAAGACGACAATCTTGCGGGTGAGGATATAAGAGAAGGTTTGACGGCAATTATCAGCGTTAAAATCGAAGATCCTCAGTTTGAAGGTCAGACAAAGCAAAAACTCGGAAACAGCGAGGCAAGAAGAGCGGTTGAAGGTGTATTTACCGAGCAGCTTACATATTATCTTGAGCAAAATCCGAATATTGCAAGACTTATTTGCGAAAAATCAGTTCTTGCACAGCGTGCAAGAGATGCGGCAAGAAAGGCAAGAGAATTAACCAGAAAAACTCCTCTTAATTCCGCATCATTACCGGGTAAACTTACTGATTGTTCCGATAAGAATCCGGAAAACTGTGAAATATTCATAGTCGAAGGTGATTCCGCCGGAGGATCCGCAAAAACAGCGAGAAACAGAGCAACTCAAGCGGTATTGCCTTTAAGAGGAAAAATCTTAAATGTAGAAAAAGCAAGAATAGACAGGATTCTTGGAAATGAAGAAATAAGAGGAATGATTACGGCATTCGGTACCGGAATTCATGAAGATTTTGATATTAGCAAACTCAGATATCACAAAATCATAATAATGACGGATGCCGACGTTGACGGAGCTCATATTGCAACACTTATGCTTACATTCTTCTACAGATTTATGCCTGAACTTATAAAGCAGGGTTATGTTTATCTTGCAAAACCACCTCTTTATCAGGTATCCAAAAACAAAAAGGTTTGGTATGCATATTCCGATGAAGAGTTAAATGACATATTGACGGAAATCGGAAGAGACGGCAATAACAAAATTCAGCGATACAAAGGTCTTGGAGAAATGGATGCGGATCAGCTTTGGGAAACAACAATGGATCCGGAAAGCAGAGTTTTGTTGAAAGTCGGAATAGACGAAGAAGAAAAAGCCGAACTTGATTTAACATTTACAACTCTTATGGGTGATGATGTTGAACCAAGAAGAGAATTTATAGAAGCAAATGCAAAATTTGCAAAGAATCTTGATATTTAATCAAGGATAATAATCGCAAGGAGTAATTCTAAATGGATGAAAATATATTCGACAAGATAGAAGAAGTCGATTTGAAAAAAACCATGGAAAACTATTATATAGCATATTCCATGAGTGTTATTGCATCTCGTGCTTTACCTGATGTAAGAGACGGTTTGAAACCCGTACAAAGACGTATTTTATATTCGATGATAGAACTTAACAACGGACCCGACAAACCGCACAGAAAATGTGCGCGTATCGTCGGTGATACAATGGGTAAATATCATCCACACGGCGATAGTTCTATTTACGGTGCCTTGGTTAACATGGCTCAGGAATGGTCAATGAGATATATGCTTGTTGACGGTCACGGAAACTTCGGTTCCGTGGATGGCGACGGTGCTGCCGCAATGCGTTATACGGAAGCAAGACTCAGCAAGATTTCAATGGAAATGCTTGCAGACATTAACAAAGATACGGTTGACTTTATACCTAACTTTGACGAAACGGAAAAAGAACCAACCGTACTTCCGGCACGTATTCCAAATCTTTTGGTAAACGGAACGACAGGTATTGCCGTAGGTATGGCAACGAACATTCCTCCTCATAATCTTAGAGAAGTAATTGCCGCAGTTACGAAAATAATCGATAACAAGGTTTTGGAAGATCGAGAAACCGAAATCGAAGAAATAATGGAAATCATCAAAGGACCTGATTTCCCAACCGGTGCAACAATCCTTGGAAGAAGAGGTATTGAAGAAGCATACAGAACGGGACGCGGAAAGATAAGAGTTCGTTCCGTGTGCGAAATCGAAACATTGGATAACGGCAAAAACCGAATCATTGTTACGGAACTTCCATACCTTGTAAATAAAGCTAATTTAATCAAGAAAATTGCCGAGCTTCATAAAGATAAGAAAATCGACGGTATCACGGATATTCGCGATGAGTCGAATAAAGAAGGAACAAGAGTTGTTGTTGAGCTTAGAAAAGATGTTAATGCAAATGTTATCTTAAACCAGCTTTACAAACATACTCAGCTTCAAGACAGCTTCGGCATTATAATGCTTGCTCTTGTTAATAACGAACCGAAAGTGCTTAATATTAAGCAAATGGTTTCATATTATCTCGATCATCAGGTTGAGGTTGTAACAAGAAGAACAAAATATGATTTAAACAAAGCGGAAGAAAGAGCTCATATTTTGGAAGGATTGCTTATCGCCCTGGATAATATCGATGAAGTAATCCAGATAATCAGAAGCTCTAAAAATACACAGGAAGCAAGAGAAGGCTTAATTAAAAGATTTAATCTTTCGGAAGCCCAGGCAAATGCCATTGTTGAGATGCGACTCAAAGCGTTGACAGGCTTGGAAAGAGAAAAAATCGAAGACGAATACAAAGAGCTTATGGCTTTGATAAGCGAATTGAAAGCAATCCTTGCGGATGAGAAAAAATTGTTAACTGTTATAAAAGAAGAACTTGCTGTAGTTGCCAACAAATTCGGCGACAGCAGAAGAACATCCATCGGATATGATGAACTCGAAATGACCGATGAAGACTTGATTCCGGACGAAGAAGTTGTTATTACCGCAACACATCTCGGATATGTTAAGAGAATGACACCGGATAATTTCAAGGCTCAGAACCGTGGAGGTAAGGGAATCAGAGGTATTCAGACAATCGAAGACGATTATGTTGAAGATCTTTTCCTTACAAATACTCACAGCAATATATTATTCTTTACAAACTTGGGCAGAGCGTATAGACTTAAAGCATACGAGATACCCGAAGCAGGAAGAAATGCAAGAGGAACTGCGGCGGTTAATCTTATCCAGCTTCTCCCTGAAGAAAAAGTAACGGCTGTTATTACTCTTAATGAGTTTGATGAAGATTCATATCTTCTGATGGCTACAAAGAGCGGTATTGTCAAGAAAACACCGCTTGTTGAATACAGCAAAATCAGAAAGAACGGTCTTCAGGCAATTTCTCTTCGTGAAGAAGATGAGCTCATTGAGGTTAAATATACAAACGGCAAAAACGACGTATTCCTTGTAACTAAAAAAGGTATGGCAATTCGTTTCAACGAAACGGATGTCAGAAAGACCGGCAGAACATCTATGGGTGTAATCGGTATGAGACTTGATGCTGATGACGAAGTTGTGGCAATGCAGCTTGAGATTCAGGGTGATTGCTTACTTTTCGCAAGTGAAAAAGGAATGGGTAAACGTACGAAAACGTCGGAATTTTCACCGCAAAGAAGGGGCGGTAAAGGCGTTAAATGTTATAAGATTACTCCTAAGACGGGCGAGCTTATTGCAGCAAAAGCGGTAACCGATGAAAATGATATTATGCTTATTACAAACGAAGGTATAATTATCAGAATGGCAGCCGCAGATATCAATGTTATAGGTAGAAGCACATCGGGAGTCAAGCTTATAAGACTGGAAGATGACGTAAAAGTTGCCGGAATGGCTAAGACTTATCATGAAGAAGAATCGGAAGAATCCGAAAAT
>JAEEGH010015174.1_pt1 | contig 16784 bp, 13 predicted proteins | sample 9134181 | NCBI WGS metagenome assembly JAEEGH01 (sample SAMN16246544, study PRJNA631951) | gut metagenome | biome: gut microbiome; feature: rumen; material: DP-attached | host: Bos | place: Iran: Karaj | collected 2018-10
GCATAGTTCATAAGGAAACACTTGAAACTACGGGCTCGTGGGGTACCTCGCCTCGTATTCAAGTGTAAGTAATAGCTAAGTTCGTGAGATACCTCACTAAGCTATTACTTATCTGTAGGAACCTTGTTTCCGTCAGCGTAGTTGTAGAATCCGATGCCGGTCTTAACGCCGAGCTTCTTGCCGCGAACCATCTTGCGAAGAAGAGGACAAGCGCGATACTTGGAATCACCGGTCTCTGCATAGAGAACGTCCATGATTGCAAGAACGATATCAAGTCCTACATAGTCGCCCAGCTCAAGGGGTCCCATAGGATGGTTACATCCAAGCTTCATAGCTGTGTCGATACCCTCGATATCTGAAACGCCCTCTGAGTAAACAAAGATACCTTCGTTGATAAGAGGAATAAGAATTCTGTTAACAACGAATCCTGCTGCCTCGTTAACCTGAACGGGAGTCTTGCCAAGATCTACTGAGATCTTCTTGATCTTATCTACCATGTCATCAGGTGTGTTGGCGCCCTGGATAACCTCGATCAGCTTCATAACAGGAGCGGGATTGAAGAAGTGCATTCCGATGATGGGCTTTGCAAGGCCTGAGCCGATCTCTGTGATTGAAAGTGATGATGTGTTTGATGCGAAGATGCAGTCAGGATTCTTTACGATGTTGTCCTGAAGCTCCTTGAAAAGATTCTTCTTGATATCCATAACTTCAAGAGCAGCCTCTACTACAAGATCAGCATCTGCACAGATGTCGTTGAGACCTGTCTCGATCTTTGCTGTGATCTTGTCAGCTTCCTCCTGAGTCTTCTTTCCCTTGGCAACCTGCTTGTCAAGTCCCTTCTTGATCTTTGCGAATCCGCCCTCAGCAAACTCTGTCTTGATGTCGCAGAGATAAACCTTCTCTACTGACTCAGCCTGAGCAAATGTCTGAGCGATTCCTGATCCCATTGTACCTGCGCCGATAACAGCTACCTTCATGATGAATTCCTCCTTGTATATTGATTGAATTTGTTATTCGTTCCTAAAATCTACAACCTTAACCTTTGCGGGGTCGTCTTTCTTTCTTAAGAAGTTTGCCATGCCCTCTTTCTGGTCATAGCTCTCGAAGCATGAGCCAAAGAGCTTCTCCTCGATAACGAGTGCATTGTCGATGTCAGTCTGGAGACCGTCGTTAATGGCCTTCTTGCATGCACGAACTGCGATGGGAGCGTTTGCTGCAATCTGGCCAGCCATCTTCTCAGCTGCTGCAAGAAGCTCTTCCTGAGGATATACAGCGTTTACAAGTCCGATCCTGTAAGCTTCGTCAGCCTTGATGTTCTTAGCTGTGTAGATAAGCTGCTTAGCCATACCTGCGCCGATGAGACGTGCAAGTCTCTGTGTGCCGCCAAATCCGGGTGTGATTCCAAGGCCAACCTCGGGCTGTCCGAATACAGCGTTCTCTGAGCAAATGCGGATATCGCAGCTCATTGAGATCTCACATCCGCCGCCCAGTGCGAAGCCGTTGATGGCCGCGATAACAGGGATGGGGAACTGCTCGATCTTGCGGAATACGTCGTTGCCCTTCTTGCCGAAAGCCTCGCCCTCAGCCTTTGTAAGTGTGCTCATCTCGCCGATGTCTGCGCCTGCTACAAAAGACTTCTCTCCTGCGCCGGTGAGAACAACTGCTCTTACTACGCTTAAGTCAAGTGCCTCAAATGCTGCATCCAGGTCCTCAAGAACCTGTGAGTTGAGTGCGTTGAGAGCCTCGGGTCTGTTGATTGTGATGATTGCGATCTTGTCCTTTAATTCGGTGTTAACAAATCCCATTTTATGCCTCCTGATATTTTATTTTCTTCCGTGATGTCTGTTAAGGCATCAAATGGGCAACGACCGGCCAGTGCGAACCCGCAGGTCATTGCCCACTTTAATTTTTTATCACTCGTACTTTTCTACGATTGTAGCGCAGCCCATTCCACCGCCAATGCAGAGGGTTGCAAGACCCTTCTTTGTATCAGGTCTCTTAGCCATTGCATGAAGCAGTGTAACAAGAATACGGCAGCCTGAAGCTCCTACGGGATGTCCGAGAGCGATAGCTCCACCGTTTACATTTACCTTGCTCATATCAAATCCGAGATCCTTGGCAACTGCAACTGACTGAGCTGCAAATGCTTCGTTTGCCTCGATGAGGTCGATGTTGTCAAGTGTAAGGCCAGTCTTTCCAAGAACCTTTCTGGTAGCAGCAACAGGGCCGATACCCATAACCTCGGGCTCAACGCCTGCAAGAGCTCCGCCTACCCATGTAGCCATAGGCTTGATGCCCAGCTCTTTTGCCTTCTCTTCGCTCATAACAACGATAGCTGCTGCACCGTCATTGATACCGGATGCGTTACCTGCTGTAACAAGTCCGCCTTCCTTGCCCGAGCAGCATTTAAGCTTTGAAAGAGTCTCAACAGTTGTGCCGGCACGAGGTCCCTCATCAACCTTGAACTCTACCATTTCCTTCTTAACCTTAACCTGTACAGGAACGATCTCATCGTCAAATGCGCCTGAAGCCTGAGCCTTCTCGCACTTCTGCTGAGAATTAGCTGAGAACTCATCAAGCTCTTCTCTTGTAAGGTTCCATCTGTCGCAGATATTCTCTGCTGTGATCATCATGTGATAGTGATTGAAAGCATCAGTAAGAGCATCGTTTACCATGGTATCAACAAGTGTTCCGTTGTTCATACGATATCCGAAACGTGCATTGGGAAGTGCGTAAGGAGCCATTGACATGTTCTCCATACCACCTGCTACTACGATATCAGCCTCGCCTGCCTTGATCAGGTCAGCCGCCATATTTACACAGTTAAGACCAGAGCCGCATACTACGTTAAGTGTTACTGCAGGAGTCTCAATAGGAAGACCAGCCTTGATTGATGCCTGTCTTGCTACGTTCTGTCCAAGGCCTGCCTGGATAACGCATCCCATAAGTACTTCATCAACCATCTCAGGCTTAACACCTGCGCGATTAAGTGCCTCCTTGATTACGATTGAACCAAGTTCTGCTGCTGGAGTATTGCTGAGGGCTCCACCCATTTTGCCGATGGCAGTTCTGACTGCACCAGCTATAACTACTTTCTGTGCCATAACGTATTACCTCCATTTTGGGGACTCTCTGATCCCAGTTTGTATTAAGTTTCTTCTGCAAAAACCTGCGTTAAAATCGATTGACAAATTTTTATCAGAACAGATTCATTGTAACATAGCACTTAGTCAAATGCAACAAAAATAGCTCCCGGGTGGGAGCTATTTTATTAAAAATCTATGAATTGATATTTAATTAACGGAATCCTATGTGCAATATATCAAGCTTCAGGCTCTATAAGTCCGTAGGTATTTCCTTTTCTCTTATACACTACGTTTACCTGATCTGTCTCGGCATTTACAAATACAAAGAAATTGTGTCCGAGAAGCTCCATCTGTACACAGGCATCCTCAGCATACATAGGCTTGGGATCGAACTTCTTCATACGCTCAATGCGGATATCCTCGTCATCCATGTAGTCTGACTCGATATACTCTTTCTTGAAGTTGCTGGCCTCAGCCTGCTGCTTGTCAACCAGTTTGCTCTTATACTTTTTGAGCTGTCTTTCGATTACCTCCTCTACAAGATCGATGGATACATACATGTCATTGCTGACCTGCTCTGCACGGATGATCTTGCCCTTAACAGGGATTGTTACTTCGATCTTATGTCTCTCTTTGTCCACATTAAGTGTGACATTTGCATTAGTATCGGGAGTGAAATACTTCTCAAGTTTTCCAATCTTTTCCTCAACTGCTGCCTTTAATCCGGGTGTTACATCAATGTTCTTTCCAACGATAGTAAATTTCATGCAATCATCCCCTTTACTTCGCCCAATCGGGACATATTTGTGTTAAAAACATTATAACATTGATACACATACATAAGCAAATTAAAGAAGTCTCATTTGTATAAATTGCACAAAAAATATCTACTGCTTTCTATTGTGCAAAATTAGCTTTTAGATAACGATTTCTGTGGACAATGTGGATAACTTCGTGTATAAGTCGAAAAAACGCGCTTTTTTATCCCGGGATTGTGGATAACTTTTAAAAATTTTATAAAGAAAAAGTTATCATTCCATGTTGACATTTATATTTATGTGCAACATGGAGAAATGCAAACTCGGAACCGCTTCGCTTATTCCTCGTTTCATGGCGTTCGCCATATATAAATATAAAAAAACAACAGCTACGAGTAAACTCAAGCTGTTGTTTTTCTATATTTATGCATTTCTCTCTTTTAGAAGATCCTTCGTACAGCAAGTATTGTTCTGTAATCTGCATTAGAAATCTTAATACCTGTCTTGGCTGTAGAAGCATGTACGATCTGGCCGTTACCGATATAGATAGCAACGTGACCTGAGTAACATACGATATCACCGGGCTGTGCATTTGCAAGTCCATCAACCGCTGCACCAACGCTTCTGTCGGCACCGGAAGAATGAGGAAGACTTACACCGAAGTTCTGGTATACGCTCATTACAAATCCTGAGCAGTCAGCACCGTTTGTAAGTGATGTTCCACCGTATACATAAGGGTTACCTACGAACTGCTGTGCAAACTGAGCAACTGCAGAACCGATGGAACTTGTAGCTGTTGTATATGATCCTGCGGAATTGTAACTCTTTGATCCGCTTGACTCGCTTGAACTCTTTGTGTTCGCCTTAGCTGCCTTGGTAGCTGCTTCTCTTGCTGCTCTCTCCTTGGCAAGACGAGCTTCCTCTTCTGCCTTGGACTCAGCCTTAACGAACTCTGTGGAAAGTGTTACGTAATCCATTGATACGTAACCGTCACCTTCCTCGATACTAACCTTAACCCATCCGTCGAGCTCTTCCTCAACTACGAGCTGATCCTCGATAGGAACAAGACCAAGCACCTCGGCATCAAGGCTTGCTCCGCCTCTAACCTTAAGTGTTGTGGTTGTTACAGTAGCGATTCTGGTTCCGACTTCCTTGGCAAGATCTACAGCATCATCACCGGTTACACAGTACTCTGCCTTAACGTAACCTTCAACTGATCCTGACTTGATCTTGTACCAGCCGTTGTCCTCCTCGATGAAGGTACCAACTGACTTGTCATAGAGCTTACCGATGATCTCGCCGTCCTCTTCCGAAGGAAGATCACGAACATTGACATAATCGTGAACCTTGGCGATAACAAGAGTCTTGAAGAGCTCATCCTCAGAATTCTCATCTGTGGTCTCTTCTTCTGTTCCTGCACTCTTAACAACTGCGCCGGTAGCGCTCTGAATATCTGAAAGAATCCTGTCTGATAATGTTGATGCAAGAGGTGTTACATTGGTTACAGTATCACTTGAATTGATTGCTTCTGTTGTGGCAGCTGACTTGCTGGTACTTGATGCAGCCTCTGCCTCTGCCTTCTCGGTCTCTACTGTTTCCTGAAGATTTGAAAGTGATACCTGATTGCTTCCAAGAGCATATGTAATACCTGCCTGTGGCAGTACACTTGTTACTTTATTAGATGAAGCGTATGCAGTGATGTTTAAGTTTGTAAATGTCATTGCAGCTACCATAGATAAAGCAGTAAGCTGCACAAATGGCTTTCTCAAAACTAACCTCCAAAATTGTTACGAATTTGTTACATCTTTTAAAAATATACGCCACATCTTCTGATTTGTCAAGAAAACTATCACTTTTCCTTACCCACCATGAAGTCCTGAACGGAAGTTACAGCATTTGCGCCGTCTGCCACAGCAGTGACGATCTGTCTTAAGCGTTTCTTTCTTGAATCACCTGCAACAAATATGCCGGGTGCGGAAGTTGCACCGTCTTCACCTGCAATTACATATCCCTGTTCGTCGCACTCTACAACGTTTAAGAAAAGGTCTGTGGATGGATGTATTCCTATTGCGACAAATATTCCATCAATTGTAATATCTGACTGTGAATGATCCTTAACATTCTCTATATTAAGTCCTGTTACCGTATCCTGACCCTTGATCTCTTTTACAACGCTATCCCAGATAACCTCAACGTTAGGAAGTGCAAAGAGCTCATCCTGAAGGATCTTGGTTGCCCTGAGCTCATTTCTTCTATGAATAAGGTAAACCTTCTTGCAGAATCTTGAGAGGAAGATAGCATCCTCAACAGCAACATCACCGCCGCCGTTAACTGCTGTGATCTTATCCTTATAAAATGCACCGTCACATGTTGCACAGTAGGAAACGCCCTTACCGATGAACTCCTCTTCGCCGGGGATTCCAAGCTTGGAGTGGTGTGCTCCGGTTGCAAGAATGATTGTGTGTGTCTCAAACTCTCCGTTATCTGTTACAACCTTATAGACAGGTGCCTTTGTATCTGATCCCTTATCTACGGTTTCAATAGCTGTTACAGAAGCATCTGCAAACTCAGCGCCAAGCTTATCCGCATGCTCTCTGAACTTCATGGCAAGATCAAAGCCGTTTACTCCCGGGATTCCAAGATAATTGTCAACCTCGTAGGTGTCGATTATCTGTCCGCCGCTGACAGGGTTCTTCTCAATGATAAGCATGTTAAGTCCTGCTCTCTTTGCATATACTGCTGCTGAAAGTCCTGCAGGGCCTGAACCGATAATTATAAGATCATACATAGTGTATTACCTCCTTTTGGGAAAATTTTTATATGGTTAATAGTTGTATTTCGATTGCGTACAATTGAATTGTATCACATAATTTTATTTTGTAAAGTATTTTTTATAACCATCCACCGTCAATTGTAATTATCTGCCCCGTCATGTAGCTTGGCGCCTGACTTACCATGAGAACAAGCTGTGCAACTTCTTTTGCTTCTCCCATTCTTCCTTCAGGAATTTCTTCGCATAACGCATCAAGATCTTCCTCTGTAAGGTGGTTTCTGTTCATATCCGTATCGATCACTCCGCAGGCTACTGCGTTCACCGAAACTCCGCTGGGCGCAAGCTCTTTTGCCAGAGCCTTGGTAAATGCATTGACTCCGCCCTTACTTGCGGAATAGGCAACTTCACAGGATGCTCCTGCCTCACCCCAGACCGACGAGATATTTATTATCCTTCCGCTTCCGGCGCGCACCATTCCCGGCGCAAAGAGCTTTGTCGTGTAAAAGAGACTGTCCAGATTTGTACCTGTAACCCTTTTCCAGTCCTCTATATCCATATCTGTCAAAAGACCTATATGCGCCACTCCTGCGTTGTTAACAATAACGTCAACATCCCCTGCTGCGTCTTTGAGCTCTTTTACCGCATCATAATCAGACACATCGCAGGTAACAGCCTTGCACATGATTCCATATGTATCCGTCAGCCCCACAGCGAGGGCCTTTAAATCTTCTATATTATTCTTACAGCACAGCACCAGGTTATCTTTGTTTTTGGCAAAAGAGATTGCGATCTCCCTTCCGATTCCTCTGGATGCCCCGGTTATCAAAACCTTTCTGCTCATATTGCCTTCTTTCATATTAAAAAATTAGCCGAGAGCATAGCCCTCGGCTTATATTCTCATGTTCTGCCTTATCACTTCTCGCAGTGCGCCAAAGCTTCTATTACGGTTTCCTCAACAAAAGGTTTAGAGACGAACTCTGTTGCGCCAAGCTTAACAGCTTCCATCATCTTGTCCTTCTGACCTGCGGCTGTTATCATGACAACCTTGGAATCGGGAAAATCCTTCTTTATCTGCCGAAGCGCCTCGATGCCGTCCATCTCCGGCATTGTGATATCCATAGTTACGATATCGGGCAGGAGCTTGGCATAGAATTCGACACCTTCCTTGCCGTTTATAGCTTCACCTACAATATTATATCCGGCTCTCTCCAAAATGTCTTTAAGTATCCTTCTGGAAGTTCTTGAATCATCTACTATAAGTACGTTCTTCATCTACGTGCCTCCTGTATTTCATCCAACCAAAATATCTTTAGACACTGCAATAATGTATTTGATTTCTCCTCCCGCAATATAGACAGGCATCACGATCATCTCATCGCTGGTGGCCTGTGCAAAGTTCACAGAGAAATTAGGTGGTTCAAGCTCTATCTTGGAGTCGTTCCTGCTCTGCTCCGACGCATAAAGACCGTTGATACAGTTTATAAGCTCGCACACTGCATCAAGGGCATCTTCCTTGGTCTCGATAAATTCTTCCTTGGTGTACGCGATAGCCATCTTTCTGACATCTTCATACTTACCGGAAATGGCAACTACTGCCTGCTGATCCCCATGGAATTTCTGGTAACCCAGAACCTCATCGTTTATCACCCTGGCTGTATAGGCTCTTCCTACATATATATGGCTATCTACCAGCCTGTACATGCTCTTAAGGCCCATAGCAAACATTCTGTTATAAACAGGATCCGCATTGTCAAGGAATATGGAAACTGCCTTCTCAACCTCTCCGGTCTTAAGGGCTGCCATATCAGTCTCGGTAAATCCGTTGACTCTCTGGTAGTCTGCCTCGACCTTCTCAAGCTGCTCCATTGTCAGGATTCCCATATCAACTATAGCCTGCAGGAATGTCAGGTATGTATTAGCCTGAAGTCCCAAAAGCCTCTGAACCTGTATATCCGTAAGGTAACCCTTCTCAACAGCAATGTCACCAAAGCGCTTGTCCATGGTTGCCTGAAGCATGTTGACCTGCTCAGCCTGAGCTATGGTCATCATCCTCTCAGCCACCGCGATAACACCGAGCTTGGCTCTGTCAGATTCCTGTTTTTTGTAAACCTGCATAAGCTGGCTCTTGGTGATCATTCCCTGTTCAACAAGGCTTGCTCCGATTAAACGATCTAGCATTTATGCCGCTCCTTCTTGAAATATAAATTTCAAATCAACAGATGACGGAACTATACTACAATTTTAATCTAATATACGCACACAAACAAGCATATTATTGATTGTCTTCCTTGCGCATTTCGGCCATTGCCTGACTTACTGCAGCTGATACAGCATCAGTTGTTGATGCAGCTGCTGTCTGGCCTGCCTGATTCTTGGCTCTCATCATTTCAGCCTGCTTGCCGGCAACTTCAAGAGCCATGATCCTGTCCTTGGTAAGAACTACGCTCTGGCCAAGAGGATTGATAACAATACCCTCTCTGTCCTGAACAAAGCGGATAACATCCTGATATCTGAACACGCCGGCGTTCCAATCCTTGGTAACACCCTGCTTGGCAAACTCAAAAGGATCTGTATATACAGGTAAGAACTGCTTATCATCCTTGGTCTTGACCACCATGAACTTGAGCTTGGTGTCCTTGCCGATCTTGATCCTGCCGTTCTCATCAACTTCCGTAGGTCCCTCATGCTGTGTGGGAACCAGGAGCTGTGCGCCTCTGATAAGAGAGAGCATCCTCATCTCCTTGGCCTTTAAGATGTCGTCTCTCTTTTCATACTTAACGGGCCATCTTACTTCCTCAAGGAAATCGATCATGGCAAAGTTGAGGGCTGAGTTTACAGGCTCAGGTCTTCTCTCTGCACCGCTCCACTCGCCGGGCGCAGCCACGATCTCATTTCTCTTAAATCTTGCTCTGTAACCGCCGTTATCCACAAGCAGATTCTCGATGCCAATATAGTAGAGGTAATCAAAGAAGCCGAACTTGCCGCCGCCCTTGTAGTTGGGATCCTCTATCTGGCACTTTCTAGCTGCAACCTTTCTGAACTGTTTGTTAAAGATCTCAGCTGCCTTCTCTGCAAGTTCCTGCTCAAAATAAACATTTGCAAATCCCTGTTCTATGAATGGATAGCCGGTAGTCTGATCGTAGAGGACGAAGAGATACTCAGCATCTCTTACTCTTCCGAGCACTTCGTTATAGATAAGCCTGTGATTCTTCTCAAATCCCGGAAGAGCAGCCTTCTTATTAAATACTTCAAGTGCAGTCAAAAGAAATAACAACTCCTGCCCGGATAATCCCTTAACATACTCGGGGTCTATCTCTTCCTCGTAGATCATGGCGCCGATCTCATCTTTTTTCTCAGAAGGAACGGTCTCCTCTGCCTTTTCACCCTCAGACTCCTTAGTGTTGACAGGATTGATGCGACCGATAACAGGCCACTCCAGACCCTCGTGGGCCTTGATGGCTTCCTCTTTGGCATTTGCCTTCTTCTGGCTCTGTACCTGCTCAGCTTCCTGCTCAGCAGTCTCCCCGTTTTTCTTGTTTCCGAAAATACTAAAAATTCCCATTTAAAACTCCCTTAAATTACTTGTTGTAAAAGACCTTTGAAACTGCCGCAAGGTACTCAGGATCCCTGCTGCCTGCAGATTCATAAGGTGAATGCATAGCCAGCTGTGCAAGACCGATATCCACGGTATTTACTGAAACCTGCGCTGTTGAAATGTTGCCCAGTGTAGAGCCTCCCGGCATATCAGACCTGTTTGTGAAAGTCTGGTAAGGCACATCAGCCTCTTTGCACAAAAGTTTGAACTCTGCTGCAGAAACCGCATCGGTAGTGTACTTCTGGTTTGCGTTGTACTTGATAACAATACCCTCGTTCATGACCGGCCTGTTTACAGGATCTGCCTTGTCCATATAGTTAGGATGAACTGCATGAGCGTTATCTGCTGATATCATGAAGCTGTTTGCAACAGCCATGTGATACTGCTCTCTTGTCTTGCCAAGTCCGTCGCAGATCCTCTCAAGAGTATCCTTAAGGAAGGTAGAATCCGCTCCCTGCTTGGTTCCGCTGCCAACCTCTTCGTTGTCGAATACGCAGTGCATAGCCACATAGTCTTTTGCCTTGGAATTAACAAAGCCTTCATAGCTGCAGAATACGCACTCCTGATCATCGAGCCTTGAGCCCCCGATGAACTCCTCATTGGCTCCCCAGAAGGTAGGCTTCACTCTGTTGTACAAAAACAGGTCGTGTCCCAGTATATCCTCTTTCTTCTTAACCCCTGCTTCCATGGCAATTAGGGCAAAAAAGCTCTCGGCTGCCTTATCGTCACCGAAGATAGGCAGCATGTCGTTCTGGGCATTGTACTTCATTCCATCGTTGGCTTCTCTGTTCATGTGGATAGCAAGTGCAGGAAGCATCAGAAGGTCTCTGTCTATATTGACGAGCCTGGTCTCTGCCTTGCCCTTGTTATTGACTACCACTCTTCCTGCAACGGAAAGTGGTCTGTCAAACCACTCAGCACACAGCATTCCGCCGTACTTTTCGACGTTGAGCTTAATGTATGCTCCTGCCTTTATCTCTGGATTCTCCTTGATTTTGAAGGAAGGTGAGTCAGAGTGGCTTGCGATCATGTGGAAGCCTTTAAAGCTCTTTTTCGGAATTCTGAAGGAGATTATTGCTGAATCTCCGCGGCGGACAAAATAATCACCGGCTGATAGTTTCCAGGCCTCTCCCTCAAAAAGCTCCGTAAATCCTCTTTTCAAAAGATCTCTGCTGATATTATCCACAACATGATAAGCTGTCGGTGCGCTGTAGATAAAATCCAGCATTCTCTTTGTCAGATCATTTTTCTTATTCATAAGCACCTCTATACCGAATAAAATCGTAGAAAATAGTATATCATATTTTTCCTTAATGTGATAAAATGTAAGCACTTACATTTTGATAGCAAAAGACAAATTAATTGGGAGAAAACTATGACAAGGGAAGAAGCTTTTAAGATGCTGGATGAGTACGTGGACTACCTCCTTGAGAAGTCCGACGCAGAGCATCCCTTTTGGAACATTGAAAAGATAGTCAGTGGTAAGCCCAACAAGTGGAACTACATTGACGGCTGCATGATCACTGCTGTACTGTCCCTCTACGAGATGACAGGGGACAAGAAGTATCTCGATTTTGCAGACAACTTCATCGGCTGGTTTGTCCAGGAGGACGGCACAGTCAAGACCTACTCCACCGAGGAATACAATCTGGACAACATCAATCCTTTCAAGAATCTCTTTAAACTCTATGATCTTACGGGAAAAGAGAAATACAGAAAGGCCATGGATATAGCAAGAAGTCAGCTCGATACCATGCCAAGGACCAAGGCAGGTAACTTCTGGCACAAGAACATCTACCCTTACCAGGTGTGGCTCGATGGCATGTACATGGCACAGCCCTTCTACATGGAATACGAGAGGCGCTACAACAAGATGCAGGGCTGCCTTGATTCCTTCAAGCAGTTTAAGAATGTGGAAGCTCTTATGAAGGATCCAAAGACCGGTCTTTACTATCACGGATATGATGAGAGCCGTGAGATGTACTGGGCCGACAAAGAGACAGGTCTTAGCCCCAACTTCTGGCTAAGAGCTCTTGGATGGTTCACGGTAGCTTTGGTTGATACGGCTGATGCAATGGACGAGTCCATGTACTACGAGAAGCGCTATCTTCAGTCCATGTTAAAAGACCTTGCTGATTCCCTCATCCCTTTCCAGGACGAGAGTGGAATGTTCTATCAGGTTGTTGATAAAAAGGATGATGAGCGCAACTACCTTGAGACCTCAGGAACAGCACTTATAGCTTATGGACTTTTAAAGGGTGTCAGACTCGGATATCTTCCTAAGAGATTTGAAGAGATTGCCATGAAGGCATTTGACGGCATTACAAACACCTATCTCTCAAGAAATGAGGACGGAACTCCGAAGCTTGGAGGCATCTGCCTGGTGGCAGGCCTTGGCGGTCCTCAGCACAGAGACGGATCTCTTGAGTACTACTTCTCAGAGCCCGTTGTGGAGAACGAAGCCAAGGGCGTTGCACCTCTTATTCTGCTTTACACAGAGATTTTAAGAATTAACAAATAAGAACTTTTTCATAGACAGGCATGTCTTCTAAAGGAGCATCTGCAGTGATAAACCGGCCGCCATCGATGGCCGTGTCAGCGCCAATGCGTTTCCAGCTGCAGCCCTTTGGAAGATATACCTGTCTTTTTCTTGCTCCGGATTCAAATACGGGTGCTACCAGATATTTATCTCCAAACATGTACTCATCTTCTACATTCCAGGCAGTTTCATCCTCAGGGAATTCATAGAAGAGAGTTCTCATGATCGGGCTACCCTTTTCATGGGACTCCTGCATGATTCCTCTGATGTATTCCCTCATGGACTCACGCAGCGCAATATACTTTTTGCAGATCTCAAAGACTTCCTCACCATAGCTCCAGATTTCGTTGGGAGCTCCGGATCTGCATGCTGCTCCGCCCGTCTGCCCAAACTGAGGCTGGCGGGGTTCTCTGTCACCATGAAGTCGCATAACGGGAAGAAATGCTCCCCACTCAAACCATCTGGTAAAGAGCTCTCTGAACTCAGGATCATCAGGGTTACCTCCGTGGAACCCTCCGATGTCCGTTGTCCACCAGGGTATTCCTGCGATTCCCATGTTAAGACCTGCTGAGAGCTGGTTTCTCATGGTATCAAAGCTTGAAGCGATATCTCCTGACCATACTAAAGCGCCGTATTTCTGGCTTCCTGCCCAGGCACAGCGAAGCAGGTTTACAATATTCTCCTGTCCTTCTTTCTCCATTCCCTCATAGAAGGTTCTTGCGTATTCTACAGGGTAGATATTCCCAACCTCCAGGTCGGTTCCCAAAAAGTATCTGTAATTATCGAAGTCATAAACCGTGTATTCAGGCTCGGCTTCATCAAGCCAGAAGGTCTTTATTCCGAGGTCGTAATAGTTCTTTTTGACCTTATCCCAAAGATATTTCCTGGCCCCGGGATTGGTTGCATCGTAATGAATGGTAGCTCCCATGAAATTGAGACCTGTCCTGAAGCCTCTCTCGGTACGGATCAGATATCCTTTCTCCAGCATTTCATCGAAGTTCTCACTCTCCCTGTCCACTGTAGGCCATATGGAGACCATGAGCTCTGTGCCCATGTCCTTTAGCTCTTTCACCATGGCCTCAGGCTCCGGCCAGTAGGTCTTGTCAAATTTCCACTCACCCTGCTTTGGCCAATGGAAGAAATCACACACGATCATATCAAGAGGAATTCCAAGCTCGTGATACTTTCTTGCCACACCAAGAAGCTCCTCCTGAGTCTGATACCTTAACTTGCACTGCCAAAAACCAAGTCCGTACTCAGGCATAACAGGCACAGTACCCGTAACCTTCGCATAGGCATTTACGATCTCGGCAGGGGTATCTCCTACTACAAACCAGTAATCAATATACTTGGTGGCATACGCCTCAAAGCTCATGATATTCTTGCCAAAGACAGCCCTGCCCACAGCAGGGTTATTCCACAAAATTCCGTAGCCCAGTGATGAAAGCGCAAAAGGAACACTTGCCTGGGAATTTCTGTGAGCAAGTTCAAGATCACACCCCTTGAGCTCCATTTCTCTTTGCTGATACTGCCCCATTCCGTAGATCTTTTCACCCGGGTCAAGGGATTCAAAGCGCATTGTCACATGATAATCCCCCGCCACATTTGGCTGAAACTCTCTGCCCTCAACCTCAATGGAGCTGCACTTCGGATCCGTTATATCTCTTCTGTTTCTCCAGTATTCCTCAAAGACTCTGGTGCCATCTTCCCTGCAGATGACTATTTTGCCACCGTTTGAAATCGTGAGGTTGAGCGCTCCGTTTTTCAGCGACGCTCCATTCTCAAGCAGTTTTATTTCTCCGCATTCCTTTTGTGGTATCGAAAGAGCCCAGTCGCTATCAGGCATCTCTTTATACTTGGTTGCGCGGACTCTGACAGCATTCTCCCCCCAGCTCTCGATCCACAGTTCCTCTGCATCATAGTGATATATAAGTCTGTTGCCATCTACCCTCAGCATATACTCTTACTCCTTCTCGTTTAGCCAAACACGCATTTCGTTGCGCCCCCTGTTTGCCCATGCGTAATACGGTATCATCTTTATCCTTGCAGGCTCAGAGCTTTTAGCCTTTGTTGTTCTGTATAGTCCGCCTTCTCTTGCAGCTACAGTTCTAAGGCCGTCAGCTTCTATAACTTCTACCCCCTCAAGAAGTTCATCCTGCCAGCTGCACTTAAGCGCAGCGGATTTAGGAAGCATGAGAAGGTGCAGATTATCTCCGTTATCTACTCCTTCTGCGCAGAATACCTGAGGTCCTCTTGCGATGCTCACCTTATTTACATCCTCGGAAACAAGAGGGTTTGCATACCATCTCTTGGGAGTCATATCCAGTTCCAGTTCGATGTCAGTTGCACCGGCGCTGCACTCTGCGTACCAGAAGCCTTTTTCAGCAACTACTGCGCAATCTTCTATTGTGCTCTCTCCATTTCCGTCAATAACCTTACCGCCAGCCTTATCGCACCATCCGGGAATTCTCACTCCAATCTTTACAGCATCTTTAGTACTGTTATTAACATGGATAGAAACTTTTCCGTCTCTTGGATAATCCGCATCAATTCTTACAGTAACCTCGCCGTCCTCATATCCTCTGACCATCTCAGACTTTATAAAGAGGTTTACCAAAATGTCTTTTCCTGATTCTGAATACACATAGTCCTCAACGGATGCGATAAGCCGTGCAAGGTTTGGCGGACAGCATGCACATCCAAGCCAGTCCGGGCGCACCACTTTCACATGGCTCTTTGTCGGGTCTTTTTCCGACTTCTCCGGAACAACCTCGAGCGGATTAACATAGAAGAAATGCTTTCCATCCAACGCCATTCCAGCAAGAGCAGTGTTATAAAGAGCTCTTTCCATCACATCACCAAACTCACCGTCTGCACTAAGCCTTAGCATCTGTCTTGCGAAGAAGATGAGTCCTATTGATGCGCAGGTCTCGCAGTACATGGTATCGTTGGGAAGATCATAGTCCAGGGTAAAAGACTCTCCGTTTACCGTTGAGCCTATTCCTCCCGTGATAAACATTCTTTTATCTACTATATTTCTCCAGATCTTTCTGCAGACTGCTTCAAGGTCTTTATTGCCTGTTGAAGCTGCAACATCTGCAAGAGCCGTGCACATATAGACAAGTCTTACAGCATGTCCCTCCGCACTGTCCTGCTCAAGGATAGGAGCATGGATCTGGAAGTATGTCAGAGGCGCATTATAAAGACCTCCGATTGCAGGCTTACCTGTGTCCTCTCTGAATTGTCTTTTGAAAAAGTCGGGGTCCTGTCCCCTTTGAAGCAGGAAGTACTCTGAGAGCTTCAAATATCTCTTTTCCCCGGTGAGATGATATAGCCTCATGAGTCCGATCTCAACTTCCTCATGTCCGTCACATCCATGGATCTTGCTATCTTCCGGTCCGAAGGATGCGTCTATGTGATCGGCGAGCTTAATTGCAATATCCAGTGCTTTCTTACTGCCTGTTGCCTGATGATAGGCTACTGCTGCCTCGATAAAATGTCCTGCGCAGTATAGCTCATGACTCTCTCCAAGGCGCTTGTACTTGTGGTCAGGCTCCATGATGGTAAAATAGGTGTTCAGATACCCGCTCTTTTCCTGGGCATCTGCAATAAGGTCCACCACTTCATCGGTTATCTTTTTAAGATCATCATCCCAGTGATTCTTAAGTGTGTAGGCTGCTGCCTCGAGCCATTTATACACGTCGCTGTCCTGGAAGACCCAGCCGTAGTGCTCTCCCTTTGTTCTTCCGGCAGCTATCTTAAAGTTCTCGATGGCATGGCTCTTCTCACTCGGGATCGATGCATCGTTTCTTTCCTTCTCGATTTTGATATCAATATCGTCGTTTAATACCTTCCACTGATACGGTATCATTCCGGTCCTTACAAGCTCTTTATACCTGTTCCAGAATGTATCGTTTACAACGGTCTTCATTTCCTCGTCCCCCTTAACATGAAGCGTTTTGTTTAATTGTACTATATTAAGTACGGGCAGAGATAGCTCTCTGCCCGCATAAAATATAGCATTTTCATCCAT
>JAEEGH010015175.1_pt1 | contig 16782 bp, 15 predicted proteins | sample 9134181 | NCBI WGS metagenome assembly JAEEGH01 (sample SAMN16246544, study PRJNA631951) | gut metagenome | biome: gut microbiome; feature: rumen; material: DP-attached | host: Bos | place: Iran: Karaj | collected 2018-10
ATATTTATAATTCCTGACAAACTGCCTTATTACAAAAATGACGGCACTATTCAGAAATGGGAGGAGTTTTCCGTCCACAATTCGGCCAAATATCTGACTCTTTCAAAAGATGACATACAGACATCGGTGCATACACCAACCAAGACTTTGCTATTTGTGGTCCATCTGCCAGAAATCAAAGAAGAAGTTTTTGACAGATATGATTATGTCCATTATTACGAACGTCAGCAGAATCTCAAAGTCTGTGAATCACCTATGCAATATGGCAACTTTTCCTCCGCTGTCGTCCATAACGACTACGAAGAATTCGCCGAAAAGGTTGTGCATTACATACGGTTTTTGTAGAACAAAATATAGTTGTTGCAGAACAGAGTACAAGAATGAGTACAAGAAAATAGCAATATCATCAAGTTACAAGAAACTGAGCAAAGGGAAAATAATATGTGATTCCCAATAATCGAAAGGGGCAACACCAGTTGCCCCTGTTTTGTTTTTATGATTTGTATTATTTTCTTTATTGTGTCACAAACACCCGCCAGCTGCATAGGAGACCTTCTCAGTAGCGTTTTTTACAACATTTTCTGTTTCATTCACCCATTTGGCGAAAATTTGATGTGGCAGTTAGCTGAATTTATTCCTTCACTCCTCAGCCGCTCACCGCCTGGCGAGCCATAAACTTGTCTAATTTGAACACAATATGTTATTGTCTTTTAATGTCCATTTTATAAATATTCAAGAAAAACATTTGTTTACTTCAAAAATAAACACGTTTGTATTTACTCCAGAATTCATTATTTACACCCCAACCTATCATAGTTTTTGAAATAGATACCAAAGCCTTTTCTGCAACTTCTTTTTGACATCCGATGAGATTCCATACCAGTTTTTCTTCTTTGGCAGGATCAAAGTAAGGCCGATATATATTCAAAACAGCCTCAAACAATTTCTTAAAGTCTTCATTATTGAAAAAAAACTTATAGTGATTCATTGCCCAGCTTATATGACGGAATAAGATATTGAGATCTTTGGTTTCTTTAGCAATCATCTTTCCAATAAGCTGCTCGTATTCAAGTCGGAATCTATCTATACTGGATATCTCCACCTCTACCATTATCTTTCTTATCGCTCTATAAATCTCATCATCGGCAATAAGTTGGAAAACATCCTTATCAAAAAAACATCGATTGTATGTTTTGATAAGATTATCGCAGGTCTCTTCGTAATCTTCGCTGCTTGATAACAGTCTATGATGCCTATTAATAAATAGTCGCATATCCATCAAGACCTCCCTAAAGTTGTTTTCTGGCGACATCCAACCCTTATCCTCTTTTGGATATTTCTTATTTTGCAATACCTTATCAATTTTCCCTAAAACAAGCCTCAAGTCATTGTAGATATAGAACAATTGCTCATCGTTAAAGTGAAGCAATTTATCAATTTGTGTCATACTTACATTTCCTCGGCCTATATGAATTCCATTGTCGGTTATTCCTGAATGCCACAAATCTTCCCCCTTCAAGAAATAAGCTAAAAAAGACACTACCAATTCGGGATAATCTTTGATATGAAAAGCATAACCTCCAACTAAAAAAGCATCCCTGACCGATTTGTATTCAATCAACTCTAGAACCTTCTTTTTGTTTTCTCCTTCTATCAAAACCAACAAATTCATTATGATGAAAGTCGCCTGTTGGTTGCTTTTACTTGATGATTTCTCTGCGAATGAGATGAACAAATCATTCAGCGGTACAAAATCCGAAGGCTTCAAACGGCCGCGAGCGGAAATAACAAGGGTATTGTAATACGACCCAAATTGGTCATCCATCTCCGTATTCCGCAAAACACGTTCCAACAAGCGCAAGCGCAATTCCTTTGCTGACAGATATTCAAGAGCATTAGTCACAAAACCATACATTGACTTTGACAACTCATAATTTCTTTTATACTTGTCTGCAATGTCTAGAATAGCGTTTGTATTTTTCACAAACAATCGATGCCAACTTTTCTGATCAACAGCGGGCAATATCTCAGAGGCAAATTGAGCCATTTTCCCCTTTAAATAAACAGGGGTTGAATCTGAAACAATTGATGAGATAATATTTTTGAGCACTGACGGCAAAATCCGACGTGAAACATCATCATACATTAATTCTTGAGCAACAAGTTTTATCGATTTGTCTTTCCCATTACGTGCAATGGTATAAAAAATCAAGGCAACAGGATACCGTTGTTTCAATGCCCTAACAATTGCCAGCCAATCTGTGTCATCCATAAAGGAATGGTCAGAAAAACATATACCCAATTCAACAAGGCTATTAAGCAACACTGCTGCATTGGTTATACCAAAATCATATTTGTCCAAATATACTGTTTCACTTACATTCCCATAAGTATCAAGCTCTTCTTTTCGGCACATTGCAGACAGGAAACCCTTACAATAGTCATACAACGACAACAGTCTTCCCTGATATTTGCAATCGTCTGCCCTTTTATAAAATGCCGCATTTTTATAACCAATATACTTCAGCCAATCTGCTGCAAGGACAAGTTCTTGTGGCGAATTAAAAACACCAGGTTCCTGTTTTTCCTCTGCGGACGTGTCGGCATGAAGTAACTGCAATAATGAGTATTGCTTTACGAAATCAGCACCTGTGCGATTGCCAATTTTTTCAACCTCTTCTTTGTTTGGGAAACAATAATCATAGAGGTTATATAATATACGTGTGTACTGATCCGCATCAGCTATTTTATTATTTCTCCCTGATAAATGTTGAAGTAAAGCCACTCTACGGTAAGCATCCTCATACACATTTCTGATTGCCTCATGCGTTTCTTTACCCATCAGCAACAAATCATCATTGTCGCAAGATAAATCCAATGGCAGCAAAGAACTTTGCAATGCGGCAGCAAACACCATTTTTTCCGATTCTGAGACACCCTCTTTTAAATAGTGTTTTGCCGCGAATTGAACGTCCTTAGCAGTGTAATGAACAGCAGAATGCGGACCATTATACTTGTTGAATGACGACAATTTCAGCAATTCAGCCGCATCCGTGGCTGACACGGGCTTTACATCCTTGGTAATATTCCTTGGAACCCTAATACCACCCCATAGTTTTGAGAATTTTTCTGCTTCTTTACTACTGAAAGGCTGTAAATATTCAAGGAATAGTTTGATACGTTCCTCATCGTTTTTACTTTTTGGAAAAACATCCTTTAGGATGATTGGTTCTATGAAATGGTTTTTCAACATCAAAGCCAATTCCTCTGGAATGTTTTCGCTACCTGAATAGATAAAAAAAGATTGGTGTTGACTTTCCTTGCCCTGCTTGGTTCTGTCTTTTGTCTTATCAAGCACATCTTTCACCCAATTGATCCAATTTAGGAAATTTGCATCACCGCCCGACACGCCCATAATGCAGAACCTGTTTCTTAGCAAGTCTATTTTCATCATATTCACAAATGCACCATGTTTTTCATTATAGGAATCATAATCCTCTTGGGTGATGATATATTGAGCGTGTTTGTCACCGTCAAAGCCATATTCTGACCCCGAGTTCTCCCTAAGACTGCCATGAATTTTGTATATACTTTTCCTTTTGGACGACAAGGATATTTCATAAGCATCCTTCACAACATTATAGTACGTCTTCAGGTTTCTTTTATCGGCTTCTAAATGGGATTGTAACTCACTTAATTCAACACGGTTCACAACGATATTCTTTTGTACTTCTATAAGTCTCTGTTCCAGTTGTTGAATATTAGTAATCTCCTTGTCTGAACTATCAACCGCAACACCCATTTCCCCATTATCATCTTCTGCTGAAGCATTTACAATGCTTTCATTTAGAACTTGTTCGTTTTGTCTCAGTCTTTCTATAGTGTGATGTAATTCAGCAATCTTATGCTCGGTGTCGCTTATTTTAACTTCAAGAGCCTGCCTTGCCTCCTCGCCCATGAAGAATTCCAAAGCATTATCGTAGTTGAATGTATAAATATTCTGAATTTCAAGATTCTTTAGCAAATAATGGCACTCCGCATTAACCTTGTGATGCAGTTGCTTGCCATTCAATAGCAACACAGGCTTCCCATCCACAGTTTTGATAATCGGTGTCTTGCTCTCAATGTATGTGTCTATAGCTTCGTGATAACCAGCCTTCTTCACCAACATTGATGCAATGCCAAGGTATCCATACTCTTTCACTGCCTTATCCATCACCTTCTTCTCATTTTTGGCTCGATTACCGTTTCCGAACATCTTCCATATAGCATCTTTGAGAAGCTCACCCCACATCGGATAAGTCTCCTTATTGACATTGCGGCTAAAACCCGCACCTATCAAGAATGACATTTCGCCATCCTCAATAAACTTCTTTATACTATCAAGACTATTTGCCATAGTAAAATAAACTTTACTTATTCGCCAACATTAGCCCCGTTTTGGTCGAGGTGTATGGTCGCATCCATTTTAATCGTATCGTTATTCTTTGCTTTTCTCTTTCTCGAAGGTTTCCTTACTTGTATCTTGGAATTAATATCCCGAACCTGCATAGATATATCTTGAAGAAGAGAATCTGTCATCGAAGGCTTCACATGTATGGTATCATGCGTAATCTCAGTACTTTCTGTTTCCGCAATGTTTATCATTCTTGCGACGAGTACACCTATGAAAGAGGCAACCGTTATGGTTATTGCAAACACAAGCAATCCATAGCTATGCGCTTTTATGTAATCACATATTCTTCTCATGCAATATAGTTTTTGATAGATTGAACCCTATTTAACACAACATTATCCGAATCAAGCTGGTAGGCTATTTTGAATCGGACAAATTTCATTGGCTCCTTTATATACAATCTATAACCCATCATTGCTTTCAACAACAAATTATCTTCTTCTATTCTATTTATGTTTGAATAAAGGTGGTATTTGGATTCTATTTCTTCAAGATTCGCCTGATTTTCTTCCTCTGTCAAAGCCCTCAAGCCAATGCGTGGAATGTCACAATTCTTCATAATGATAAAAGAGTTTTCATTTGATGCGATATCTATCACATTGATTCCACCCGTATAGACCAACCTGCTTTTATCATCACGTGAAAAGCCCTCCACTTCATCATAGAAATGTGATGAAACTCCCATAGCCAATATCGTAAAGTTCTGGTCAATCCTTAGTTTGTCCAAAGCTTTAGTCATATCCCGATAGGGTATTGCGAAACTAGTAGAACTACTATGCAATAGGAATTGGTAACAGTAATAATAACGCATTTCGGTAAACAAAGCCCCAACAAGTGCTTCCCCAAGATTGTTGCTTATTGGTTCTCTGCCTGAAAGTATCAATCTGTCATCCAATTTAGTCGATTGCTCCGCAAATAAATCTATTGTTTTAAAATCGACCTCCTCTTCACCATGAAGTTCAGGAAGTGATGAACCTAATGGCGACAATGAATTTATCATATCGGTTTTAAGTTCATTTCTCTTAATCTCTGAAATATCTCTATTATTCAATAAACTATCCCGATGATGCAAACAATCTTTTTGATAACCTTTAACCAAATCCGATGCCTGTATCACATCATTTCCATTTAGCCCCATATCCTGCATAGCTTGTTCTTCACCGCCCCATTTTATAATACGTTTCTTAAGGACCTCAGCAATAGAATTGTTTCTTTCGGTCTCTTCTACCGTATCACCCAATAAAGGTGGGTCAAGCGGATCGCTATAAGTTATGTTATAATCATTGACGGTATTAAGACGGATTAACAATATTGCAATATAATCCAACAACAGCCCTTCTATCCTACTATCCTCTCTTGCGCCATCCTCCATACCTTTCAAGTGGTATTTCAGCAAGTACATCCTTTCGTTTTTCTTCGATAATTCTTTGTAGCATCTATAGATATACTGAAAAGTGCTTGGAACCAAAGGATATTTTGCGGGTAGAGAAGAAGTGAAAGTAAAGATGTGATGCAACAAATCGTATCGTTGCATATACACCATCAACACCCCAACCATCAAATGAAATTCCCGGAACCTGTTTTTTTGCTCTTCTGAATCTTCATTTGAATATTGCTTTGTAAGGGTATAATATTGGCAGGCATAACTCCAGTACTCCATCAACCATTTATCAGAACCATTGTCGATCATATTGTTGAGTAATGACCACACATAGTCATACACCTGCTCGGTAATAGGATAGTTTTCAAAGTGATTGAAAAGAACATGAATGATGTCTATCCTCTTGTTCAACAAAGGATATTTGTTACTTTTACTTGCCTGCCCTAACTTATATAAAGCCTCAACAATATAGTCAGGGTAATAGAACGGCTCTCTGTCAACTTTATTTTTGGCATTTCTCTTTATCTCTGTTTGTTGAAACTCCATGAGAAGTCTATAAAACTCCGTCACAGAGCGATTGAATAGCTGTGTCTGTTCTTCATCAGAAGCAGAATATTTCATTAGTTCAGTCACATCAGTTAGTTTCTGCCTATCATCTTGGTCAACCCTGATACGCTCAAAAAGGCGGACGGGGTCATTGTAAGTCTGAAGCAAATTATAAAGAACAACCATACACATGGACAACACGAACACCGAAACACCTTGAATTGTCAGCAACACTGTGTCCCAAAGGGTACTTTGAAGCGCACTTAACACGAAAGGAATGACGAACATCTCAACTATGCATAGCCCCAGCAATGGGTTAAACACAGCATAAACAAATTCGCCCCTAAACCTCTCTGACAACCTCCTTGACTTATAATCTTTGGCAATAGCATTAATCTTGTCAATAAACAGCGGATAGGCAAGACCCAACAAAGCTGTCACCATCGAAATCGCCAATTCATAAATTTGAAACAAGCTCATTTTCTCAAAAAAAAGATGTTAATTCATTAAAATTAAAATCCAACCTATTTTACTATCTAACATTACACCCTATCTTCATAACTCTAACATCCGTCATTGCTCTCAACTCATGATTCACTCCGCACCTCACCCACACAAAATCCTCTTCCTCACCTTCCAGCACCAAATCCAACAACCCCGCTCATCACATAAAATTCCTCCATCATGTGCACATGCGCATCTGCCTCCTCGCCAGCTTTCAAGTCGGTAATTGCAATCTGTATTATCGCACATCCTCTTTCCTCTGTTGCCAAAAACACTCGCTTCATGCCCACTTTGTGAGAAAATGGTATAGGTTGGATTTCGGTTAATGAACGTTTCATATCAAAGTTATAATCAATTACTATACTCCCCTTCCTCAATCTTACCTCTAATGTAATTTATCGTTGCACTGCATGTAACCAGCATAAACAGGGCTTCTACGGTGTGCCAGACATTCTTTCCTACGTTCACGCCGTAGCGGCCTTCCGATGGGTTGAGGACAATGTTCTCAATGATAGTGCCGTCGTCGTTGTAGGTGATGACGCGTATCCTGCCGCGCAATACAACAAACGACTCCTCTTTCTCCGGATGGCGATGAATGGGGATGTTGGCACCCGGTTCCACGGCATTCAGAAAACGGTGGCACTTCTCATCCAGACTCTGATGAAAGATCAGATTCATCCGCAGCCGGGGCGATGCCTTGGCCTGGGCGGTCAAGCTGTCAAGTATCTTGTTGTCTATAATCATAATGGTTTCTCCTGATCCGAAAATATGTCAACCCCTCCTTATTCCTCTTATTTTGTGTAAAACAAGGGACAAAAATAAAAATTTTTCTTATTCTGTCACTATGCACCCTAAAATATTTGTCCTCTTTGAGATAAGACATTCACTATACAACTCCAATTGAACACGTCATTACCCATGAACTTTGTCATTTGGTACATCAAAATCACACCAAAGAGTTTTATGCGTTGTTGACCAATGAGATGCCGCTCTTCTGTTGTTTGCCAAGGATGTTCAAAAGTGGTTTGTCTCCGCGACTGTCAAATGCGCTCATTTCTATGGAACTAAAATCCAAAAGCCTATCATCTCACAGCAGATATACGGAGGCTCCGTTTTCGAGATGGTGGATATGGCGGTTGGGTTTGTGATGAGCCGCATAGACCAACACGTGGGCGAACGCACTCATTCCGCGCAAGTGGATGTCACACCCGAACTGCCGGCGCAGGCCGTGACCGAAGCTATTGTTAATGCGGTTGTTCACCGCAACTATACAAGTAATGGCAGTGTACAGGTGATGTTGTTCAAAGACCGCTTGGAAGTTTGGAACCCTGGCAAACTTCCACAAGGAATGACTATCGCGAAATTGAACAAGGAGCACACCTCCAATCCTGTCAATCCCGTTCTTGCCCATCCCGTTTATCTTTCCGGCTATATAGAACAAATGGGAACAGGCACCACCGATATAATCGACCACTGTTTAGAATATGGACTCCGTAAACCGGAATTCCACCAAGATGATGATTTTCGGGTTGTTCTTTGGCGACCAGAAGTACAAGAAAGAGTACAAGAAGAAGGTGAAGTAAGAGGTGAAGTAAGAGGTGAAGTAGATGGTAAGATAAAAAAAGTGGTTTTAGCGGTTCGTGGGAATACGATTTCTGCTAATGAAATAATGGTATCTCTTCAATTAAAAGGAGAGGATAATTTCCGCAAACGTTATCTTGTTCCATCTATGGAAAACGGGTATGTTCAAATGCTCTATCCTGATGCTCCGAAACGCCCTGACCAGGCCTATTATCTTACTGAGAAAGGACTGAAATTGTTTGCGGAAATAAGCGAGGAAAAATAACATGACAATCCGGTAGAGACGCGGCGCACCGCGTCTCTACAATCCCCAAACCGGGCGTTGACCCATTGCGGTCGGCGCCCGGTTTTTCTATCCGTTCATAAAGAATTATTTAGTACCTTTGCCACGTTAAACATATAATTACAAAATACTCATTATCAAATCAATAAACAATGGAACAAAATTTCGAAAACACCGGCGACATCATCATCTATCAGACAGAAGATGGTTTGACAAAAATCAATGTAAAATTGGACAACGACACTGTATGGCTCAACCAGCAACAGATGGCAGAACTATATCAGAGTTCAAGAACCAATGTCGTAGAACACATTAAACACATTTATGAGGAGGGAGAATTAAGCGAAGACGCAACTTGTCGGAAATTCCGACTGGTTCGATTGGAAGGAAACAGAGAGGTAAGCAGAGAATTGCCCTTTTATAACCTTGATATGATTATTTCTCTCGAATATCGCATTAAATCTGCCATTGCCACCCGCTTCCGTATCTGGGCCACACAACGGTTGAAGGAGTATATGATCAAGGGCTTTACGATGGATGACGAACGGCTGAAGGGCAATATTGCTGCTTGAAGGCACTGGCTCAATAAGTCATACGCAGGCCTTGGAAAAAGCCACTGCCGAGTACCGAAAGTATCAGAACAACACGCTGTCGCCCGTGGAAGAGGCCTATTTGGAAACCATCAAGGAGACGGCCAAATTAGTGAAAAAGAACACGAAACAATAATAACCCCAAAAACACACCCTTTATGAAGAAAACCCTTTTCGCATCCCTTTTCGCATTGCTGCTCGCCGCTTGCGGCTCCGGCGACAAAGTTGACAACAGCACTGTGGCCGAGCTCGACCTGCAACGCTACCTCGGCGATTGGTACGAACTGGCGCGTTTCGACCACAGTTTTGAGAGCGGACTCGACTTCTGCAAGGCCAACTACGCTCTGCGCGAGGATGGCAAGATTGCTGTCACTAACACCGGCATCAAGGATGGAGAGCAGAAAACCTCCAACGGCAAGGCCAAAACTACGGATACCCCCGCACTACTGCGCGTGTCGTTCTTCGGTCCGTTCTACTCCGACTACCGCGTGATGCTGCTCGATCCCGACTACGGTTGGGCGCTCATCGGCAGCAAGAGTGCCAAGTATCTCTGGATTCTCTCGCGCACGCCCGAACTGCCGCAGGAGACCCTCGACACCATCCTCGCCGAGGCCCAACGTCGCGGCTACGACACCTCGAAACTGATCTGGGTGAAACAATAACGGGTAGGGGCGAATCATTATTCGTCCCTGAAATCCTTAACCGGGCGCAATCGAACATCGGTCGCGCCCGTTTTTCATATTCGATTATTTTGTAATCTTTTTTTTCAGTAGCTCTACTGCGATAACTCATTCCCGGAAACCTTCTCCTTTATCGGTTCCGTGTGCAGGGTCACGTGCGTGTCCGCGCCGAAACGATCCTTGAGTTTCCGCTCGATGTCAGTGGTGCGGGCGTGCACCGTTTGCAGCGACTGGCTTCCGTCCATACGGATGTGCGCCTCGATGGCGATACGGTTGCCGATGCGCCGCGTGCGCAGGTTGTGCGGGTCCGTCACGTCCGGGAATGAGGTGATGATGCTCTCGATCTCGCGCTCGGTCTCCTCAGGCAGCGAACACTCCGTGAGCTCGTTCACGCTGCCCTTGAGCAGGTCCACGGCCACCTTGACCAGCATTGCGCCCACCACGATGGAGGCCAATGGGTCGAGTACTGTCCAGCGGTCGCCGAGCAGGATGGCGCCACCGATGCCAATGGCTGCCCCCACCGACGACAGCGCGTCGCTGCGATGATGCCAGGCGTTGGCGATGACCGCTTGCGAATCAAGAGATTTTCCCTTGCGTATGGTGTATTGGTAAATGCCCTCCTTCACGAGGATGGAGATTAATGCTGCCCACAAGGCCAGCTTGCCCGGCGCCTCCAACTGCGCCCCTTTGAGCCAGTCGGCCAGCTTCACAGCCCCCGAGACGATGATGCCCGTGGCGGCGGCTATCAGCGCCAGCCCGACAAAGAAGGTGGCCAGCGTCTCAAACTTGCCGTGGCCGTAGTCGTGCGACTTGTCCTGCGGCTTCGAGCTGATGTTGACGAATACCAGCACCAGCAGGTCGGTGATAAAATCGGAAAGCGAGTGCACGGCGTCGGCCATCATCGCCGCGCTGTTGCCGAGCACCCCGGCGATGAACTTGAAGGTCATTAGGGCAACATTGCCCGCAGACCCCACCAGCGTTACCTTGTATATCTCTTTTTCCCGTGACATTGCCCTTTTTTATTGTGCTGTTCTGCCTATTTCAGAATCTGTTCCGTGTGCGCCTTGGTGTTCACCTTGCCGATGGCGTCAATGATAACGCCCTGCTCGTCAATAACGTAGGTGGTGCGCAGCGTGCCTTCGGTCACCTTGCCGTACATCTTCTTCTCGCCCCACGCTTCGTAGGCCTTGAGGATGGTGAGGTCGGTGTCGGCGATGAGATGGAAGGGCAGCCCGTATTTGGCGATGAACCTCTGGTGCGAGGCGGCGGAGTCGCGGCTCACGCCCAAGACCTCGTAGCCCAGTGCGAGGAAGCGTTGGTAGTTGTCGCGCAGGTCGCAGGCCTCGGCGGTGCAGCCGGGCGTACTGTCTTTGGGATAGAAGTATAACACGAGCTTCTTTCCGGCGAAGTCGCTCAGTTTCACGGCATTTCCATTTTCATCAACGCCCTCGAAGTACGGGGCTTTCGTTCCGATTTGCAACATAATTGTGGTGTTTTTTTTGAAAGGGCAAAGGTACAATTTTATTTCGGATGTTGTTTTGCGGGGATATCAAAACAGTTTCCTCAAATCCATTGCCAGAAACTCCGCCACCGTCCTTCCTTGCGGCTGCATCGCCTTCAACGTCTCCAGCGCCCGCTGTTTCACCGCATCGTCTTCGTTCTCGGAATGGTTGAGGATGAGGTGGCGCTCGTAGTCCACCGTGAATTCCGGATGTCCTTGGAAGGTGAGGATGTGTTTGCCGATGCGGAAGCCTTCGTAACGGCAGAAGTCGCTGGTGGCGAGGGGCGTCGCGCCTTCCGGAAGCTGCAGCACCTGGTCGTGGTGGTTGACGACGAGGCGCATCTTGCGGTCGGGAAAGTAGGGGAGCAAGTCCTCATCCAGTACCTCCATCTCGCGGATGCCCACGCCCCAGCCGCCTGCAAAACGCTCCACGCGCCCGCCCAGCGCCTGCGCGATAATCTGGTGCCCGAAGCAGATGCCGACGAGGGGCACTTTCCGTGCCGCGGCCTCCCGAATCCAGTCCTGTAACGTGGTAATCCACGGCAGGTTGTCGTAGGCGGCGTTGTTGGAGCCGGGGATGATGTAGAGGGTGCCGGACTCGAACCGTTCGGGTAGCTCGCCGTCCATCACCCGGCAGATGTCGAAGGTGAGGTCGGGGTTGACAGGGCGGAACAGGTCATAGAACATCGATTCGTGACTCGGGATGCTCTCCGGGAGCAGTCCGGGGTACGTGTCGCAGAGCAGAAGGGAGACTTTATGGATCATAAGGGTGGATTCGATGTTTTTACTAAAGTGGCAAAAGTACGAATTTTATACACTGTTTCTACAAATTTATTATGTTTGCCGCCTCAATTGAGCAGCAGCATTTTTTGATTCATCCATAGCAGCAACACGACAATGAATACGACACCACATTTGAATATTTCGCAGCAACTGGTTTCACTTGGCCATCCTATGGTGATGGGCATTCTCAATATCACCACCGATTCTTTCTATGACGGCGGCAGATACACCACCGAGCCGGCGATGCTGGCCCGTGCGGAACAAATTCTCGACGAGGGCGGCGACATCATCGACGTGGGGGCCGTCTCCACCCGCCCGGGTGCTATCGTGTGCGACGAGGCGACGGAGCTGAAGGCCATCGAGAAGGCGGTGCAGTCTATCCGCACCCGCTTCCCTGAAGCGGTGATTTCCGTGGACACCTTCCGTGCCGCTGTGGCCCGTGCCGCCGTGCAGGCCGGGGCCGACATCATCAACGACGTCTCCGGCGGCACTTTCGACGAGGCGATGATCCCCACTATCGGCGAACTGCAGGTGCCCTACGTGCTGATGCACACCCCCGCAATGCCCGACAAGATGCAGCAATGCACCCAATACGACGACATCCTCGCCGATATGCTGCAGTACTTCGGCCGGCAGCTGGAAAAACTGCGCGACTGCTATGTCCACGACATCATCATCGACCCCGGCTTCGGGTTCGGCAAGACGGTGGAGCAGAACTACTATTTGCTGGACAATCTTCGCGTGTTCAAGAACCTCGGATTTCCGTTGCTGATAGGGATATCCAGAAAATCAATGATCTACAAACCATTGAACACCACTCCAGAGAACGCGCTGGAGGGCACCCTCGCCGCCACCAAGGTGGCTTTGCAAAACGGGGCCGACATCCTGCGCGTTCACGACGTGGCTGCTACAAAGGCGCTGCTTTAGCGAATCTTTGCAATGTTGATGATGACCTCGACGGCTTTGACCATCGACTCCAACGGCACATACTCGTATTTGCCGTGGAAGTTGTGCCCGCCGGCGAAGATGTTGGGGCAGGGGAGTCCGCGGAAGGAGAGGTTCGCGCCGTCGGTGCCGCCACGGATGGGTTGCACGATGGGTTTCACGCCCGCCTCTTCCATTGCCTGGATGGCGCGCTCCACCACGTAGAATACCGGCTCCACCTTCTCGCGCATATTGTAGTATTGGTCCTTGATTTCACACGTCAACCGGTTGTCGTACTTGATGTTGAGGAAGTTGACGATGTCTTGCATCAGCTTCTTCTTGCCTTCAAACTTCTCGCGGTCGTGGTCGCGGATGATGTAGTTGAGCTGGGTTTGCTCCACACACCCGTCAATGTGGATGAGGAGGAAGAAACCCTCATAGTCCTGCGTGTATTGCGGGCGCTCGAACTCGGGCAGCATTGCGTTGAGTTCCATCGCGATGAGTTGGGAGTTGACCATCTTGTTCTTGGCATAGCCCGGGTGGATGTTGCGGCCCTGGATCTTGATGGAGGCGGAAGCGGCGTTGAAGTTCTCGAACTCGAGCTCGCCGATGGCGCCGCCGTCCATTGTGTAGCCGAAGTCACAGCCGAACTTCTCGGTGTCGAAATACTTGACGCCCTGGCCAATCTCCTCGTCGGGGGTGAAGGCCACCTTGATGGGACCGTGTTTGATCTCGGGATGCTGGATGAGGTACTCGATGGCGCACACAATCTCGGCCACGCCGGCCTTGTCGTCGGCGCCGAGCAGCGTCTTGCCGTCGGTGGTGAGCAGCGTCTGGCCCTTGTAACCGGCCAACTCGGGGAAGTCGGCCAAAGTGAGGGCAGTCTGAGTTTCAGCATCCAGGAGGATGTCCTTGCCGTCGTAGTTCTCGATGATGCGCGGGGCGGCGATGCCCGGCATATCGGGCGCGGTGTCAAGGTGGGCGATGAAGCCTATGGTGGGCGCCTCGGCGTCGGTGTTGGCGGGCAACAGCGCGGTGACGTAGCCGTACTGGTCCTTGGCGACTTCCGTCATACCGATGGCCTTGAGTTCCTCCACCATCACGTCGGCGAAGTCCATCAGCGCCTGCGTGGAGGGGTATGTGGTGGAACTCTCATCGGAAGTGGTGGCATGGGAAATGTACTTTGAAAAGCGGGAAAGCAGTTTTTCTTTCATAATAACAGATATTTTAGGTTTTTGATAATTCTAAGAGGATGTTGGGATGTTCTCCTCGGCCAGTTTCCGTTCGTGCCGCCATATCTGCCAGCTGTTGAACAGGTTTTGCCAGACCGAGTAGAAAGCGAGAAACACGGAGGCGAGGGGGTTGAGGAAGGTGGTGGCCATCCAGATGCCGAAGGCGGTGTTCTTCTGGCCCATCAGCTGGCCGCCGGCGATGGTGTCGCCATAGTGTCGCCCCACCCATTTTCCAAGTCCGAAGTTGAGGATACAAACCAAGATGGAAGCGATGCCGAGCCAGATAATGTTCAGTCCGTTGCCTTTGCCGTGGAGGAAGACGAAATCGATGGTGCGCCCCAAGGTGATCAGCAGCAGGAAAGCCCAGACATAGAAGGTGATGTCCTTGTAGCGGCTGAGGAACCGGTTGGCAGAGGGCCAGCAGAGTTGCAGCAGCAGGGCTACGAAGAAGGGGAGGGCTATAGTGGCGCTGATCTTTTTCAAGATGATGAAGAAAGAGGTCCAGAAGGCCATCTCCTGATGCAGTCCGATGAAGGAGAAATAGAAGGGGGCGATTACCACGATGAGGAGGTTGCCGAAGATGGTGTATTCGGTGATGGTCTCGCGGTTGGCGCCCAGCATACAGGAGACCACCACCACGGAGGCGGCCACAGGGCAGAGGATGCCGATGAAAACGCCTTGGGCCAGCAGTTCATTATGACAGAGGGCGTGGATGGCAAAATAGGCGCCAACACTGGCTATCATCTGGAAAGCCATAATCCATACGCTCAAACGGGTGAGGCGCAGCTTGCGCAAGTCCACCGCCACGAAATTCAGCAGCAGGATTGTGAAGATCAAATAAGGGGCAAGGAAAGCCACCCGTCCGCACCAGCCGTGCAACAGGAGGCCTAACACCATCGCGATGGGCAGCACATATCCGCGAAGTTTATCCATATTCCAAGATTCTACTTTTGGGCGAAACGCAGCATATAAATGGTGATGCCGAGGAATATGAGGTTGGGGATCCAGGTGCCGAGCACGGGCGAGAGGCCGCCGGAAACGGAAAAGACCGTGGAGACCTGCTGCAGGAAGATGAACGAGAACGCCAGCCCCATTCCGATGAAGAGGTGAACGCCCAGCCCGCGCGTGGTCTTGCGCGAGGAGACACTCAGCCCTAAGAACGACAGGATGATGATACCCAACGGGTTGGCGATTCTCTTGTTCCGCTCGATCTGGTATTGGGCCACCAGACTCGAGCCTCGCATCTTCTCCTCCTTGATGAATCGCCGCAAATCATTGTACGACATAGTCTCGCTGACAAAGGCATCTTGGTTGAAGTTGATGGGCTTCACGTTGAAGACCGTGTCCAGCGAGGGTAGTGTCTCCACGGTCTCTTCCCCGTTGGCGATGACACGCCGCAACACATCGGAAAGAGTCCATAATTCCGTCGTGTCGTTGTAGGTGATGACGCGCGCGGATATCTTTTCGGAGATGTTCTTGTCGTCGAAGACTTCGTAGGTGAAATAGTAGCCGGTTTGGGTGCTGCGGTCCCAGCGCTCCACGAATACGTAGCTGTTGACGGAGTTCTTGATGTGTAGGTAGGTGGTTTGGACCGCCTGCCTGCCAAGATGCTCGTATTTGAAGTTGTTGAGCCGCTCGTTGGTGTGGGGCACAATGAAGTTGGCCAGAAACAGCGACACCAGCATCGTGATGATGGAGCCGACAAGGTATGGACGCAGAAAACGTTTGAAACTGACCCCGTTGCCGAGGATGGAGATGATTTCGTTGTTCGACGACATCTTGGAGGTGAACCAGATGACGCTGATGAAGGTGAACAGCGGGATGAACAGGTTGATGAAGTAGGGAATGAAGTTGAAGTAGTATCCGATGATGATGTCTTTCACAGGAATGTCCTTGTCCATAAAGCGCTGGATGTTCTCCGACACGTCGAACACGATGACGATGGTCATCAGCAGCGTGACGGCATACACCACCGACCCGAGGAATTTCTTCAGGATATAGGAGTCGATGATCTTCCATCCTATCGCGTCGCGGAACTTTTCTCTCCAGAGAGCCAGTCTTTTTTTCAAACCGTCAGTGTTTTACAGATTACAGGATTTATTGTTCATTCTCTTTTAGCCATTGGTCAAGCCAGCGGAAGAACTCGCGCTGCCAGAGCATCGCATTCTGCGGTTTGGTCACGAAGTGGCACTCCTCCGGAAAGTAGAGGAAGCGGCTGGGGATGCCTTGCATCTGCGCAGCGTCGAAGGCCTGCATACCCTCGGTGTAGGGGATGCGGAAGTCTTTGCCGCCGTGAATCACCAAAATCGGGGTGTCCCAGT
>JAEEGH010015176.1_pt1 | contig 16781 bp, 14 predicted proteins | sample 9134181 | NCBI WGS metagenome assembly JAEEGH01 (sample SAMN16246544, study PRJNA631951) | gut metagenome | biome: gut microbiome; feature: rumen; material: DP-attached | host: Bos | place: Iran: Karaj | collected 2018-10
TCCGCCACGGAGACCATGCGGCTCAGGGCCACGGGCAGGCCCGCCGTGGAGAGGGTCAGCAGCAGGGCATAGATATTGTAGGCGACGCCGAAATCCCCCATGGCGGCCTTGCCGATGATGTTGGAGAGGGGTATTTTGAAGACCGCGCCCAGGATCTTGACGATGATGGTGCTGGCGGTCAGCACCGCGGCGCCGGTCACGAAGCTCTCTTTTTTCCGTTCCGCCAATGGTCCGCCCCCCTTCGAGGGAATAAGGTCATACTTGTCTTGTCAGACTTATCTTATTCAGCTGAAATCAGGTAATAGTACACCGGTTGGCCGCCGGAGACCAGGCTGATCTCCGCTTCGGGGATGCACTTGCCGACAGCCTCGGAGAACTGCTCCGCCTCCCCGGCGGGCACATCCTCCCCGTAGAAGATGCTGATGAATTCCGCGCCGCAGGCCGCCAGCGCTTCCCCGATGGCCTTTTGTAGCGCTTCCTTGTCCGGCACGTTGCAGAGCATCTTTCCGTCCTGAAGGGCCAGGTATTCCCCTTCCTTGATCTCCCGCCCGTCAAAGACGCTGTCCCGGGCGGCATAGGTGACGGAGATGGTCTTGACCCCGCCGATGGCGCCGTTCATGGCCTCCGCCGCCTCCGCGGGAGAGGCGGCCGGGTCCAGGGCCAGCATGGCGGAGATGCCCTGGGGCACGGTGGTGCTGGGCACCACGATCACTTCCCGGTCCGTCAGGCCCACGCACTGCTGGGCGGCCATGATGATATTCTTGTTGTTGGGCAGCACGATCACCGTCTTGCCCCCCGTGGCCTCCACCGCGCGAAGGATGTCCTCCGTGGAGGGGTTCATGGTCTGGCCGCCGGAGACGATCTCATCGGCTCCCAGCTCCCGGAACAGGTTGGCCAGCCCTTCCCCGGCGCAGACGGAGACGATGCCCAGGGGCTTATCCGGCGCGGCGGGCTTGGGCGCAGGGGCGCTCGGGACCGCCTTGGCCCTGGTGGGCTGGGCCTCCTCCAGCTTGGCGGAGTGCTGCAGGCGCATGTTCTCCACCTTCACGGTCTGGAGCGCGCCGTAGGTCAGGGCCTCGGTGAGCACGTCGCCGGGCCGGTCGGAATGGACATGGACCTTGATGAGCTCCTCGTCGTCCAGCACCACGGCGCTGTCCCCGATGGAGCTGAGGAAGCTGCGCAGCAGGTCCACGGACTTGTCGTTGTCCTTGGAGACGATGAATTCCGTGCAGTAGGTGAAGGTGATGTCCTCCTCCGTGTCGAACTGGGTGAACACGGAGGCATGGGCCTGCTCCCCGCTCTCGGAAGATACGCACAGGGGGGCCGTGGCCTCGCCCCGCAGGACGCGGCGGAAGGCCTTGAGCACCTCCATATAGCCGACGCCGCCGGCATCCACCACCCCGGCCTTTTTCAGCACGGGGTTCAGCTCCTGGGTGTTCCGGAGGGCTTCCTCCCCCGCCAGGATGGCCGCTTCCAGCACGTTGGCCATATCCTTTTCCTTCTTGGCCGCCTCCTCCGCCGCGGCGGAAGCCAGGCGGGAGACGGTGAGGATGGTGCCCTCGGTGGGCTTCATGACCGCCTTGTAGGCGGCGCTGACGCCCTCGTTCATGGCGGCGGCGAACTCCGCGGCCGTGGCCTCCTTCTTCTCCTTCAGGCTGCGGGAGATGCCCCGGAACAGGAGGCTGGTGATGACGCCGCTGTTGCCCCGGGCGCCCCGCAGCATGGCGGAGGCTGCCTTCTCGGCGGCTTCTCCCAGGGTCTTGGGGGTCTTGGCCTCCAGCTCCCGGGCGGCGGCGTTGAGGGTCATGCTCATATTGGTGCCGGTATCCCCGTCGGGCACCGGAAACACATTCAGCTCGTTGATGTCCTGCTTGCAGGCGTCCACAGAGACGGCGGCGTGGATCACCATTTCGCAGAACTGCTTTGCATCGATTCTCTCTCTCATTGACTAGCCCCCCGTTTTATTCCGGCATGACCGAATCCACAAAAACGTCCACATTGCGGACCTTGACGCCGGTGGCCTGGGTGAGCTTGTAGCGCACGGCAGAGCCGATGGAGTCGCAGATCACGGGGATATTCACCCCGGTGTTGACAATGATGTGCAGCTCGACGGAGATCGAGCCCTCTTCCTCATGGAAGCTCACCCGCACGCCCTTGCCCATGGCCTCCCGCTTCAGCAGGTGCACAAGGCCGTCGCTGGCGGATTTCTTCGCCATGCCCCGGACGCCGAAGCAGCTGGTGGCGGCGGCGCCGGCCAGGGTGGTGAACACCTCGCCGGAAATGCGGATGGCGCCTTCCTCCGTGTTTATTCTTACCATATCATAAGCTCCCTTCTGCAGAAAGGCCGTAGTCATTATTTCAGAGGCCGGATAGTCTCTGACACGGTATCATATCATAGCCGGGTGAAAACTACAAGGATATTTTGCCGCCCTTAGCCTATCCCGCCGCCCCGAAATTGCTTATTTACAAACGCTGCGGCGTTTTGTATACTACGATCTGTAATCAAACTTGAGGTGGATCCCATGACTGAGGACTTTCCCAGGATACTCAGCCGCCTCCGGAAGGAACGGCGGCTCAACCAGAGAACGGCGGCGGCGGCCCTGCACATCTCCCAGGCCCTGCTGAGCCATTATGAGAACGGGCTTCGGGAGCCGGGGCTCAGCTTCGTGGACGCGGCATGCAGCTACTACGGCGTCTCGGCGGACTACCTGCTGGGGCGCAGCACCGTGCGCACCAGCTTCGCGGAGGAGGAGCCCTCCACCGCCCTGCGGCGGATGACGGAGATGGGGGCCCAGGCCCTGCTGGCCCTGCGCAAAATGTTGGGGGACGCCCCGGAGGAGCAGTCGGAGCTGGCGGAAAGGCTGCTGCAGCTCAGCGCCTACCAGATGCTCATGCCCCTGGAGGGGCGGGAGCGCCCCGGCGACGCCGACGCCCTCTGCGCCGCGGCCATCCGCCTGACCCAGGAAAAGCTCCGCGCCGGGAGCGGCGAAGGCGCAAGCCTGACGGTGCCGGAGGAGCTGCGCGCCAAGGCCGAGGAACAGCTTGCCCGGCTGCGGCAGCTATGGTCGGAATGAAAGGAACCATCGAGCCATGATCGAACAATCGAAGATACGCAATTTTTCCATCATCGCCCACATCGACCACGGCAAAAGCACCCTGGCCGACCGGCTGCTGGAGGCCTGCCATGCCGTGAACCCCCGGGACATGGAGGCCCAGATCCTGGACAACATGGACCTGGAGAAGGAACGGGGCATCACCATCAAGGCCCGGGCCGTCAGCCTGGAGTATACGGACACGGACGGGGAAAAATACCGTCTGAACCTGATCGACACGCCGGGACACGTGGACTTCAACTACGAGGTCAGCCGCAGCCTGGCCGCCTGCGAAGGGGCGCTGCTGGTGGTGGACGCACGCCAGGGCATCGAGGCCCAGACCCTGGGCAACGCCTACCTGGCCCTGGACAATGACCTGGAGATCCTGCCGGTGCTGAACAAGATCGACCTGCCCGGCGCGGACCCGGCGAAGGTGAAGACGGACATTGAGGACGTCATCGGCATCCCCGCCATGGACGCGCCGGAGATCTCCGCCCGCCTGGGGCTGAACATCGACGCGGTGTTCCGGGAGATCATCGACGGCGTGCCCGCCCCCAAGGGGGACCCGGACGCGCCCCTCAAGGCATTGGTCTTCGACAGCCAGTATGACCCCTTCGTGGGCGTCATCGTCTATATGCGCCTGAAGGAAGGCACCATCCGGGCCGGGATGGACGTGCGCCTCATGGCCTCCGGCGCGGAATACCGGGTGGTGGAGGTGGGCCACATGGGGGCCCTGGACCTCCAGCCCTGCCAGGAGCTGCGGGCCGGGGACGTGGGCTATTTCACCGCCAGCATCAAGAACGTGGCGGACACCCAGCCCGGCGACACCATCACCGGGGTGGAGGATCCCACGCCGGAGCCCCTGCCCGGCTACCGCCCCGCCCAGCCCATGGTCTTCAGCGGCATCTACCCCGCCGACGGGGCCCGCTATCCCGACCTGCGGGACGCCCTGGAAAAGCTGAAGCTGAACGACGCGGCCCTCAGCTTCGAGCCGGAATCCTCCGCGGCCCTGGGCTTCGGCTTCCGCTGCGGCTTCCTGGGCCTATTGCACATGGAGATCATCACGGAGCGGCTGGAACGGGAATACAACCTGGACCTCATCACCACGGCCCCCAGCGTCATCATCAAGGTCATGCGCACCGACGGGACGCTGGAGACCATCGACAACCCCCTGAACTACCCGGACCCCAGCATGATCGAATACGCGGAGGAGCCCTATGTGGCCGCCGCCATCATGACGCCCCAGGAATATGTGGGCAACATCATGGACCTTTGCCAGGACCGGCGGGGAGAATACAAGGACATGGTCTACCAGGGGAAGGACCGGGTGGAGCTCCACTACCACCTGCCCCTGAACGAGATCATCTACGATTTCTTCGACGCCCTGAAATCCCGCACCAAGGGCTATGCCTCCCTGGACTATGAGCTGGAGAGCTACCGGCAGAGCGACCTGGTGAAGCTGGACATCCTGCTCAACGGCGACGTGGTGGACGCCCTCAGCTTCATCGTCCACAAGGACAAGGCCTATCCCCGGGCCCGGCGCATCTGCGAAAAGCTGAAGGACAACATCCCCCGGCAGCTCTTCGAGGTGCCGGTGCAGGCCGCCATCGGCGGCAAGATCATCGCCCGGGAGACCATCAAGGCCCTGCGGAAGGACGTGCTGGCCAAGTGCTACGGCGGCGACATCACCCGGAAGAAGAAGCTGCTGGAAAAGCAGAAGGAAGGCAAGAAGAAGATGCGCTCCCTGGGCACCGTTTCCGTTCCCCAGGAGGCCTTCATGGCCGTCCTCAAGCTGGACGAGTGAGGCGAAAGAAGCATGTTTACACTCTATCTGGTCGTCCCCTGCTATAACGAAGAGGCCGTGCTGCCGGAGACGGCAAAACGCCTGCTGGACATCCTGCGGGAGCTGACCGCCGCCGGGCGCATCACGGAACAGAGCCGCATCCTATTCGTCAACGACGGCTCCAAGGACCGGACCTGGGAGCTCATCAGCACCCTCCACAGCCACGACAAGCGCTTCGCAGGCCTCAGCCTCAGCCGGAACCGGGGCCATCAGAACGCGCTGCTGGCGGGGCTCATGCTGGCCAGGGAACACGCTGACGCCGCCATCAGCCTGGACGCGGACCTGCAGGACGACGTGGGGGCCATCGAGCGCTTCGTGGCCAAATACGAGGAGGGCTGCGACGTGGTCTACGGCGTGCGCAGCAGCCGGGCTTCGGACACGGGCTTCAAGCGGAATACCGCCCACGGGTTTTATAAGCTCATGTCCCTGCTGGGGGTGGAGATCGTCTATGACCACGCGGATTACCGCCTCCTCAGCCGCCGGGCCCTGGAAGCCCTGGCGGAATACGGGGAACGGAACCTCTTCCTCCGGGGCATCGCCCCCCAGCTGGGCTTCAAGACGGGCACGGTGGAATACGAGCGGCAGCTCCGCTTTGCCGGGGAGAGCAAATACCCCCTGAAAAAGATGGTGGCCTTCGCCTTCGAGGGCGTGACCTCCTTCAGCGTCAAGCCCCTGCGCTTCGCCCTGATCCTGGGGGCCGCCGCCTTCCTGGTGAGCATCGTCATCCTGATCTACGGGCTCGTCCGCTGGGTCTGCGGCATGACCGTCACCGGCTGGACCAGCCTCCTGTTCTCCATCTGGGCCCTGGGCGGCCTGCAGCTATTGATGCTGGGGGTCGTGGGGGAATACGTGGGCAAGACCTATCTGGAGGCCAAGCACCGGCCCCGGTATATCGTCTCCGAGACCCTGCTGGACGCCGGAGAAGAAAACTGAGCTTTACCCGCGCGGGAGAGTTCCCGCGCGGGTCTTTTTTCCCACTTCCAAAAGCGCGCGCTTTGTGTTAATATAGATAATGGTAAGGTACATATTTGCAGATACATATTCCGGAATGTTCAGAATCCCGCCGAAAGAAAGGAGAACGTCCATGTTTTGCATGAAATGCGGCGCCAAGCTAGAGGACGGCGCCAAATTCTGCCCCCAGTGCGGCGCTGCCCAGACGCCGGCAGCTCCGGAGAGCGGCCCGGCGCCGGCCTCTCCCCAGGTGGGCGCCCCGGCCCAGCCCCATCGGAGCAGCACCTCCCGGCAGCAGGCCGCGCCCTCTCCGCAGCCCGGCTACGCCGCTCCCACCCGGCAGGCGGCCTACGCCCCCGAACCCCAGCCCTACGCGCCGGCTCCCCAGCCGAAAAAGAAGAAGAAAAAGCACACCGGGCTGGTGATTTTCCTCATCCTCATCCTGGCTATCGCCGCCGGTGCTTATGTGATGCGGGATAAGATCTCCTCCTATGCGCTGCGCTCCTTCGCGCCGCCGGAGAAGTACTACCAGCATGTGGAGAAGCTGTCCATCGCGGAATTCGGCGCCAACGCCGCCGAGGCCTATGACACCCTGCTGCTGGCCAACACCGACGTGGACAACCAGACCTCCGACGGGGGGCTGGAGCTGCGTCTCGGCTCCGCCGGGCGCGACCTCATCATGGGCGCGCTGGGCAGCACCCTGCAGCAGCTGAACCCCAGCGAGGACCTGGCCTGGCTCCAGAGCCTGAGCATCGAGGGCGGCCGCGTCACCCAGGGGGACCTGACCTCCATGCAGATGAAGCTGCTGCTCAACGGCACCGGCCTCGTCACCCTGAACCTCACGGCGGACACCGCTGCCGACAAGCTGTGCCTGTCGATCCCGGAGCTTAAGTCGGATTATCTGGAAATACCCCTGTCCCAGCTGGAAGCCATGTCCGGCGGCAGCGGCATGGGCAGCATCATCGGGATGGTGGGGGGCATGATGAGCGCCGACAACGAGAAGATGGCGGAAGCGCTCCGCAGCATGCCCGACAAGGCCACCCTGGAAAAGCTCATCGAGAAGTATCTCAACCTGATCCTGGACTACGCCGAGGAAGTGGACAAGGACACGGAGGACCTCAGCGTGGAGGGCGTCAAGGTGGAGGTGACGGCGCTGGAAATCACCGCCGACGGCCCCACTCTGGCGAAGGCCCTGGAGAGCGTCTACACCGAAATGAAGAAGGACGCCGACATCAAGAGCATCATCATCAACACCAGCAAGGCCCGGGACGAGGACGGGAACGCCGCCTACCAGGAATTCCTGAAAAGCCTGGACGAAAGCCTGGAGGAGCTGGACCAGGTCCGCAGCTCGGACGGCTTCACCATGACCGTCTACACCGACGCCGGCGGCGAGGTGCTGGGCCGTGAGCTGCACACCGACGGCTTCGACTACGTTATGAAATTCCCCCAGCAGGGCGACAAGTTCGGCCTGGAGATCCTCCTGGGCGAGGGGGAAAACGGCCTGCACCTCAAGGGCAAGGGCACCAAGAGCGGCGACAAGCTCACCGGCGAACTGGACATGGAGAGCGGCGGCAGCTTCCTGGGCATCCTGGCCCTGGAAGGGCTGGACAAGGAAAAGCTCAAGCAGGGCAGCCTCAGCGGCGCCATCGAGATCCGGCCCTCCGACGCCATGATGAACGCCGGGGAAGGCGAATCCACCCTCACCAGCCTTCTGCGCAACCTGGTCATCCGCCTGGATATGGATACCGCCCGGAACAAGGGCAGCATCACCCTCACCATCCTCAGCGACGGCTCCAGCCTGCTGAGCCTCACAGGCAGGATGAATGCCAAGTCCGGCGGCCGGGTCTCCCCCGTCACCGGCTCGGATATGGAGCAGTGGAGCGCCGACCTGGCCCCCAACGACTTCCTGAATACCCTGGTGGATTCCCTGAAGCGGGCCGGGGTGCCGGAGGCCTACACCTCCCAGATCCCCACCGGCGAATGAGTTAAGAACAGGCAAGCAGCGAGGCCCCGGCGTTTGTCGGGGCCTCACATTTAAGGTGGAAGATGGACGAACGAAGCGAGCTTCTCAACATAAGAAAGAGCTACGGCAAAAAGGAAGTGCTGCGGGGGGTGTCCCTGCCTCTGGAACGGGGGCAGTCCATCGCCCTGGCCGGGGCCAACGGCAGCGGGAAATCCACCCTGCTGCGCCTGCTGGCGGGGGTGATCCCCTCCGGCGGCGGGGAGTTTTTCTGGCAGGGGGCGGACCTGCTGCGTGAGCGCGCCCTGGCCCGGAAGAAGGTGGCCTATGTGCCCCAGGGCACGCCCCTCATCGACGAGCTCAGCGCCCGGGACAACCTCCGCCTCTGGTACGACAAAGAGGCCATGGAAAAATCCCTCAGCGAAGGGATGCTCCGGCAGCTGGGGGTGGGAGATTTCCTCAAGACCCCCGCCGGGAAGCTCTCCGGCGGCATGCGCAAGCGCCTCAGCATCGGCTGCGCCATGTCCGGGCAGCCGGAGATCCTGCTGCTGGACGAGCCCACCGCCGCCCTGGACTTAGTGTGCAAGCAGGCGCTGCTGGACGCTTTTTCCCTCTTCCGGCAGCAGGGCGGGCTGATCCTCATGGCCACCCACGACCTGCTGGAGCTATCCGGCTGCGACCGGGTGTACCTCCTGTCGGAGGGGACCGTCTCCCTCTATGACTACGACGGGGACGCCCGGCGTCTGGCCCGGGTCCTGGAGGGCGCATGAAAAGCGGGAATTACCTGCTCGCCCAGGCCAGGCGGGCCCTGCGGGTGCTGCCCCAGATGCTGATCCTCTCCCTGCTGCTCCTGGCCGTGGGCCTGCTGCTGGGGCAGATGCTGACCCAGCGCAGCCAGCAGGAGGAATCGAAAAAGAAGACCCAGGTGGGCGTGGTGGCAGACCGCAGCCTCGATTTCGTCTCCCAGATCTTCGACGGGCTGGAGAACTTCGACGCCTCCCGCTTCGCCCTGGACTTCCTGTTCCTGGAGGAGGACGAAGCCCTGGAAAAGCTCCGGGCCAAGGAGATCAGCGCCTATGTGGTGGTGCCGGACGATTTCGTGGAAAGCGTGTACGCGGGGAACGTGGACCCCGTGCGCTATGTGACCCTCAGCGGCGCTTCCGGCACCACGGCCCAGCTGCTCAACGAGGTCGCCAACGCGGTGTCCCGCCTTTTTCTGGAGACGGAAAGCGCCCTGGTGGGCGCGGGGAACTATGTGGCCGAGGCCCTGCCGGAGGTGGACGGCTATGCCGCCGACCTGGCCCTGGCGGACCGGTATACGGCCCTGACCCTCTCCCGGGACAAATTCTACCGGGTGGAGATTTTAGGCTATGCCGCCGCCCTCAGCACGGAGGCCTATTATTTCTGCGGCATCGGCACCCTGTTCCTCATGCTCTGGGCCATCAGCACCAGCCCCCTCTTTTCCCGCCGCTCCCGGGAGCTGTGCCGGGTGCTGACCGCGCGGGGCCTGGGCACGGGGAAGCAGGTGCTCTGTGAATTTCTGCCCTTCCTGGTGCTGATGCTGGTGGGCCTGGGCTGCATCCTGGCAGCCTCGGGGGTGTTCTTCCGGCTCTACGGGGCGGAGCCCCCTTCCCTGGAGCCCCTGCGCAGCCCCCGCACCTGGCCGGTGCTGGTGAGCCAGGTGCTGATGATCTGTGCCATGGAATTCTTCCTCTACGAGGTGGAGAGCGCCCCGGTGGAGGGGATCTTGCTGCAATTCCTCTGCGCCGTGGCCCAGGGCTATATCTGCGGCTGTGTCTATCCTTACAGCTTCTTCCCCAAGAGCGTGCGTCTCCTGGGCAGCCTGCTTCCTGCGGGGATCGCCGTCCGCAGCTTCACGGGCATCCTCTCCGGAGAGGGCGGGACCTGGCTGTTCAGCACCCTCTATGCCCTGGCGTTCCTGGTCCTGAGCTGGCTGCTGCGGCGGCGCAGGCTCAGCCGGTAAGGAGGGCGGGATATGATCCTGACGAAACTGCGCCGCTTCTTCCTCTGGTATGGGCTCATGACCAAGCGGCTGCTGAAAAAGCCCAGCTATCTCATCCTGCTGCTGGCGGTGCCGGTGCTGACGGCGGCCATGACCCTCTCCGCCCAGAGGGACACGGGCCTGCTCAACATAGCCCTGGCCGGGGGCGACGGCGACCCCGTGGCCGTGGCTGCCAAGGAACAGCTGCGCAATACCCGCGGGCTTCTCCGCTGCCTCTCCTTCGACAGTCCGGAGGAGGCCATCGAGGCAGTGAAGACCGCCCAGGTGGACGCGGCCTGGATCTTCCGGGACGACGCGGGGCAGCAGCTGCAAAAGCAGGTGACGGCCTCCGGCTCCCGGGGCGCGGTGATGGTGGTGGAGCGGGAGGAAACCGTGTTCCTCCGTCTGGCCCGGGAGGAGCTGGCCGCCGTCCTCTATCCCACTGCGAGCCGCTTCCTGTTCCGGGAACACCTGGCCGCCCTCTCCGGGGACAAGCCCCTGCCGGACGATTCGGTGTTGGAGCCCTATTACCGCACGCTGTCGGCGGACCAGCAAGTGCTGATCTTCACCTACGACAACGGTCAGGTGCAGGAGCCCATCGGGGACGTTCTCACCAATCCCCTGCGGGGCCTTCTGAGCCTGCTGGTGGTGCTGGCGGGCCTGGCTTCCTGCATGTTCTACTACGCCGAGGAGGAGGCGGAGAGCTTCCTGCGCATCCGCGGGGCTGCGGGGCGGCTGCTGCCGCTCCTGTGCCATCTCTGCGCCATGGCGCCCGTGGCCCTGGCGGGGCTGCTGGCCCTGGCCGTCTCGGGGATGCTCCATGCAGCGCCGACCGAGCTTCTCCTTTCGGCCCTGCTGTGTCTGGCCTCGGCGGGCTTCTGCGAAGTGCTGCGCCGCCTTTGCCGGAAGCAGGAGGTGCTGGGGGCCCTCCTGCCCATCCTGATGATGGTGATGCTGGTCCTCTCCCCCATCTTCCTGCATTTCAAGCAGTTCGCCATCCTGCGCAGCCTGCTGCCCCCGGTATACTATCTCAACGGGGCTTATCGGGGCGCGCCCCAGGCCCGCTTTTTCCTGTATACGGCCATCGCCCTGGCGCTGGGGGCTCTGATCCCGCCCCCGGCGAAGGGGAAATGACTCGATTTGACGGGGAAACGGGCAGCTTGGGAAAGGAGAAAGCACGATGACCTGGGTCAGAAAAAACGGGCTTCGGTTTGCTTTCCTTCTGCTGGCGGCGGCGGTGCTGCTGTTCCTGCTCCTCCGCTGTTACGGGGATCGGGAGAGCCCCCGTTTCGAGAGACGCCGCTTCCATTCCTATTCGGCCCGGGGCCTCAAGCCCGTCCGGGACGCCGCCCTTCCCCTGCGGGAGGACGAAAGCGGGAAATACTACCGCTATGTGGTATACTCGGAGGACGGAAGCACCCACATGGTCCATTTCCATATCCTGCCCCTGGGGAAAGGCTTTCTCACGCTGGGCATGGAGGTCACCTGGGACACCAACCCCAACAAGGGCGTTTACCGCAGCTATCAGGGCTGACCGGCGATAATGCGGAGGGGAAACATGAGCGAAGGATTTGACTGCCATTACGGGGAAGAAGAATTCCGGGCGGTGGCAACCGGGATCGAAGCCATACGGGCGGTCCTGACGGGGGCGGACGTTCACGCCAGGGAAAGGCTGCTGTTCTATCTGGATTGGTACATGGACCCCTATTACGGAAAGGACCTCTCCGCCATGGCTGCGCCCTTGACCGAGCTCTTGCAGGAGGTCGCTGTGACGGACAAGAACGCGGGCGTCGTGGAAGAAGCGCTCCATCTGCTGGAAGCCTATACGGAGGGGCCTTATGCCATATTGGAAAAGAACGCGGACCAGGTGCCCGAAGAATTCCGGCCCACGGTTTTGTATTTGCTGAATCCGGATAATTGGTGATTTGGACGGGGTGCGGTTCATTTTGCAACAGGCCCCTTTATGATCGAAATTGCGTATTGTGTTTTTGGCTGTTATCATGTAAAATATTAAGGCAATACTGCATAATTCGTGGCACGCATCTTGCTTGCATAATGTTCCGTCATATTGCCCGAAAATCTTGGCCAATACAGAAAGTATTCCCCGCGATTTTCAGACAATCTGACGTAAATTCTGACTGCGCAATCTGCGCACCAGGATTATGCGGTGTTGCCTTAACAGTATTTCGAGATAGGAGTGCAGACCCGTGATCAACAACGCAATCATCGGCTAACTGAATAGATCAGGCGCATAAGGAGAGGGGCTTTCCCCTCTTTAGTTTGGTGCGCCGTTTTGGGTAACTTCTGACAGTGGGGACCGCAGGATGCAGCCACGACGGGAGCTGCTTCGCTGCGGTATTTTTGTGCCGTTCAGCAGCCCGCCTCAACCCGAAACCATCCTGTATCAAATCTTATATTCAAGGAGAAAAACCAATCATGATAATAAAACTGCAACCGATCAATGAGGATATTAGAGAAGCGGTCCTGGCCCTTTCCGTGCGGGAGGATCAGCCCTTCGTCGCAACAAATGAAGTCTCTCTGCGGCAGGCGGACGAGACGAACGCAAAAATGCCCGGCGTGGCCCGGCCCTTTGCCATCTATGCAGACGAGAAGCTGGTGGGCTTCTGCATGTTCGCATTCAACCCGGAAGACGAGGACGAGGACGACCGATACTGGCTCTGGCGCTTCATGATCGACCGCAGCGAACAGGGCAAGGGCTACGGCCAGGCCGCCCTGCAGGAGATCATCCGATACTTCAAAGAGCACGGCGCCGACCGGCTTTTCCTATCCACCGAGCCGGAGAACGAGCTGGGCCTGCACATCTATCATAAGGCCGGCTTCCGGGAGACCGGCATCATTGATGGGGATGAGGCCGTGCTGATGCGGATGCTCAAAGGCCCCAACCGGATCATCAAGAGTATCTACGGCGTCGATGTGGATAAGGCCATGGGCATCAAGGGCAGGAAGGGCTACGGCGTCAGCATCGCCGTCCAAGACGGAGACGGTGATTTCCTCACCTACTGCGCCGGCAGCGGACGCTATGGCGAGGACTTCCCGGTGAACCCGGATATGCTGTTCCAGGCGGGTTCCGTATCGAAACCCATGTTCGCGCTGACGCTGCTCCGATATGTGGACAAGGGCCTCCTCGACCTGGACGCGGACATCTCGGGCGTGGTGCCGGAATTCGTCAAAAAGGGCCCCGTGACCTTCGCCGCCCTGCTCAGCCACACGGCGGGCTACAACCTGCACGGCTTCCCGGGCTACCGGGCGGATCATGAGCCGCTTTCCCTTGAGGACGTGCTCAGCGGCAAGGGCGTCACGCCGAAGCTCAGAAGGATCCGCCCTTACGGCAAACAGCACATGTACTCCGGCGGCGGCATAACCCTGGCCGAGCTGGCATTTACGCGCATGACGGGGACCACGCTCCGCGAGGCCTTCCAGAAGGAGGTCGCTGAGCCTCTGGGCCTTCAGCGCACCGGCTTTTTCCAGCCGCTGGACGAAGACCTGGTCGCCAACGCCGCGTTCGGTTCCCGGCTGGCGCAGAAGGAGGACGCGGCCCACGGGTATCACTACTATCCCGAGCACGCTGCGGCGGGGCTTTGGACCACGCCGACGGAGCTGGTCAAGATCGGCCTTGCCCTTTCCAAAAGCTATCGCAGGGGCGGCTTCCTCAAGAAGAAGACCGCGCGGCGCATGATGACGCCCGTCATGGACGACTACGGCCTTTGCCTCGACGTTTGGGAGTCTCCGGCGCGCAAAGACAGCGTTGCCGGCCACACCGGAGAGAACTGGGGCTTTTTGACAAGCTGGGTATTCTCCCGCAAAAAAGACATATGCGTCGCCGTGATGTACAACAACGTCACGGAAGCAGCCGACGAAGCGATGAACGACATCGCCTGCGAGATCTACAAAAACGCAAAATAATGAAGGAGAAATACACGGATGGATAAGAATACCAGGATACAAAATCTGGTCCGCGAGTTGAATACAAAAGACGGTTTCAACGGGGCCTGGCTCTACGCCGAAGGGGGCGAGATCGTGTCCAAGGGCGTTCTCGGTTTCCGGGATCCCGAAGACACGCTGCCGATCACGGAGGACACGATCTTCCAGCTGGCTTCGATCAGCAAGACGTTCACGTCGGCGGCGGTCATGCTGCTGATGCGGCAGGGCCATCTCAGCCCGGAGGACGAGATCACGAAGTTTTTCCCGGAGATTCCGTATCCGGGCGTGACGGTCCGGCATCTGCTGACCCATACAAGTGGCGTTCCCGATTACTTTGACGATGCGGACTGGTTCATCAAGATCTGGAAGGAAGAAAAGCGAGTGCCGTGCAATGACGAGATCTTGCGCTTTCTTCGGGAAACCAAGGCAAAACCGTACTTCGCCCCAGGGGAAGGCCTGCATTACTCCAACACCGGCTATAATCTGCTGGCGCTGCTGGTGGAGCGGCTCTCCGGCGTTCCCTATGAAGAGTTCCTGCAAAAGAACATCTTCGAGCCCGCCGGCATGACTTCCACCCGCTGCTGCCATATCCGTAGAGACGGCGTTCCGTTTGCGAATTATGCACAGGCAACGGTGTTCGAGAACGGCAAATGCGTAGCCGACGTGGATTCCGAGGAGGAAGGCGACGTGGTCGCCTTTGACGGCCTGAACGGCGACGACTACGTGTATACCAACATCTTCGACATGTTCAAATGGGACAGGGTACTGCGTGAGGGTAAGGTGCTCACGCTGGAGGAGCAGCAGCGCATGTACACCCCCGGAAAGCTCAATAACGGCGAGGACGCCGTTTACGACGAGGACGAGGAGCTGGGCTACGGCTTCGGCTGGGCCGTCGGCCGTGAGGAGGAGCTTGGGCTCGTCGTCAGCCACAGCGGCGGCATGCCGGGCGTCTTGACCTGGTTTGAGCGTTTCATCGACGCGGACAGGGTTCTTGTGATACTCGGCTGCCGGGACTACAGGGACGTCAGAGCGTATCTGGGCTTCTGGAACGGCGTGGAAGACATCATAAGGGATAGGGAGCCTAAGCCCATCGTCTCCATTGAGGATATCGCGATCAAGAACCCGGACAAGTCGAAGTGGGAGAGCTTCTGCGGCAAATACGAGCATCCCGAAGACGCCGAGTTCCTCGTAGACGAGATTTTTCTGAAGGACGGCGAGCTTCACGCCAAGGCCATAGACGAAGACGGGGATGAGCTGGAGTTCCGGCTCTATCCCATCGGAGAGGATGAGTTTGGCCGCAAGGGCGGCATGCTCAAGCTGACATTCGGCGACGGCTGCGTGATGTACGACGATTTCACCTGCAAAAAGCTATGAGCGGACAAGGGGACAGTTCATGCGAAAACAGCGTTTCCCTGTCCCCTTCGGCCCCCTCCGGGAGGCAATGTCATCAACTTAAGAAGCTGACTACCCGCCTCCGTCATCGCGAGGAGGCCGGAGGCCGACGTGGCGATCCGTACTCCCGTCCTGTCACCGCCAGCGTTTCGCAGGGGGACGAAGGAACGGATTGCCACAGGCCCTTCAGGCCATTCCGCGGGCGAGGGCCCCACGCTGGGACGCCTGCGCTACACCTTCGCAATGACGTTCGTTTGATGCTCTCCGCCTTAATTGACGACATTGCCTCAGCTGAGGCATGACAATGACAGGGGACGGAGAAAGCCAAAAAAGGCCCGGCGCGTACCATGGAAATGGCGGTGCGTGCCGGGCTTGTGTTTATTCTGTATTATATCTTCAGCTTATCTTCGAGACGGTATTCCCTGTCTCCGTTCAGGCAATCCAGGAAGTATTCCCATTCCGCCGGCGGTATCTCCTCCTCCCCCGCTGCGTAATGCAGGAGGGAAAAGTATGCGTCCGCCGCAAGCCTGTCTTCCGATTCGTATATCTTCGTGCAATCGACGCTCTTTGCCAGCGCATCCGCCAGCGCTTCGCCGCGCAGGCCCTGACGGAGGACCGCGCCGATCAGGCTCTTGAACTCCTCATAATACATACGCCTTCCCCCAAGGGGGAGGCAAACTCCCGTCGTCGGGCGGGAAGACGGATAAGGGGTGTATTCCATGAACACATGCTCCTCCGTGCGGTCATATTCCCGGAAGGAGCATTTCTCATACACATGGATCGCCCTGCTGTTCTTCGGATTGGTCCTCAAAAAGACCCGGTGCAGCTTCAGCCGCTCAAGGCCGTACGCAGTGACGGCCCGAACGGCTTCGGTGCCGTATCCCCGATCCTGCATCTCCGCGGTGATGGCGATCCCCACCTCTCCCGCGCCGCTGGATACATCCATCAGCTCCACATTTCCGATGAACCTGCCGCTTTTCTTCTCGAGCATGGAAAAGACGGGCGCTTTCTCCTCCAGCTTTTCCCTCACCCACCGGGTTTCCTGTTCTTCGGTGTAGGGCTCATGCTGCCCGCCGAGATACTTCTGCACATGCTCGACGTCGTTGACCATGCGGAGATAGTCCTTGATCAGAAGCTCCGATACCGCTACATAGCGGATGTTCTCCGAAGTAAAAATCTGCTTCATGCCATCCTCTCCAAAACCGGATTTTGGGAACGATTATAGCAGGGACGATACCGCCATGTCTATATCCTCGCAGTATAATAACAAAAACAGAGGGAAACGGCCCCTTGGGGGTCTTCCCTCTGTTTTCTCTTTGCTTATTCTGCGGAAACTCAGGCCTTGGCCATGGCTTCCTTCAGGGCCTTCTTGGTCTGCTCCCGCTCCGCCGACTCGATGGCGGTGGGCTTGAAGATCAGGCTGAAGACGATGGTGCAGATGGCGGCCACCACCACGGCGGCGTAGGTCTCGGTGATGGCGAAGGAGCCGATCTTGATGGGATAGCTGCCGGTGGCCAGCTTGATGGCCACCCAGCCCACGGCCACGATGGCGGTGAGGATCATGGCCCAGATGGCGCCCTTGCCGCTGGCCTTCTTCCA
>JAEEGH010015180.1_pt1 | contig 16779 bp, 11 predicted proteins | sample 9134181 | NCBI WGS metagenome assembly JAEEGH01 (sample SAMN16246544, study PRJNA631951) | gut metagenome | biome: gut microbiome; feature: rumen; material: DP-attached | host: Bos | place: Iran: Karaj | collected 2018-10
CCTGGCAACGGAAACTTCATCAAAGTAAACGGCGTAACTGAACACAACCTGAAAAACGTGAGCATCCAGATTCCTCTCGGAACCTTTACCTGTATAACCGGCGTATCTGGTTCGGGAAAATCAACCCTCATGAGCGATGTATTGTACCCGGCCCTCAGCAACCGCGTAATGCGAACTAACTATGATGTAGGCGAGTGCGAGGGTGTAGAAGGTTTTGAATATATAGACAAGGTAATCAATATAGACCAGTCACCAATCGGCCGCACCCCACGCTCTAACCCTGCAACTTACATTGGTGTCTTCGACGCAATCCGCGACCTTTTCGCAAGCCTGCCGGAGAGTAAAGCCCGAGGCTATCTCAAGGGCCGTTTCTCTTTCAACGTAAAGGGCGGCCGCTGCGAAGCCTGTCAGGGAGCCGGTGAAAACGTAATTGAAATGAACTTCCTGCCGGATGTATACGTTCAGTGCGAAGTCTGCGGCGGTAAGCGCTTCAATAAGGAAACTCTGGAAGTTACCTATAAGGGTAAGTCAATAAACGACGTACTCAATATGTCTATAGACGAGGCCTGCGACTTTTTCGCATCTATTCCTCACATTGCCCGTAAACTGGAAACAATGAAATCAGTTGGCCTTGGCTACATTGAGCTGGGACAGAACGCACTTACCCTTAGTGGTGGTGAGGCTCAGCGTGTAAAGCTTGCCAACGAGCTTGCCCGCACATCAACCGGAAAGACACTGTATATAATGGATGAACCTACAACAGGACTTCACTTTGCAGACGTAAAACAGCTTATGAGCGTAATTCAGCGTCTGGTCGATCAGGGAAATTCTGTTGTTATGATTGAACATAACCTGGACGTAATCTGTCAGGCAGACTATATAATTGACCTTGGACCAGAGGGTGGCTTCCGCGGTGGTAATATTATTGCGACCGGAACTCCGGAAGATGTAGCAAAAGTAAAAGAAAGCTACACCGGCCAGTTTATAAAGGGGCAGCTGGGGCTTTAATTATTTATATGAAGCATTATTTTCGTTCATTAATATCATCAATTTTATTGCTTCTCATAACAACTACGGCCTTTGCCCAGAACGAAAATGGCGACAATAAAAAAGAACCCGAAGTTACAGTAATCACAATTAATACAGCCCGCCAGTCTTCCTATAAAAAAAATGAAGAAACCGGAAATGACTGCATTGTGCTGGAGGGCGCGGTTTCTCTTTCCGTACAAAAGGGTTCTTCAACTAACGATATTTCTGCAGACAAAATTGTCTACGACCGTAAGACAGAAATGCTTTACGCAGACGGTAATGTAGAAATCCTTATGAAAAACGGGAATTCCGGTAACTCAACCGCTACTGCAACTTCCCTTATAATGAATACTTCTACACTGGAAGGTATTTTTGATGATGGCAGAATCGTACAGCAGCAGTCTGATGCCTTGAATCTTCCTGCCGGTTCAACCCTTATCGTTTTTTCAGAAATATTTGGTAAGGGAAACGAAAATGTAATTACTTTCAAAAACTCAAGCCTTACCTTCTGTGATGAAAAAGAACCTCACTGGCATATTGATGCGACCCGTACCTGGCTTTTGCCTGGCGGTGAGTTTGCCTTTTTTAATGCCCTGCTTTATGTTGGTGCGGTTCCGGTAATGTATTTTCCGGCCTTTTACTATCCTAAAGATGAACTGATTTTTAATCCTGTTTTCAATTATTCAAAAAGACGTGGTTATTCAGTTCAGACAACAACCTATCTCTGGGGGCGCAAACCTCTGGAAGAGGCTAGCTCATCAACCAGCTCTTCTTCGTCTACCGAAAAAAAAGAAAGTACTTCGGCTGAGTCTCTTAAGGCTGTTTATAATTTCGTACGTCCGAGTACCTTAAAAGAGCAGGTTCGCGAGGGTATAGTGCTTCATAATCTTGATGAGGATTTTCAGGGTGATTCAACACATTATGTAAAGATACTTGCAGACTGGTATTCCAATCTCGGCTATATGACTGGTGTTGATGGAGTTATAAATCCGCTGCCGGGTTATATTTCCAAATTAAACTTTAATACTTATCTTGGCTTTAGTAATACCGTATTTAAGGGTAGTGACAGTCAGCTTACTTATTATCCCTATTCTGAAAAGGGTATTACCTATAAGGATGAATCTTCTTTCCTTGGGCTGCAGCTTCCTTTCCGTTATGCGGCTAATTTTGATTTTCAGCTTTCTAAGCCATTTCAGTTCTCGCTTTCTTTTCCGGTATATTCAGATCCCTTCTTTTCAAATGATTTTCTTATAGACCGTCATGAAACAATGGACTGGATTTCCTATCTTCTTGATAGTGCAAATAGAAATGAAAAGGAAACAGAAGAAGAAACGACAACAAACACAAACGAAATTTCGTCTTTCCAATGGAAATCTACTTCTTCCTATTCACCTTCGATTCCGTCTTTTATGAAGCCTTATCTTTCTTCTTTGTCATTCTCTATGCAAAACTATGTAAATATTTCTTCAAAGAATACAACCTTTAGTTATAAAGATGAAAATAACAAAACTGCTTATACCTATAATGAAAATGTTTTTGAATCTGACTGGACAAAATATACACCTTCAAGACGCTTCTATTATCCTTCTCTGGTAACACCTGTATCAACTAATATTTCGGCCAGCGGTACAATCTTTCAGTGGCCTATAAAAAATGAATCAACAAGAAAGACTCCTTCTTATGTAATTTCACTAAACAAGCCTGATGAACTCAAGACAGAAAAGCAGCTTGAGGAAGAACGTAAAAAGGCTGAAGAAGAAGAAAAAAAGGCTGCCGGCGAAGAAGTGACTCCTGCGGCGACAGAAGAGCCTGCAAAAGAAGAGGAAGAAAAGCAGGAAGGCTTATTTGATTATTATCTTCCTGAGCTTGAATATACTGCTTCAAAAGAAAGTGTAAGTGATGGAATTACTTATAAACTGAATTATACAATAGGTTTTAATATCACTACACAGATTTCATATTCAGATACAAACCTTAAGACCTCCGATGATTTTGACTGGAATAATATTCGTTCTTCTATGTATAACATGAAAATCCCTGTTTCTCTTTCGAGTCTTTTTAATTACGGCGGAAACTTCTTTAGTGTAGAAAATAAGATTTCATATAATCCGGTTTATCAGGACCATCCTTATATGTCGGAAGATAAGGATTATGGTTATACCGAAGCAGAAATCAAGAAAATTAAGCTTTCTGACTTAAAAACTGAATCCCAGGATGTTGTTAATACCAATGCAATTACTTTAAGACCGCTGGTATATTATCCAATATTCAGTGATACAAGCCTGGCCTGGAATTCTTCAATCCGCTTATATAATAGAAAATATATTGGTGATGCAGATACTGAAGACTGGGAAGAACATTATGCAGACTGGTCGGATGAAGAAAGCGTTACGGTAAACTCTCTTTCTGCAGATATCAGGGCCAAGGAATTTAATAATAAATTTACCCAGGCCATGCGTCTTGAAATGATTATGCCTCCACTCAAGAAAAAGTATATAGCATCCTTTTCTCTTGGCGTGCCTTATGTAACGGCTTCTGTAAGTTCGGGTTTTGAAGAAATTCGTCAGAAAGAATATGATAAAATGAGTGAAGACGACAAGGAAAAGTATAAGGGCAAGAAATGGAAAAAAAGTCCTTTAGATCAGTCTTTGACGGTTTCGCTTTTTGATTCAAAACTCAAACTGTCCGAAAGCTTTTCTTATAATATGGAAGATGAAAATCCTGAAAGTCTTAAGCTTTCTGCTTCTTTATTCGGCGTACAACTCTCCTATATTCAGTCCTATGTACTTGGTTATGATTTTGATGAAGCGACAGGATGGACTATCAGGGAAGATAAAGAATTCCTTCCATATTCATTCTCGCTTTCTTATTCTCATTCAGGAAAAAATATCCAGACCTGGTTTAACAGACTTTCTTTCTCACTGGGCCTGAATACAAGTATTGTTGCAGACCTTTTGAGACCTACAAACAGCTACTTCTTATTTACGCCGTCCATCAAGTTTAGTATTTTTGAGTTCTGTGATATTACCTTCTCGGCTTCTTCGAGAAACTCTGTACTTTACTGGTATTTCCATAATGAAGAGGGGGATATGTACAGCGAGTGGGGCGGCTTCCCGGGCAATATTGTAAAGGATTTAATGGATTCTTTCAGATTTGATGATGAAGAAAAACGACAGAAATCAGGCTTTAAGCTCAAATCTCTGAATATGACTGTTTCTCACGACCTGCATGACTGGAAAGCCAACATGACCCTTAAGATAGAACCAAGAATCATCACCGAAAACGGCCAGAAAATGTACGACTTCAAGCCATACATCACCATAGGCGTAGTCTGGAACCCAATGGAGAGTATGAAAACTAGTATAGTTGATGATTATGGCGAATGGAAGTTGGAATAGCCTAAAATCGAAAATCCGTTAAAAAACGAGCTGCGACAGCGGGTCGTTTTAGGATTATCGAAAGAATGGCTCAGAGGCGAGACTATGCGAGCCGACTGACTGAAATTTTGGAAATTATTGACAATTGAGAGTGTATAATCAATAATAGAATAAGAGGTATTTTTGAACGAATATACAATAGTAGTTCCAGACAACGACGTGCTTTCCTGCCTTTGTGGAACTAATGACAAAAATTTACAGCTCATAGAAGAACATCTGGGAGTTCCTGTCTTTACAAAGGGCAACGAACTTTCTGTTGAAAACGCCGCTCCCGAAATCTGCCAGAAATTCCAGTTCATAGTAGACCGTATTGTAGACGAGGTTCAGTCCGGCGGTAAAAACAGCGACGATATAATCCTTACAGTTCTCAATACAAAAAGAAAAATCAATGCAGAAGAAATGGTAATTATGGTGCCGGGTGCGGTTCGTCGTGTATATCCGCGTACTCAGGGCCAGGCAGAATATGTAAACCTTCTGCAGACCCGCGATATGGTATTCTGTACAGGTTCTGCGGGTAGTGGAAAAACTTACCTTGCAGTAGCAGAAGCCCTCCGCCTCATTCTTGCACACAAAAAATCAAAATTGATCATAACCAGACCGGTTGTAGAAGCTGGCGAAAGCCTTGGCTTTTTACCTGGAGACCTGGAAGATAAAATCGACCCATACCTGAGACCTCTCCGCGACGCTATGGAAACAATACTTCCACCAGAGTCTGTAAAACGTCTCTTTGAAGCGGGCATTGTAGAGGTTGCGCCTCTTGCTTATATGCGTGGCCGTACCCTCAATAATGCAGTAGTCATCCTGGACGAGGCCCAGAATACCACCTGCGCCCAGATGAAAATGTTCCTTACCCGTATGGGCGAAAATACAAAGGTATTTGTTACCGGAGACCCAAGCCAGATTGACCTTCCTAAAAAGGTTGAGTACGGCCTGATGCATTCAATTAATATTTTAAGTAAAATAGAAGATATAGGTTTTATGGAGCTTACCGCAGATGATGTTGTAAGAAATCCATTGGTTAAAAAGATAGTAAAGGCATACGAAAATGAAAAACAATAATTCTGACAAAGAAAACAAGAAACCTGGAGCTGTAAAAGTTGCCATGCATGCCACGGGGGAATACATAAGGAAAAATTATCCTTTCCTTATTCTTTTCCTTGCGGGCCTTCTTGCTGTTTCTGCTTTGAACTTTTTGAAAATCTCTACTGCGCAGACTATTGCCAATTTTTCGCTGGAGGATTTTGAAATCGGTCAGATTGCAGACCGTACAATTCTTGCAGACCGAAGCCTGCCTCCAGATAACATTGACCCGGTTGCGGTAACTAAGGGTGAAAAGATTATTAAAAAAGGTTTCCCTATTACAGAAGAGGGTTACGCAAAGCTTAAGAAGATGTCGGCTTCGCCTCTCTACATAGACTACCGTGCTTTTGCAAACAGCGAGCTTTATCTCCTGCTGCTTTCAATAATGTGGTACCTGCTGTTTACGTTTATATCAGTTAATCGAAAGCTCTTATTTAAAGAGCCGCTCTTACAGGTAATTTTCTTCCTGGCAGTTTTTGCGGTAACAGCCTTCTGTGGTAAGCTGCCGGTTTTCTCAAGTCCCTACAGCATCTGTGTAGTAATTCCATCTGCCTTATTCATTATGATTGTTACAATTCTTTACGGAAATCTTTCCGCACTTTTGCTTTCAATTGTAATGAGCATCGGAGTTCTCTGTGCTACAAACTGGCAGATTCCAACCTTCCTTCTGACTCTTGCTTCATCTCTTACTTCTGCAGCAATTGTCCGCAAAATTGAACGCCGTCTGGACCTGGTTTTTGCTGGTCTTATGATTGCGGTTTTCAATATTGTTTTTGTTTTGCTTTTCTCTGTAATCTTTAATGAAACCTTTGAAGAGCTTCCAAAGCTGATGATTGGTCTTGCAATCAACGGCTTCCTTTCGGGAATCCTTACTCTTGGTTTCTTAACTCCACTTGAAATCATTCTTAATACAGCCTCTGTTTTCCGCCTTATGGATTTGAGCGATGCAAATACTCCAATCTTTAAGCAGATGCAGATTCAGTCTAACGGTACCTATAATCACTCAATGATGGTTGCCCAGCTTGCAGAAGCAGGCTGCCGTGAAATCGGTGCAAACGCTCTGCTTGCACGCGTTGGTGCTTATTATCATGATGTTGGTAAAATGGACCAGAGCGAGTACTTTGTAGAAAATCAGGTAAACGGTATGGAGAACAAACATAACGACCTGAACCCGACACTTTCTGCATCAGTTATAAAAAGTCATGTTCGCAAGGGTGTTGAAAAGGCCCGCCAGCTTCATCTTCCTCAGGCTGTAATTGATATTATTTCTGAACATCACGGAAACAGTATAATCACTTATTTCTATAACAGTGCAAAGGAAAAGGATCCTTCTCTTGATGAGGATGATTTCAGATACCCTGGAATTCCTCCGACAACAAAGGAATCTGCAGTAGTAATGCTTGCAGATACAGTGGAGGCTGCCTGCCATACTCTCGAAAATCCAACATCTCCTCGTCTGGATAAGTTTATTACAATTTTGATTAACCAGAAGGTTGAGGCAAAACAGCTTGATAACTGTGATCTTACCTTCCGCGATATTTCGAAAATCAAAGCGGCTTTTGTAAACCTGCTTACAGGTTATTATCACAACCGCATTAAGTATCAGAATCAGCAGGATCCGGATCAGGCTCCTGTAAAAACTGAAGAAGCTGCCGTACAGACTGAAGCGCCTGCACAGACAGCGGCTCCTGCAAAGCCTCAGACTGCAGCAAAAGCTGCCGCAACTGTAAAGCCAGCAGCTGCAGCAAAGCCTGCAACAACAGCAAAACCAGCTGCCACTGCCGCAAAAGCAGCACCTAAAAAGGAAAAGAAATGAACCGAGTATATGTAGCAATGCAGGAGGGCGTAGATGAGCCTGACTGGTTTGAAAATGTAGAACCTTTCGTTCAGAAGGCTTTAGGTCAGTTAAAGTTTGACGGTGAAGAAATCTCCATGCTCCTGTGCAACGATACTTATATGCAGGAGCTCAATAAAACCTACCGTAACATTGATTCCACTACAGATGTTCTTTCTTTTGAGAACGACGAAGAATATGAAGATGAAGAGGGTAAGTGGAAGTGCGTAGGCGATATTGTAATAAGCCTTGATACCCTGCCTGTAAATGCCGATTATTTTGAAGAGGACAGAAATGCCGAGCTCAAGCGTTTAATAGTACATGGACTTTTACACCTGAACGGAATGGACCATGGCGAGGAGCACATTGAAAAGGGTAGTGCTCCGGTTTGTGAAATGCTTGTACTTCAGGAAAATGTTTTAGAAAATTTAAAGGATGAAAAAATAATAAAATGAGTTTTTTTAAGAAAAAGAAAAAGAATGCAGCCGAAGAAGCGGAACAGATTCAGCAGGAAATTTTAAACGAAGAAAAAAAAGACATGATTCAGGGTGTAGAGGATTTGTCAAAAACTTCTGTAAAGGAAGTCATGATTCCCCGAATCGACGTTGACTTTATTTCAAGCGATACACCACAGGATGAACTTTTTACAAAGATTGTTGCCAGCGGACATTCTCGTTTTCCTCTTTATACAGATTCAATTGATAACGTAATCGGAGTTCTTTATGTAAAGGACATCATAAAGTGCCTGGCAGAAAAAAAGGAAATCAATCTTACTCAGATTGCCCGCAAGGCTTACTTTGTTCCTGAAAGCAAGCGCATTGACTCTCTGCTTCGAGAGTTCCGCCGCCATCACCTTCACATTGCTATTGCCATTGATGAGTACGGTGGAGTTTCTGGTATCGTAACAATGGAAGATATTATCGAAGAGATTGTCGGTGATATTCAGGATGAGTTCGATAAGGAGCAGGAAGATATTCTCAAGGTAAATGATAATGTCTGGCTCTGCGATGCCCGTGTAGACCTTGATGATTTGAATGAAAGCCTGGAAGCCCAGTTCCCTAATGAAGATTTTGATTCTCTGGGTGGTTTTGTATTTGATTTGTTTGGCAAAGTTCCTGTAAAATATGAAAAGGTGAGCTGGAATGACTATGACTTTATAGTTCAGGACATGGAAGGGCACCGAATTAATATGGTAAAAATTATTAAAAATATAAACGACGGTAAGGATGATGAGTAAAAAAATAAGAGGGTTTGTAGTTACACTGATTTTTGCTGCTGCACTTGGCGGTATGTCTCCGCTTTTTGCTGCAGATTCAAAGAATGTCCTCAAGCTTTATAACGAGGCGGTTGAACTTCAGAATGAAGAAAACTGGTATACCGCTTCCCAGTATTTTATTGAGGTAGTTAATTCAAATCCTGCTTTCAGTGATGCCTGGTTCCGCCTGGCAGACTGTTCTTATCATCTTGGTGAATTTGACCTTGCCTTTCAGTATCTTGAAAGTGCAGAAAAATACGAAAAAGATAAATCTGAAATTAAGAACCTTAAGGGTATGATTCTGCTGGCTCTTGGCCGCACAGAAGATGCCCGACAGATTTTCAATGAGGTTCTGAAAAAATATCCTAATGACATCGATGCCCATTTTGGTCTTGCAGAAATTGAATTGTACGACGGTAAATTCTCAGGGGCAGAAAATCAGTATGCAGAAGCTTTAAAGCGACAGAACTCTAACAGAAAAGCTTTGCTTTCACTTGCTCTTGTCTGCGCAGAAACCAGACGCTACGTGCAGTCAGAAAAATATCTGCGTCAGGCTATGCAGTATTATTCTGGTGAACCGGAAGTTCATTATCTTGCGGCAATTATTTATACAATGAAGGGCGACTATAAAGATGCAGAAAAGCATGCCCGTATAGCGGTAGAAATCCGTGGTACTTATGAACAGGCTTACGAGCTTCTTGCCCAGATTGTTTACCTGCAGCACAGATACAGTGAAGTAATAGATCTCTGTGATTTTATTATAAGCCGAAACCGCAACTCCAGCGCCGCCTGGTATCTTAAGGGTGTTGCTCAGTCAAAACTGGGAAATACTGAAGATGCAATTGCAACCTGGAACACTGGTCTTAATGTAAATCCTCAGGATGAACTCATGCGTATGATGCTTGAGCTTACCGCTAAAAACGAACTCGACCTTGATGACAAACGCCGCAGTCAGTGGGCCGCCTATCATTTAAATAATGCCCGCCAGTATGACAGCCGCTACGATAAGGCAGGTTCTACTTACGAATATCAGCGTGCTCTTATGCTGGATCCTTCAAATGCTGCAGCCCGTCTTGCTTATGCAGATATCCTTGAGCTTAATGGAATGCATGAGCTTTACTTAAGTCAGCTTAAGTTTGTTAAGGAAAATTCTGAAGCTAAGCTTCCTGTTAATTTGAATGATACAATCGAAGCCTATGATTCTCTGCTTAATAATACTCTCGCAAAGCGATGGAAAGTAGATGCCTTCTACCTTGATAAAATCCGCTGGAATATTGCAATTTTCTATACAGAAAATACATCTACCTTTAATCATGCAGACAGCGACCGCCTTACAGCTCTTGCCTGCGGTGACATCTTTGGTGGAGTTGCAATTACTTCTGTAAAAACTCAGGTAACTCCTGTTTCCGGCTATGGTGAAGCTTTTAAAAATGCCCGTGCAAATAATTTTGATTATTTTGTAATTGTTTCCTTGAGTGAAGGTCAGGATGATGTATCTCTTAGTGCAACAATGTATTCCGGTAGAACAGGAACAGAAACCTTCAATGAAAAATATTATGCAACCGGTAATAACCGTTTTTCTACAGTGCTGCGCCGCTTCCGCAATTCGGTTCTGGAAAAGCTGACTGTTCGTGGAAAAATCTTACAGAGAAATGGTAAGACAGTTTTAATCGATTTAGGCCGTTCAGAAAATATTGTAAAGGATGCCGAATTTAAGATTGTCCGCAAGGGCTGCGTAAAAACAGCAGATAGCGGTGCAGGTCTTTTCTTCCGCGATGATGATGTGGTTGGTATGCTGGTAGTTACAGAAGCCGGCGAAGAGGTTTCTGAAGCATCAATTACAAGTCATGGTTTTTATGACAGAATCAATGAAGGCGATGAGCTTGTACTTGTAAGTATGCCTGCCCAGAATACCGAGGCTGGAATGGATACAGTTCCAAATGCAGATGAAGAAGGAAAGCCTGTAGTTAATAACGAAGTTCGCGGTGATGAACTCGTGGCAGAGATTAAAAAGGCAGTTGAACGTCCTGCAATTATTGATTTGTTAAGAAAGATTCGCTAAATCCTGTCTAATGAAGCTTCTAACCACTTCTGTGACAGTGTCGGGTATACACCCTGAATCTTTACAAAGCTTCTTACAGCTTCTTCGTAATTCTTATTAAAATACTGAGCTTCTCCAAGATAAAAGTATGCGCGGTTGCGTGTGCTTTCGCTGATGTTTGTTCCAATCAGCTGGTTTATTTTATCTATTGCTTCCTTGTATTTCTTTGTAACGAAAGAAGTCTTTAAGATTTCGAAAAGAAGGTAAGCGTCACCGCCATCCGGAGAAACCAGATCTTCTTCAAAAATGTAAGGCTGAAGACTTGAAGCCTTTTTAGCTTTTTTTGCTCCTCCTGTGAGACTTGAAACTTTAGAAGCTGTATGATCAGAAACCAGAGGTTCGTTACCAACTCCATCAATTATATCAAGATAAGGAAGGGGAGTTTTTCGCATTGTACCGTCAGGATACATTGTTTCATAATCTGGTTTTGTAACCTCTTCGGTAACTGCCTTTTTTGCGTTAAGGTGAACACCTGTTACGGTAGAATTAAAAGAAAGTAAAACAAGGTCATAAGGACCTGTAGAAGTTTCAGAAACTACTGTATAAAAATAGTCGCGGAGATCTTCAACTGTATCTGTATAACCGGTGCGGTCTGGAGCAAGCTGTACAAGTGGACTTAAATCTTTAAGCTGCTTAAAAGAAGTAATCTGCTCATTTGTTCTGTATAAAAGAAGGTTATATAAGGCAGGTTCCGGCTCTTCCGGGAGTTTCCAGGTAATGCGGATTTTTTTATTGCTGCCGGCACGAGCCTGGATATCACGAACTAAAGGTCGTTCTGCAAATAAAAGAAGCGAAGTCGCAATCAAAAAAAGTGAGCAAATAATTTTCTTCATATATATAATAATAACATGAAAGATTTGCTTCGTCCACTTCGTCATTGCGAGGAGCGTTAGCGACGCGGCAATCCATTTATTGAAGTTGTTCAAAACTCTTTTTTCGTGTATTCTATAAACTATGTTAGAAGAAATAAAATTACCTGTTGAACAGTTGAGAGAAGAAATCATGAACGTTTGGGGGCGTCTTTGACTCTGCCGCAATTGAAAAGGCAATAGCAGAAAAAGAAAAGCTTACCGAAGCCCCTGGTTTCTGGGATGACCATGAAGCCGCAGAAAAGGTAATGAGCCAGATCCGCAAGCTCAAAAACCGAATTGAACCCTGGAAAAAAATCATAGCAGATATGGATGATCTCGAAGCCATGTACGAGCTGGCTGCAGAATCAGGCGAAGCCAGCGACGAAGATGAAGTTCGTTCAATGTACGAGGCCGCAAAGACTCAATTTGATAAATTAAATATTTTGAACCTCCTTTCAGGTGAGGTAGACCAGAACGATGCCTTCCTTACCGTACACGCCGGTGCCGGTGGAACAGAAGCCTGTGACTGGGCCTTTATGCTCAGCCGTATGTACCTTCGCTGGGCTGAACGCCACGGTTATAAAACCGAAGTTGTTGATGAGCTGGAAGCAGAAGGTGGAATCAAATCAATTACAATTCAGATTTCCGGCGATTTTGTATACGGCTACCTCAAGGGTGAAGGAGGAATCCACCGTTTGGTACGTATTTCTCCTTTTGATGCAAATGCCCGCCGTCATACAAGTTTTGCTTCGGTTTATGTTTATCCTGTTCTGGATGATACTATCGAAGTTGACATTAAGCCGGAAGACCTCCGTGTAGATACTTACCGTGCCGGTGGAAAGGGTGGACAGCACGTAAACAAAACAGATTCTGCAGTCCGCTTTACCCATATCCCGACTGGTATCGTAGTTGCCTGCCAGACTGAGCGCAGCCAGCTAATGAACCGCCAGACCTGTATGAACATGCTCAAGGCCCGTCTTTACGAATACTACCGCGAGCAGAAGGAAAAAGAAAACTCAAAGTTCATGGCAGAAAAAAAGGATATCTCTTTTGGAAGCCAGATCCGCTCTTATGTTTTCTGTCCTTACACAATGGTAAAGGATCACCGCACCCGCCACTCTGTCGGAAACATTCAGGCAGTTATGGACGGCGACCTTGATGATTTTATGAACGCTTACCTTGTTGCTAAATGGAAGGGTCTTCCTATGGACGGCTCGGGGGACGATGACGAAGAGGTTTAGTTCATTAATCCTGACAATGCTTCTCTGTGGCGGCGGCCTGCTTTTTCCGCTCTTTTGCGAGAACGGTAAATGGGTTATTGCCGCTCAGAAATTTGTTCCCGACCTGTCAATTGCTTCAGACGTTGTAAATGATAAAACCGCAGAGCTTATACCGGCAGATATCCTTGAAAAAATCGGTTATTCGGCAATGAGAAATGTATATCCGGATGAAAGATTTGAAAGAACAAAGTATAAGCTCAGAACAGAACGTCAATCTCTTTTTCTTCAGCTTTCGGCAGAATACAAAAAACGCGATGCACTTGTTCTCAGTAATTATTCAGATATGAAGCTCAAATCTGCCATCAAGGAATCTGAAAAGAAAATAAAAGATATCCAGAAAAAAATTGATGCCAATCTGGCAGAGCAAAAAAAAGCCTCGGATGAAAATGAAAAACAGATGGCTCAGGTTGATCAGGCTCTTAAAAGCATGAATGAAAAAGAGTCGGAGTTTGACCGCTATAAGAATCTCTTTCGAAGAATGTTCGTACATGATGAAAGTATCATACAGCAGGAACAGATCAGCTTTTATAAAGATGATTATACTTCTTTATTTTCCTTTTCAGATCAGTTGAAGGAACTAAGTGTAACAGATCCTCTTTGTGAAAAGGCAGTTGTTAATGCCGGCATTAACACTTTGATTACAGGCCGCTTTTCAAAATACGGAGAATACATTTCTGTTTATGTAGATCTATATTCTTTCCCTGGTGCAAAAAGAATTGGTTCGGTAGCTGAGGTAGGTTCTGTAAATGATCTTGAACTTATTAATACAAGTATCGTAATGCAGATAATTCCGATTCTTGTAAACTCACTTCCTGTTCAGCTGGAAATAGCAATTTCACCGGAAGAAGCAGAAGCAAAGACTATGGTCTTTATTGATAACGTACTGCAGAAGCTTGAAAATGGGAAAATCATTGTTGATTCAGGAATCAATACAATACAGTTTGTTTCAGAAGGTTATAAAAGTGCCACAACTACTTATAACTTTGAAAGTAATAAAAAATATAAAATAGAAGTTAATTTTGAAAAACCAAAAACAGGCTATATACAGGTAGGTTTAAGAAAGCCGCTTGAAGGTAATCTCCTGATGAACGGAGAAAGAGCAATTGATATTGATGGAAAAAAATCTCAGATATCAATTAACGGTAATGCAATCCTTGGTGAGTTTATTTCTGAAAATGGAGATACAGCTTTCTTTTATATTCCGGAAAAAATGGTTTACGATGGAAACTATGTTACTATTAAACCAAAACCAATGGACCGAATGGCCTATATAGATAAGCGAAGAAAAATCATGTATGGAACTTACAGTGTTTTTATTCTGTCGCTGATTCCAACTTTTTATGCTTACGGCAATTATCAGAACTACGTAAATCTTTATAAGAATTATCAGGTAGATACTAAGACGGCAAGAAACTGGCAGAATGCAACAAATGTTACCCGCTTTATTTCTATTGGCTGTGGAGTGCTCTGGGGCTATGAACTTGTGCGCTATCTGATTGCCGCAAACTCTGTTCTTCCACAGAATGCAAGAGACGGCGATGATGCCTTATTTGAATTTGTTGATCCGCAGACATTAAATGAAAAGGCAGCAGAAGAGGAAAATGCAAAATCAGAAAATAATATAGAAAATACAACAGAAGAAAAAAATGGAGATATAAATAATGAAGCAATCATTCGGTGAAAAATTAAAGGCCCTTTTTTCTAAGGGAAGCTCAATTAATGATGATTTTTTTGATGAGCTTACAGACATGCTGGTAGAAGGTGATATCGGAGCTAAAACAGCATTTGAAATTGTCGACGAATTACAGACAGTATGCAATAAAGAAAAAATCCGTGAACAGGAAGGAATTATCGCAAAGCTGCGCGAGCTGCTTCTTGCAGAGGTAAAGTCTCTTTCTCTTAAGCCAGAAGAAGGTAAAGAGAATGTGTGGATGATGCTGGGAGTAAACGGAGTCGGTAAGACAACTACAGCGGCAAAGCTTGCAAAGTACTTTAAGGGACAGGGTACAGAAAACATCGTACTTGCCAGTGCAGATACCTTCCGTGCGGCCGCTATTGAACAGCTTGCTTTACATGGAGAGAGACTGGGCGTTCGTGTTGTAAGTCATCAGCATGGTTCAGATCCTTCTGCTGTTGTTTATGATGCGGCGGATGCTTTGCGTGCAGCTGGTCCTGGTATTGTAATTGCAGATACTGCTGGTCGTCTGCACAATAAGGAAAACCTTGTTCGTGAGCTTCAGAAAATTGACCGTACCTGTTCCCTAAAGGCAGATGAAGGCTGTTATAAAAAGATTCTTGTTATTGATGCAACCACCGGTCAGAATGCCCTGCGCCAGGCTGAAGTTTTTAATGAAGCCGTAAAGATTGACGCAATCATCATGACAAAATATGATTCAACAGCAAAGGGCGGAGTAGCCGTTTCCATTGGCCGTGAGCTTGGACTTCCTGTTGCCTTTGTATGTACTGGCGAAGGTTATGACAATATAGAAAGTTTTAATGCGGAATCATACATTAATGACTTCCTTTCATTTTAGAAAATTAATAACAGGATTAACTGAATGAAAAAAACTGTTATACAAAAATTAAAAGCTTTTCTCATAATCGTTTTAGTTTTCTGTATGACAGATTTTATTTTGTCTTGTAAGAAAAAAAATCAAACAGAAGCAATTGAAGCCCCGCAGGAAGTTGCTGAAGATAAAAATGATGAAGAAACTTTTTACAGCCCTGCAGAAGATGATGCTTCCTGGGTAGAAGCTCTGCTGGCTCGAGTAGAAGAAGAGCGCATTGCAGAAGAACTTGCTTCAATGGAAGAGTCTCTTTCTGAATATCAGCTGGAGGAAGAAGCTCAAAATGAAGAGGTGGCTTTTGAAGATCCAACCTCGGAAAATCAGCCGGAAGAAAATCCAGCTGAAGAAATCAGTCCGATAGAAAAATTCTTTGAAGAAGCAAAAGAGGGAAGAACTCTTACCGGTAAAAACAAGCAGATGTCTTTCTTTGAATTTGATAATGAAATCCTCTCTCCTCAGCATACAGACAAGGGCCTTGTAGTTGTGCATTCAACAGATGGTAATATAAACAGAATCTTTTATGACCTGAACTATAAGATGGTTAAAAAGGAAGAGTGGAGTATTAAGTCTGCTGCAGACGCAAAACTTCTAAAAACCGAAGACTTTATTTATTCGACAGAATCAAATAAGGTGATTCAAAAAGATATAAGTACTCCTTCTGACTTTGAAACGATTTTGTATAATGACAATTTCTCTCCGGTCTCTGCAAAAAAATATGCCCTTGCGGATGAAAAGAAATATATAGTCATGGAAAGAAAATGGGACTATGACGATAAAAATCAGCTTATAACGGATGATAAAAAAGAATATCTTTATAAGAATAATGACTACAAAAATACAGCCGAAGTTTTATCAAAACGCTATGAGTATATTTACTATGATCTTGCAGAACTTGAAGAAGGCGAGGAAAGTGAGAATAGTGAGGACGGAAAAAATGAAATTCCTCCTGATTCAAAATATTATGAAAACAATGTATTAAAAATGCAGAATAAATATACTGCCGAAAAAGGCTCCTGGTATACCTGGATTTATTTTGATGATATTTTTTCTGTTAAGACTTATTATGAAAAAGAAGTCCGGGTTTATGATGAATATTATAATGCAGGAAAGCTAATGAGGAAAAAGGTTTATGATAAGATGGATTAGTACTGTTTCCCGCCGCTTTGCCCGCGTAGACAGGAAGGGACGTTCTGCGGTTACTTCAAGACTTGCAACTCTCGGTATCTGCTTTGGTGTTATGACCCTCGTTGGCGTTATGAGTGTAATGAACGGCTTTCAGATGAGCTTTATTGATGCAATTCTGGAGGTGTCGTCTTATCATTTGAGAGCTACGTACGTGGCTGCA
>JAEEGH010015181.1_pt1 | contig 16776 bp, 15 predicted proteins | sample 9134181 | NCBI WGS metagenome assembly JAEEGH01 (sample SAMN16246544, study PRJNA631951) | gut metagenome | biome: gut microbiome; feature: rumen; material: DP-attached | host: Bos | place: Iran: Karaj | collected 2018-10
TTATTAAAGAACGTGCTATAGAAAAAAATAATATCCATATAGACATAATAGCAACCAAAAACGACGGCAAGGATACTTCTCCTTCTTTTATGCATAGATATGTAGAATAACCAATTATTCCTATGGCACTAATTCCTAAAATTGCCATCTTGATTACATCAAGCCAAAATGAAACCCCAATCCATTTTATTCGAGACTCTTTTTTTCCTATAGTCTGAGTTTTTTCATCATATTTGCCTTTTACAAGTTTCGATATCCAATTCATCTACTTTACCTCCCAGCAATTGATTCCAGTATTTTCCCAAAAGATTTTTCTTTTAGTGCTTGGCAAATCGTAAATTAGGTTAGTAATAAAAGAATTTCCAATTTGTTTATAGTCTTCAAAATCTAATTTTTCCTTTTCATCCACAGAATTAACCAATCCTGCCATAGCACGTTGGAATGGAACATACTTCTTATCTTCAGAAAATCCTCCACATATTACATAACGGGGTATTAACGCCGAACAATTTTCATAACATGCTTCAAAAAATCTATTTTGATCCGACTCTGTTCGTATACGGCTCCCATTAAGATATAGTATTCTCTTTGTCATATGCTGAAATAACACATAATATAAATCCTCCAACGATGAATTCAAATCCTCTTCGCTCTCAGGATAGATTTCATTGGCCTCAGTGTATGCTATAAATTCATCAACAAGAATATACCCAAAGTGAGCCAAATCACGAGAATTCATTACATCATCATCAATAATTCCTTTAATTCTTTTCCTGTCTCTAACATGAACTAATTCATGATATATCGTATTACATATTTTTAATCTTTGTTTTTCTGTAATTTGTTTCCAATTATATTCTTTGACTCCTACAGTGATTAATGGTGGGGTTGAATTAAAACTTACCCTCGTTTTCTTTTCTTCTAAATTTGAATCAAAAAAGACTTTAACCTCATCGGTAATACCTAATGCTGATTTTGCATCTTCAAAAAATGCTTCTGGGGAAAAACTAAGATCATTTTTTCTAAATAATTCAATCATTCTGCGGATCTCCTTCTGTCTGTTATTTAGATCAAAACATATGCACCTCTTCGTGTACTTTTATTATCTTAACATTTTTTCTTAAGAAGAGGTGCAAAATCATTTTAAGCCCTCACCACATCAAACATCTCACCCTTCTTCACCTTCAGACTCTGATGCACATACTTCTGAATATCCAACTTATTCCTATCATCATACTCCCCAGTTTCCTTATATAGCGGATGCTTGGTCACATCATATTTGTCCGACAAAAATGGTCGTACTCCTCGAAGCTGCAGTATGCACTTATCACCATCCATGACTGCAAGCTCATCGATTGTCATTAGCTCCTTACCGTTCTTCTGATAGTTCATTGAATAAGAAGGATTGTTGCCACGATTTTCGCCTGTAGAATACATGTCGATAGTTTCTTTTCCCAGAGCCTGAGACAGGTCTTTTAACGTGGTTGGTTCTGTACCGCCAAGGAAAAGCTGAGAATCCATATTACCGATGATTGTATCTGCGTTTTCCTTGTAGATTGCTTTGAGCTGTGACTTAGCCTGAAGAAACAGGCATGCGCTGATCTCACGACTTCGGATTGTTGCTACGAGCTTTTCCAAATTAGGAATCTGACCAATGTTCGCTGTCTCATCAATAAGACAACGCACATGAACAGGAAGTCTTCCCTTGTATACGTTATAAGCCTTATCGCACAGCAAATTAAAGAGCTGGCTGTAGATCATGGAGATAAGGAAGTTAAATGTCGGATCTGTATCACTCATTACAAGGAACAGCGCTGTCTTCCTATCTCCCAAGGTATCAAGTTCCAGCTCATCGTACATGGTAATCTCCCGCACCTGATCAATATCAAACGGAGCGAGACGAGCGCCACAGCTGACAAGAATGGACTTTGCCGTCTTTCCTGCCGCCAATTTGTACTTTTTATACTGCCTTACCGCAAAATGCTTTGGATTGATTTCTTCCAGTTCTTTCATCATCATATCCACAGGATTCTCATAGTCCTCATCATCCTCGCGAACATCCGATGCATTCAAAAACTCCAGCAAAGTATTGAAGTTCTGCTCTTCCTCCGGAGCTTCGTAATGGATATATCCGATAAGAGCGCAATATAAAAGAGTTTCAGCTTTTTGCCAAAACTCATCTCCCGCCTTACCATCGCCCTTCGTATTTGCTATAAGTGTATTCACGAGCTTTAGAATATCGTTATCACTGCGCACATATGCAAATGGATTGTAATGCTGACTCTTATCGAAATTGATGGTATTGAAAATCTTCACCTTATATCCATGCTTAAGCAAGGTCTTTCCTGTATTTATAACCACGTCACCCTTAGGATCGGTTACCACATAGCTTGAATGCATTTGCAAAAGATTCGGAATCAGAAAAAATCTTGTTTTACCTGAACCGGAACCACCGACTACAAGTACATTCTTATTTCTTGCAAACTTAGGACTCTTCGGACGACTGTTCATCATAAGCCTTTCTGTCTGCGTAAGGATGATATTATCCTTAAAGTTTGGAGCCATAAACGGCTCTATATCCTGTGTTTTCCCCCAACGCGCCGTACCATACTCTGCACCGTGGCGGTATTTCTTAGCATTTTTTCCCTTGATATAAACTATAACCTTTAATAACACGCCACCGATAATACCAACCATCAGATCAAAAGGGTTAAGGCTTGGCACAATATTGGCCAAGGCAAAAGGCAACGCCTTAGCCAAAGCTCCTATCTCGTTTGGTGCATCAATAAGCTTTGATAATCGCCAAGCCTCTCCCAAATTGGTTGCAAATACGCCGACAAACACATAGGGAATGTTCAGCAGGATGAATCTTTTCTGCTTTTTTGTCATAACGTCCTCTCCTGTGCTCTGTGTCTGTCCTTTTTGGGATGTTTCTTCGCAATATCTATAAATTTCTTAAGCTTTTCCAGCACACTCGGACGATTCTTTATCTTCATCATCTTTTTACTGTATTCATTAACAACTGCCTCCATTGCATCGGTATCTCTTGCTTTGAAAAAAGCTGTGTAAACCGGTGGCTTTTCTGATTTATCTTTCATAATGGCAAAATCTACGCCGTACTTCTTGGCTATCCTTTCAAAGGTTCTGATACCCGCATCACCGACAACCATGCTACTGACTCCCTGATTCTGCTTTACCAGCTCATCTATAGATTGCTTACCTTGAATATGCTCATCTATCGAAGCCAGCTTCTCATTAGCTCTGTGCCTTAGATAAGTTCGAATCGCAGCTGCAACTGCCCTACCTGTAAGTCTCGTTCCAGAGATGGCAAGTCGCACGGTCTTTTCTTCTATTTCTTCCTGCATGAAATTTCCTCCTTTCCGGACACAAAAAAAGGTAGCAGATTTTTAGAATCCACTACCTTAAGTGCAAATAAAATATCAACTTGTTATTTCTGAAGCTACGTTGTTATGATTGCGTGCTCTTATATCATCATACTTTTGAAATAAAAGCAAGAGATTCCGCATTACCACTCGCTAAAATATCCAACAACCTATATGCAGGACCTGTAGGATGCGTTCTTCCAAGTTCCCATGCTTCTACAGTTTTCTTGGAAACTCCCATGTAATTAGCAAATACGGTCTGAGTCATTCCAGCTCTATTTCTAACTTTTTTTATTTCTTCATTAGTATATTTTTTTATCGGTGCGATTACGTAAGTTGTCGTCTTGGCACTGCCTAAACCTTTTTCATAATCTATAGCCTCTTGCAATCCTTCTTGCAGATCATCAAACAATGAACTCATAATCAGATTACCTCCTATTTCTAGCGGCCTCTTCTTTCAATGCTTTCACAAGTTTTTTAAGAATTTTCTTTTCTTCTTCAGTAAGATTTTCCTGTTCATTTTTCTTGAATGCAGTAATTAGATAAGTTGCTTCATACTCTTCAAAATCTGTATAGCACACTCTGATGCTACCGCTTTTACCACGTTTTTCGATTGGAAATCTTACTTTTCTAATACCTCCAGTTCCTTCCATCACCGGTCCTGACTGTGGGTCTTTCAAAAGCATTATTTGTAGTCTCAATAAATCTTTGTCATCTAAGCCGATTTCTTTCCATCTTTTTGTAAAAAGAGGAACTTCAATAAATGTTCTAACCATTTCTTACTCCTTGCAATTAATAGTATATACCCTACAATGTAGGGCGTCAATAACATCAGTCTCTATCACATTTCTATAAACTCATGTCCCTACTCCGTTTCTTCTGCCACTGATCAAGGAGCTTAATTATTGTCTCTTCCATCTGCTTTGGGGTATATGATTTAGGAAAGTACTTCTTCAGGACATCATTCTTCAAAGTTACTCTGTCGAGCTCTGATTTCTTTTCCTCAGAAAGAATAATATTCATGCCTTCCTGTGTGATCTCTCCGTTAAGAGCCAGCTTCTTGATATGCTGTGCCTGAGATAAAGATGGAATGGCCTGAGAATAAGCGATGGCTGCCAATAGGTCATTTTGCTGAGCCTCATTTAAGAAGGATATTTCTACAGCTGGGTTAAAGCCTATAACTTTGTTATCTACCATATCAAGGAACTCAGGGAGAAGGTTTGTCAGACGGACATATCTCCTAACTTGATTCTTACTCTCACCAATTTCCTGCCCAATTATTTCTGCTGTTTCTAACTTCCGCCCAACTTGGGTGGAAGTTAAGTCTACCCCCAAATCATTTCTTTTTCCTTGCCTACTCATAGCTTCCATCTTCATTTTTAGTGCAAACGCTCTCTCACTCGGCAGAATCTCTTCCCTCTGCAGATTGCTATCAACCATAAGAATCGTAGCCGCGTCGTCATCAAGCTCTTTTACGATACACGGCAACGTCTCTTTTCCCGCAAGCTCTGATGCACGGTATCTTCTATGACCGGAAATAAGCTCGTAGCCGCCAGACTCATCAGCTCTGACAATGGCAGGCTGGAGAACTCCGTATTCTTTGACGCTCTCCACAGTCTTAGCCATCTCCTCATCATCTCTGACTTTAAAGGGATGGTCCTTAAACGGATGAAGGTCGGAAAGAGGTATCTCCACAACAGCATCACCTGAAGCTTCACTCTTAGTGCTTTCATAGTCATTTCCTCCAAAAATATCATCGTAACTGCTCAGCTGAATGTTTGAGCGCTCTTTCTTCATTCTTCAGTACCTCCTTTGTCAGATTCTTGTATGCCTCCGCGACTCTCCCCTTCGGATCATGTGAAAAGATACTCTTTCCTTCCGCACTGATCTCGGCAGCCCTTACAGAATGTGGAATCTCTGTCTTGTAGACTTTGAGCTTACTGCCATAAGTTCCGCGGATAAGATTACAGATATCCTTGGCATAGTTCGTTCTGTTATCAACCATGGTCAGCAGTATTCCATCAATCTTAAGCTTTGGATTTATCTGTCTTCTTACTTTGTTTACTGTCTGAAGGAGCTGTTCCAGACCTTTAGCAGAAAGATACTGAGCCTGTACCGGAATCACCAGCTTATCTGCCGCAGCCAAAGCATTAACCGTGAGCATTCCAAGTGACGGCATGCAGTCAATGAGCACATAGTCATAATTATCTTTTACAGAATCAATGTATTCTTTCAGCACCTTTTCTCTGCTCATGACGTTTACCAGAGATACTTCCATACCGGACAAAGAGATATTTGCAGGCATGATATCCACGCCCTCTTCGTGATGCAATATTCCTTCTCCCGGTGCTATCACTTGATCCTGTAATACTTTTACCATGATATCCGCAACAGTAACAGGAAGCTCATCAGCTCTTGGATGCCCCAAGCTGATAGTAAGCGATCCCTGGGGATCCATATCAACAAGAAGAACTTTTTTACCTTCATTGGCAAGACCTATTCCAAGGTTCTCGGTGCTCTGCGTCTTGCCTGTTCCTCCTTTTTGATTTACTAAAGCAATAACTTGTGCCTTACTCATTTTTCCTCCTTTGTGTTTCCATATGCTAAGTCATGCCGTACCAGTGCTTCGTAATGTGCGTCCATGGTAAGCGGCGCATTATACAAAGCAGCTATCAGGTACTGCCGCATGTTTCTGACTCTTGTAGTGTTATTCTGAAGCCCCTCTAACACGTACTCGATATGCATTGAATTAAGCTTCTCGAACTGTGACTTCACTATCGCTGAAGGCTTGTCCTCTTTACCAACGCAGATAGTTTTCTTTGTAGAACAAAGGACATCAACAATAAGCGCTGCAATCTGCTCAAGCAGTTCCTTATAACAAGGATATCTTTTGACCAGAACATCCAGACTTATGCTTTCTCTTACATATATCTGATTATCAAGCAGCTCTTTTTCAGCTCTATTCCCATTCCCTTCCATTCCTTCTACTTTTGGCATATCTCCATAAACACGGATCTCACCGGAATAGAATGGAATAGAATCAGTCTTACTAATATCAGTTTTATTATTATCAGTATTATTAGTTCGTCTTTCTGACGGTTCTTGAGCTGTCATTCTGACATATCCTGATGTGGCACTTTCGACATTTCCTGAAGTGTCGTTTTGACATTTCTGGAAGTGCTCTTTTAACACTTCAGAAGCAAAATTCTTTACATATATAAGATTTGGCTTGGTCAAACCCTGACGTTTCTTTTCTATGAGTCCGATGTTTTCAAGCTCCGCAAGGACATTTCCTGCCTTCTTGTTGCCACAGCCAAGATTCTCTGATGTTTCATCAATTGTGTAAATGATGTAGACTCTGCCCTTCTCATCCTTCCAGTCATTCACAGCCGATAAACACATACGGTCAAGAAGAAGGCCGTACATAATCTTTGCTTCTGCGGAAAGTCGCTTGAAATGCTCATCCGTGAAGAGCATCTTGGGAATTCTGAGAAATGAAAAAAGGTCGCTCTCACGACCATAGAAATAATCAAACGTCATTTTCTTTTCTCCTCTTTTAACTGCCTCATCTCTTCCAAAATCTTACGGGTACACCAGCCGATGCACGGCTGATGTCTTCCGTAAGGACAACTTCTACAGGCTACGGGCTTCCCGCCTGTTCCTCTTTTCATTAAAGAGCCTCGCCGCCACGGGAACGAGGACGTGTGCTCTTTTCGTGCGCCGGTTCTTTACGCTTCCTGGCATCAAGCTTATCGAGGGTTGATTCACGCTTCTTTTCGTTAATCCTCTCCTGATATTTCCCTGCAAGCTCGAACAGCTTTTCCTTGGAATCATAGTGATAAACGCTGTCTGTAAGCACATCTTCAGGAGCGACCTGCGTCTCATTTACCTCTTTTACCATGCCTTCCAAGTTGTTTATATCTACGTTTCCGTCATCTTTTACAAGTAAAAATAGCGATAGGTAAGGCTTGAGCAAAGTCGCCTTTGCTTTCCGCCTTTTCCCCCGCTCCGCACCGTACGTGAGACTTTCGCCTCATACGGCGCTCTATCAAGCTATACCTATTTACTCAATAATGGCATTACCGACAAGAGTCCGATAATTATTGGTCTTTTTCAGCGCTCTGGCATCCCACAATCCTTCATTACTCAGCTTATCAATTAGAAACTTAGCTCGTATCATGTCCTTCGTGTGAATAAGCTCATAGACATCCTTCGAAACAATGTCTATGTTTCTATAGCCATCTCCACCCGTTGGGTAAATCTTATGGACTCGCATGTCATACACTGTCAGTTGTTTCTTCGTTACTGCACATTTACCTCTCTGCGCTGAGACTCTCGAAATCCGATTGTCATTCAGCTCGATTGATTCATGCTCAAGCGGATGCTCCGCCAAGTATCTGAAGATAACATCCAAGTGCGTCAGCCTTTGGTGAATTAACTGTCTACCTTCTTCAGTGTAGTTGCAGGTGGCTTGCTTGAAACCGTAAGGTATCGTAAAGGTCACTGCATAAATCGGGTCAATAACAACCGTCCCGACAAGATAGCGCCTACCGTGGTAGTTGCCATATTTCATCTTTTGGAATGCAGACAGTGGTGGTCCTGTTTTGCCGTTAGACCGAGTCATGTGTTTTAGGGCAGGGAGTAGGTGATAGTAAATCTCCCAGAAATCTTTACTAATCCTTGTGGCTACACAATAGTAATTGTGCATTCCTCGGATTTTCATGTTAAGGTTACGCGCTTTATCCTCATTGCCTTTGGCATCCCAAATAGCTTTTCTGAGTTTTGCCTCGACCTTTTTCTTTGACTTGTCCGCCATGTGAGATATGATTACGTTTTGCTTAGGTCTCTCTTCCAATTTAAGCTTAAACCCTAAAAATTCAGAGTAATGCCTGCACAGATTCGTAATCTTGCTCTTTTCGGGACTCGTCTCAAGATGCAGCCTCTCCTTTAGCCACTTTTCAACAGCTATCTTAATCCGTTCAGCGTCCTTCCTGTTTCTACAGAAGATTTTGAAATCATCTGCATAGCGTACCAAGTACATCTCTTTAAGCCTTGTCTTCTTCAATGCGGTGCACCTGTCCCCATCCCATCTGTATGGGAACTTACTGGGGAAGGTTTCCCATTGGTTGCTTATCCACCAGTCCAACTCATTCAGCACTATATTTGATAACAATGGTGACAAAATACCGCCCTGTGGCGTCCCTTTGGTTGGGATACCTTCACCTTGTATTGGTGCTTTCAGAAGTTTTCCTATTACACATATCAGATTCTTGTCATGGATACCTAACGTCCATATCTGCTTTAACAGTTTAGAATGGTCAACATTATCAAAGAAACCTTTGATGTCGATGTCCACGACGTATTCCAGTTTCACTGTAAATGCAAGAAATCTGAATCTGCTTATAGCATGGTGAGTATTGCGGTTTGGTCGGAATCCATAGCTATGCTTATGAAACTTTGCTTCGCATATCGGCTCCATAACCTGAAGAATACATTGCTGTATCAAGCGGTCTTCTATGGTCGGAATACCTAACGGTCTTTCTTTTCCATTGTCCTTGGGAATCATGACACGCCTAACTGGGTGCGGTTTGTAGTTTGCCAGTCTGCGCTGGACGTACTCTACCACTTCATCACTTCCCTTATCCGCTATGTCTTGAATCGTACCCATGTTGGTACCAGGAGTTCGGCTTCCCTTATTTCGCTTAATCCGTCTGTAGGCAAGTGCGATATTCTGCGGACTTGCAATAAGCGACATTAGGTCTGTGAATACTGCACCTTGTTTACTTTTGGCATATAAGCCATCAAACACATCTTGAATTGCGTAGTATTCATTACGCCTTAGAACCTTGTTTTCTCTTCTTTTTGCCGTCTGGTCAGTCATCTCCTTTCGGGAGATTACTTCTCTTAGTCATACTCGAACCCAAAACACTTCTTACCATATTAAGTTTTAATGTACTAACTTGACTTGGGGCTATCCCTCCACGGCTTATTATCACCGCTTCATAGGTACTGTGCCCCTACTCTCACTGACGCAAACTGTGTTACCACAGACCGCCTCATTGGGCTTGCACTCCCTACTCGTCGTCAGCTTTCCCCGTTCCTATTTTCCTATCTGTACATATACCCTTAGGCGCTTACTTTAAGCCTGCAAGCTTGCCAGTGCCTGTAACACTGCATGGACTTTCATAACGAATGTTTTACTCACCCACACTTGCCTGACGCTACGTCATCAATGCATTTCTACATTGCCATTCTTTAGACCCTTTCATTCGCAAGTTCGTCAGTTGCCCCTGTATAGACAACATTCTCACCATAGGTATTTTTTAGACTCCGGCCTATCATCCACTCGACCACCTCTGGTTCGCGTTTCCTCGCCATTACGCGTTAGGGTGGCTCTCAGCCGTCTTCACCGAGCTTATAACCCCTCCTATGTGCAACAGGAGACGCTATTCGGAGTATTAAGGAGGCGTTTCAAGGCGTTACCCTATCATTCCACCTCTCGGAAAATAAGTTGTTGTTACAACTATATAAATAGTCGCAACCCTCGCCCTTTGTTTATTTATGCGGCGAAACGGGTCGCACCTTCATGAACTGATAAGGGAATGTGAAGAAGAGATAGCTTCTCTGGAAGAAGAAATCCGTGAAAGAGAACGTAGAAATGAAGAATGAGTTTATGTTGAGGCTAATTTAAATGGGGAAGAGTTGGGACACAAAGAAGGTTAATGATTTCATAGAAAATTTTGAACATGCGGCTCATAATTATATGGAAGGCTTAGGCTATGTTAATGTCGGATATGAAAGATACACGAACAATGAAACTTTTGTGGGCGGAGGTGCTGAACAGACCAAGCTATTTATAGGCACGAAACAGTCTGAATTAAATCGTCTGCAATACGATCTTTCAAATGAAATAATCAAAAGATACATTGATCTTGATGATACTTTTAAAGCGATTGTTGATCCGGCTGCTGATGCAAAGATTGATACTGATGTTATAAAAAGCACAAAAGAGCATTTCCGAAGACAGTTTGAGGAATATGAAAGCTTGGCATATGCAATTCAACAAAGAACAATGGAGAATGTAGATAGGTTTAAGAAGTACTACGGAGACATAGAAGAAGTATATGTTAGGGATGCTTTAGCGTACTATGATGATTTTTGTTGCGCCGGAGGATTCCTTGATAGTTGTATAAAGAAGGTGGAAGAATTTGATGACGAGGCAAGTAGACGTTTGTCTAATTCGGGTATCAAGGATTCTATTATCGAGCATACAAATGAGATATCAGAGAAAGCGGCAGGGCTTGATTCGATAAATCTACAAGCGGTTGAAATAGATACGCATAAATTTAGTCTTGTTGCACTTGGTGCTATTGCTGCACTTGCATCAAATAAAACTATTTCTAAAAATTCTGCTGTAGCTTCTTCAGAGATCAAAACACTTATGAAGCAATATGGCTACACAAAAGAAGAAGCGGAATTGATAAATAAAGCAATTAATTCTCTTGATGATGCAAGCCTATTAATGACTAAAAATCCTTATAAGCGAATAGAACATATATATGGCACATTATCTGCATTATGCATTTCTTACAATTCTACTAGATGGCAATTAACTACCGGTCAGAAGGCTACAAGAGGCGCAATACTTGATCTAAAATTTGCGGGAATGTCTGAACAAGAAATATTAGATTTACAGGTTTTAATAAATTTACAACATGGAAATTTCTCGAAAGAAAAGTTATATAGTAATGGAATAGATGTGTCAAAATCTTCTTTTGCTGATGAGACGCATGCTAATATAATTAATAGAATGAATGGTGATACGAATGACTTTGCACATTCTGTTGTTCAGCTTGCTGCTTTTGCGCATGGTGACAACATGTATAAAAACAATAATCTAGATCCTAGACGTTGGGTTATTGATTTGTTTAATTCTCCTACAGATTCTCAATTTGATTCTACAATGACTCGATATGAAATAAGCTTTAAAGGAGATATTGATTCTGGCCGATATTCTGAAGAGGATTTTAAGTCTGATATAGATGCTATTAATATATATAATAGAATGCTTAAAAAAAGTGATGTTAATTTGGGAGCTTGGAAATCTTACTATGACGATGTTGATAATAATAGTAAGGCAAGAGCAATTGAATTTTTTAAAAATATGGGAGAGGGTGATGTTGGTATAGGAATAATAAATACAAGCAAGGTTGTTGAGGCTGAAACGTATGGTAGTATCTATATTAAAGAAGGAAATGAAACTGATATAGATAAAGCTAAAAGCACATTTATGCAGTGGATTATGTCAGTATATCAAGGAGTCGAGTATGATTTCCCAGAAGAAAATTAAAATTTATACAGTATGTATTATTATCGTTTGGGTAGCAGTAATTGTATTCATATTATCTATTTTTAATTCAAAAGATGTCTCAAAGGCTCAAGTTCCTTTTGATAGCGAAAAGTGGAAAGCAATGGAAAAAACAGAGCGGTATACTATGTATGATGATTTGGTAAATAATTACAATCTTATTGGCAAGAATAGCGTAGAGATTGAGCAACTATTAGGTGAAAAATGCATGGAATATGATCCTAATAATGATTTTAGTGATAACAATTATTATTGGGCATATACAATTAGAAAGGATAATTTTGAAGGAGATGAAGTTGTTTTAATTCACTTTGAAAATGATTCGGTGACTGAAGTGGAAAAAGAGTATCTTGAATATTTATAATATTTGTAATTGCAGATAGGAAAGAGGAAGTGTATGCCAAGCGAGCATTCAAGCTCAAACCATAGCGATTCAAGCAGTGGCAGTTCGTATTCAGGTGGAAGTTAATATTCGGGCGGTGGTTCTTATTCCGATGGATATGGACTTTAATCAAAAAGCAAAGAGGCTGTCGCTTTAGATGTTTGATTATCTGGGCAAGCAGTATGTCAAAACACTTAGGAGAAATAAAATTGAAACGTAATTTCTTTATAAAGATACTATTATTTTCGCCTGTTATGTTTGGGGCAATATTGTTTTTGCTAATGTTCTTTGCGCGGCAAATCAATGATAATGTTGCTTATAATGTCGTCAAAGAATTAAAACAATTTCCGTTGCCAGAGAATACTGTCATAGTTGAAGAAAAGGCGATAGCAGATAGACTTTGCGGAAATGGTGATGGTGTTCAATACTTTGGAGCACTTTTATTAAAGAGTGAATTATCATTGGAAAATCTAGAAGAGTATTATGCGCAATTTAGCAATGATAAGTGTCATATTAGGGTGGAACATCAATGCGATAGAACGATAAAACAAGACGAGTTAGCGTTACATCAGGATAATTCTTTTATAACTAATATAGATGCAGATAATTATTATATTTTATATTCTTGGGGGAATTATTGCAGTATATTTACCTATCTGGATGATCGTGGTATTAACTGAAAAATGCAATTTTATGAAGATTCTCATGGAAGGTGAGGTTTACTGATTTAAATAAAAACAGCAATCATCTTAAAAAAGTGGATGGTTGCTGTTTTTAATCAGAGCTGGAAAAGGGACTTGAACCCTCGACCTACTGATTACGAATCAGTTGCGCTACCAACTGCGCTATTCCAGCACATGTGAGTTATAAAATTCACACAAAAGAGATTATACAATCGTTAATGGCTTTTTGCAAGGTGGAAAATGCTTAGTATGCACAGTTTTTGATATGTTCATTAAACTCCCAAATGGCAGGAAGGTATATATTTAAACATTGAGAGAGCTTAGCTTTTCATGAGGTTTCCGGAAATGTCAGAAAAATTCTGCTTTAAGGCTCACTGTTTGACGGTTGACTTCGTAGAAGTCGACCGGAGTTTTGAGCCGATAGAATTTTTGTGACATTTTTGGAAAACCATGAAAACAAGCGATGGAACAGTTTAAATATATACCTTCCTGTTATTTGGGAGAGCAAGAACACTGCAAACAGCCTGTGCATGATAAACAATATTCGCGGAAAGCCGCATTTTGTGATATAATTTTAAGTTGAAAAATTATTTTTATGTGATAACGCACATTTGGTGCATAATTCAGAGAGGACTATTCAATGAAAGAATTAAAAGATTACGTCAGAACCATTCCCAATTTCCCTGAAGAAGGCATTATGTTCAGAGATATTACATCGGTACTTCAGGATCCCGACGGATTCAAACTTGCGATCGATGAAATGATGGACCTTGTAAAGGATCTTGATTTTGATGTTGTTTTGGGCGCTGAGTCAAGAGGATTTATTTTCAGTGCACCCATTGCATATGCAAGAGGAAAGGGACTTGTTCCTGTTCGTAAGAAGGGAAAACTTCCTTGTGAAACTATTGAAGTTGAATATGACCTTGAGTATGGAAAGGCTGTACTTGAGCTTCATAAGGATGCTATCAAGCCGGGACAGAAAGTTCTTTTGGTAGACGATCTTATGGCTACAGGCGGAACAATTGAGGCCATGATCAAACTTGTTGAGAAGCTTGGCGGCGAAGTTGCCGGAATCCTTGTTCTCATGGAACTCAAGGGATTGAAGGGCAGAGAGAGACTCAGCAAATACAGACTTGATTCTGCAATAAGCTACGAAGGGAAGTAATTTACATGCCACAGGACTTCGATGATGGAAAAATTGAAGCCATTGAGGAATTCCAATCGCCTGACAAACTTTATGAAGGACTTATCGCGAGGGTTAGAAAATACCATCCGTCCGACGACATTACTCTAATTGAAAAGGCGTATCAGGAAGCGGCTGAAGCTCATAAGGAGCAGCTTAGAAAATCGGGTGAACCATATATAATTCACCCTCTTTGTGTTGCCATAATACTGGCAGATCTTGAAATGGACAAAGAGACTATAGCTGCGGGACTGCTTCATGACGTCGTTGAAGATACCATACTTACCAAAGAACAGATAGAAGAGAGTTTTGGCGCCGATGTTGCGCTTTTGGTTGACGGTGTTACAAAACTGACTGCTTTGCAGCTTCATGCCAACAGTGATATGGGCAACAAGACTCAGGAGCAGATTGATATGCAGGCTCAGAACCTGCGTAAGATGTTCCTTGCCATGGCAAAGGATATCAGAGTAATTTTGATCAAGCTCGCAGACAGGCTTCACAATATGCGTACGCTTGAACATATGCCTCCCGAGAAGCAGTCGAGGATCGCGCAGGAAACTCTTGATATTTATTCACCTATTGCCGGAAGACTAGGCATCAGCCGTATCAAGGTTGAACTTGACGATCTTTCGCTTAAATATCTTAAGCCCGACATTTACTACGATCTTGTTGAAAAGGTTGCTGTCAGAAAGAACGAGAGAGAAAAGTATGTCGAGGATATCTGTGAGAAAGTCAGAAGTGCCATCGCGGATGCCGGAATAAACGGAGATGTAAACGGAAGAGTAAAGCATTTCTTCAGTATTTATAAGAAGATGCGCAATCAGAATAAGACCCTGGATCAGATATATGATCTTTTTGCCATTAGAATTATTGTCGGAACGGTAAAAGATTGCTATGCTGCACTCGGTGTTATTCATGAGATGTACAAGCCTATTCCGGGCAGGTTTAAAGATTATATTGCCATGCCTAAGCCCAATATGTATCAGTCACTTCATACGACGCTTATCGGTCAGACGGGACAGCCCTTTGAGATCCAGATAAGAACTTATGATATGCACAGAGCTGCTGAATACGGTATCGCAGCACACTGGAAGTACAAAGAAGCATCGGATGGTAAAAAAGCCGAGAACGGTGAAGAGGAAAAGCTCACATGGCTTCGTCAGATCCTGGAATGGCAACAGGACATGTCTGATAACCAGGAGTTTATGAATCTGCTTAAGAGCGATCTCAATCTCTTTTCAGAGGATGTTTATTGCTTTACACCTACGGGAGAAGTTAAGAATCTTCCGGCAGGTTCCACACCTATTGACTTTGCATACAGCGTACATTCGGCTGTCGGCAACAAGATGATAGGTGCCAAAGTCAACGGCAAACTTGTGCCTATTGACTATAAGATTCAAAACGGTGACAGAGTTGAGGTCATTACCAGCCAGAATTCAAGAGGTCCCAGCAGAGACTGGCTCTCGATCGCAAAGGCTACTTCAACCAAGAATAAGATAAATCAGTGGTTCAGAAATGAACTTAAAGAAGAAAACATAGCTAAGGGTAGAGATCTTCTTATTGAGTATTGTAAGAGCAAAGGTATAGATCTTTTCTCTATCACTAAGCCAGAGTTTCAAAATATTGTAATCACAAAATACGGATTCCATGACTGGAATGCGGTACTTGCGGCTGTCGGACACGGCGGACTCAAGGAAGGCCAGATCATCAACAAGATGCTTGAGCTTGGTGAAAAAGAGCACAAGCGCAATATGACCGATGAAGAGGTTCTTGCTGCTGTTGCCGAGTCAAATATCACACCGCAGGTTTCAAGCTCTGACAATGCTATCATTGTTAAGGGTGTTCATGATGTCGCAGTAAGATTCTCCAAGTGCTGTAATCCTGTTCCCGGTGATGAAATATGTGGTTTTGTCACAAGAGGACGAGGAGTTTCGATTCACAGAAGAGATTGCGTCAATGTTATAAAGATGCAGGAAGAGGACAAGACAAGGCTTATCGAAGCCAGATGGCAGTCCGATTCTCACAGCGGCGGCAAATATGTTGCGACGATCAAGATATTTGCGAATAACAGAAACGGGCTTTTGGCTGATATATCAAGAGCTCTTACGGAAAAAGATATTGATATTATTTCAATGAACACAAGAACCAGCAAACAGGGGCTTGCGACTATGGAAATGTCCTTCAAGGTTTCTTCAAGAGGCCAGCTTAGGGGCATTGTAGATAAGATAAGAATGATCGAAAGCGTGATCGACATCGAAAGGACAACGGGCTGATGAGTAAGCACAACATACAAGTCGGAGTTTTGACGCTGGGAATGGTGGCAACAAACTGCTATTTCGTTTTTGATGCGGATAAAATCGACGAAAACGGCAAGAAACATGTTATTGTTTTTGATCCTGCGGATGCGGGTAAAAGAATATTTGATGAGCTTTCAAAAAATGATCTCGTCGTTGATCTTATCCTGTTGACTCACGGACATTTCGATCATATTATGGGAATCCCGGAGCTCAAGGAGCTTTCGGGAGCTAAGGTCGGTTGTTATGAGAAGGAAGCTGCTATATGCAGCGATCCTCATCTCAACCTGTCTGTTTCTTTTGGTACAAATTTTGGTATTAAGCCTGACATTACATATAAAGACGGCGATATTATCGAAGCTGCGGGAATGTCCTGCAAGCTTATCGCAACTCCCGGTCATACATCCGGTGGATGTTGCTATTATTTTGAAGATGATAATGTACTTATGAGCGGTGATACGCTTTTTGAGGAATCGGTCGGAA
>JAEEGH010015183.1_pt1 | contig 16775 bp, 4 predicted proteins | sample 9134181 | NCBI WGS metagenome assembly JAEEGH01 (sample SAMN16246544, study PRJNA631951) | gut metagenome | biome: gut microbiome; feature: rumen; material: DP-attached | host: Bos | place: Iran: Karaj | collected 2018-10
CTTCGCGCCCGCCGTGGCCGTGCAGCCCGCCGACTGGGACGAGTTGTATATCTTCGTCCATGACGGAGCTTCCGGCTTTGCCATCGTCTCGGCCGACGACTGCACACGCCCTGTGCTAGCCTACTCCTTGAATGGCCATATCGGCGACCTCTCCGTCATGCCCGACCATGTGCGTATGTGGCTCGACGGCTACCGCCGCGAGATAGCGTCGCTGCGCGCCGCCGGTGCCGTGCCGTCGGCTGCGGTACAGGCCTTGTGGGACAACCCCATGCCCAAGACGGGCTGGGATACCGTGGCACCGCTGATGACCACCACGTGGAACCAGCGCCCGCTGTACAACCTCATGTGCCCCTATGACTACAACGACTCGGCCTACTGCGTCACCGGCTGCACGGCCACCGCCACGGCCCAGGTGATGAAATACTGGAACCATCCCGAGGTGGGGTGGGGGAGCCGGGCCTACAACACCAACTACGGTGTACTGTCAGCCATTTTCGACACCACACACTATCGCTGGAATTTGATGCCCAACGCCTTGACATCGCTCAGCGACAGCGCTGAGATAATGGCCGTTGCCGAGTTGATGTACCATGTTGGCGTGGCTGTGAACATGAACTACAGCCCCAGCGGCAGCGGCGCCGCCGTCAACTCGCATGGCTACGCCAACTACCCCTCTGCCGAGACAGCCCTGAAGACCTACTTCAAATACAGCCCCATGCTTTACAGCATCTACAAGGAAGAACATAGCGACGCCGAATGGGACGAGATGATTGCCACCGAGATTCTTGCCAGCCGTCCCGTGCTCTACGCTGGCTACGACAGCGCCGGCGGCCACGCCTTCGTGCTCGACGGTATCGACTCTGTAGGCATGTTCCACGTGAACTGGGGTTGGGGCGGTGCCTACGACGGCTACTACACCACCGACTCGCTCTCGCCTGGAGCGGGGGGTGTGGGCGGCAACGCCACATACACCTTCAACATGAACAACTCTGCCGTTATCGGCATCATGCCTTCGGTGCCGACGACCGACAGCGTTACGGTGGTAGACATGCGATATGACAGCACGTTGGGTACTGTGACTGGCAGCGGCACATATACGCCGTTGGTGGACGATGTGGAGGTGTGCGCCCATGCCAACGAGGGCTACCGCTTCGTACGCTGGGCTAGCGGTTCGACGGAGAACCCTCTCTATTTCCTTGCCAACGGCGACGTCATCGACTCGGCTATCTTCGAGCCCGTACACGGTGATACCGTGGGCTACTGCGATGACGGCTACCGCTCGTCGTGGCGCGACGACTACGGCGACACCACCCAGTGGGGCATACGTCTGCCCGCCGCTGTGCGCAACGGAAGCCGCAGCCTCACCGCGGTGCAGTACATACCTTATTCCACCCACTGCTATTACTACCTCAACATCTATATTGCCGATGATATAAACGGCGCCACGCCAGTATACACCAAGTCGGTCTACGCCACTGACGCAGATGTAAGGCATTGGAACACCATAACCCTCGACTCGGCCATCTGGATTGCCGACACTGCGACGATGTGGATCACCTTCCTCTGCGAGTGCGGCGGCTATCCTGCCACGATGGGCCGTTACTGCGGCAACAGCGACGGCATATGGTACCACCTGCCGACGGGCTGGGTGCAGTATGACCAGGCAGACGAGATATACTATACCTGGATGATACGCGGTATCTTCGAGGAACGCATGGTGCATGTGGGTATTGAAAATGTTGGCTATTGCGGGTCGGATTTATTCTATGGCGCTGGCGACTACAATGTGGGCGACACGGTGACCGTGGGTTGCAACGACGACTATTTCGTGTGGTGGGAGCAAGGCGACAGTGTGATCAACGACCGTAGCATAACCTTCGTTGCCACTGGCGACACCACCTTCTATGCCTATTGCCACGAAGTGGGGATAGACGATGTGGAGGGCTATGCGGTGCGTGTGGCTGTTGTTGGTCGCAGCGTGAGCGTGGATGTCCCCGAAGGGACTGCGATTGCCGTGTACGACGTGCAGGGACGCCTTGTTGCCAACCGCAGGAGCTTCACCGTGCCAGCGGCGGGCGTGTATATGATACAGATTGACGGCAAGGCTGCCAGTCGCATAATTATCCCATAAAAAGACTATGAAATTACGCCAGATAATATTGTCATTACTCTTTGTCGCCGTGTGCGGCAGCGTGGAGGCCAAGCCTGTGGAGCCTTCGGTGGCACGGCAGGTGGCTTCGCGTTTCCTGCCGCAGGGCGAGCTCACCGTCACGCCCCTGGGCGATGCACTATACCTGGTGCGTCCTGTTGAGGGCGAGGGTTTTGTGCTTGTCGCTGCCGACGACTGTGTGGCTCCTGTGTTGGGCTTTTCCCCCGACGGCAGCTTCCCGATGGAAGAGGTGCCAGCGCATGTGCAGGCTTGGGTGGACGTTTACAGCGCCGACATTGCTGCACGACGTGCGATGGGCGTTGAGCCAACGGACGAGGTGCAGAGACTGTGGATAGCCGACAGCCCCAAGGGAGGGCTGGAGACTGCGGTGGCGCCTATGCTCACCACCACGTGGAGCCAGTCGCCGCGATACAACAATATGTGCCCCACCGATGCCAGCGGACACCATGCCGTAACGGGCTGTGTGGCTACGGCTACGGCGCAGGTGATGAAATACTGGGAGCACCCAATCCGCGGACGCGGCGCCCACCAGTATTTCTCGGACTTCGGCCTCCTGTATGCAGATTACGACACGGTGTATCCTTGGAGCAGCATGCCGAACAGCCTGGGCTGGAACAGCACGAACGACCAGATCAACGCTGTGGCGTTGCTGATGTATCATGTGGGTGTGGCAGTGGAGATGAACTATGGCGTGGGCTCCAGCGGCGCACAGGTGCTGGAGGAATACGGACCGTCGTCGGAATGGGCGTTGAAGACCTTCTTCCGCTACAATCCCGAGCTTGTGGGCATAAGGAAAGCCAGCTATGTTGCCAAGGACTGGGACAGCATAATGCTCTCGGAGATGCACCACGGGCGACCTGTGCTGTATACGGGCTTCGGTGCGGATGCAGGCCATGCCTTTGTGATTGACGGCTGCGCGGTGAACTCGAATGCCAGTACTGGGCTGCGCTATTTCCATGTAAACTGGGGCTGGGGCGGCAGCTATGACGGCTACTTCACCCTTGACGCCTTGAACCCCGGCGGCGGTGGCACGGGCAGCTCGTCGTCGCACAGCTACAATGGCAGCTGTCAGGCGGTGATAGGCATAAGGCCTTTCCGCAACAGCCTTGGCGACAGTGTGGCGCTGGTGAACGTGTGCAGCGCCGACGATGCCACGGGTACGGTAAGCGGCAACGGGGTGTACACCGTTGGCAGAGACAGCATCTACGTATATGCCACGCCAGCGCATGGCTACCGTTTCCATAGCTGGACGAGCGGCAGCGTGGCGAACCCTATCATAATGCTTGCCGACGGCGACATAGTGGACACGGCAATTTTCGTTCCGATAGGGAGAGACACCATAGACTACGCTGGCGATAACTTCGTCGGCGCCCTCAGTGCCGCGACGAGCGACACCACCCGTTGGGGTATTCGCATACCAGCCGACTTGCGCGCCCCGCAGCGCAGCATCACGGAGGTGCAGTTCTACGTTTACGGCAGCGGATACTACAACCTGTTTATTTATCAGGGCGACGTGCTGTGTCCCGCCACGTTGCTTTACAGCCATCGGGGCTTTTACTTCGGGTTCAGGTGGATTACCATCACGCTGGACAGCGCGGTGGTGGTGGACAACAGCCGACCGCTGTGGGTGACGTTTATGAACGACGGCTTGGAACATGTGTATCCCGCGGCGACGAGCAACTACTGCGGCAATCCCGACGGGTCGTGGTTCTACGAGTCGGGACGGTGGAGCTCGTGCGAGACGTCGCACAGGTGGTATACGTGGATGATACGCGCCATCTTTGCGGAGCGTGACAGCCTGTACAATACCGTAAGCATCACGACTGCGTACAAGGGCGACACCCTAGGCTTGCCGCTGCCAGAGCAGTATGCTGTCACGGGCGCGGGCACCTATCCCGAGGGCACTACGGTGACGGTGACTGCCGCCGCAGGCAGCGGTGACACGCTGTTCCGCTACTGGGAGACGCCGTGGGGCAGCAGAATAAAGGGCAGGACGTATACGTTCGTGGCCGACTATGACCTAAGCCTGAAGGCCGTGTACGGGCCGTACCTGGGGATAGGCAGCGTGGGCGAGACGTTGTATGATGTCGACATCGTGGGTCGCACGGTAAGCGTTGAGGCGCCGCACGGCACGGATATCGCCGCCTACGACCTGCAAGGCCGCAGGGTGGGCGAGGGGAGACGGTTCACGTTGCCGGGAGCAGGAATATATATCCTGCGGGTCGATGGAACAGCGAAGAAACTAATTGTATTCTAGAGATATGGAACAGACAAAGAGACAAAACACTCCGTGGGTGGCTATAGTCACCATGTTCTTTATGTTTGCCATGATATCGTTCGTCACCAATATGGCGGCGCCGTTCGGCAACATTTGGAAGAACCAGTATTCGTGGGGCGGCATGCTCGGCAATATGATGAATTTCCTGGCGTACCTAATCATGGGTATTCCCGCAGGTCGCATCATGGCTCGCATAGGCTACAAGAAGACGGCGCTGTGGGCGCTCGGTGTGGGCTTCGCAGGCATGGTGGTGCAGTACCTCTCGTCGCTTGTGGGCGCTGGAACGGAGACGTTCAGCGTGGGCGGCGAGCCCGTGATGCTTAACTTCGTGGTGTACCTGCTGGGTGCCTTTATCTGCGGCTTCTGCGTGTGCATGCTGAACACGGTGGTGAACCCGATGCTGAACACGCTGGGCGGCGGTGGTAACCGCGGCAACCAGCTGATACAGACGGGCGGCACGCTGAACTCGCTGACTGGTACGCTGACGCCGCTGCTGGTGGGCGCGTTGATTGGCACGGTGACGGACCGCACGGCGATGAGCGACGTGGCTCCGCTGCTGTTCATTGCCATGGGTGTGTTTGCACTGGCTTTCGTGATACTGCTGTTTGTAAGTATTCCTGAACCGAGCCTCCAGAAGGAGAAAACAACCGTTAAGGATACCCACAGCGCTTGGAGTTTCAGGCACTTGGTGCTTGGCGTGGTGGCTATATTCTTCTATGTGGGCACCGAGGTGGGTATACCTGCCGAACTGAATTTCTACCTGACGGACGACCCGCTGTGCGGAGCCGCCATAGGCGGTGCTGTGGCAGCGGTGTACTGGCTGCTGATGATGGTGGGACGTGCGGTAAGCGCCTCGATAAGCGGCAAGGTGAGCACGAGGACGCAGCTGTCGACGGTGTCGCTGGTGGCAATAGTGCTAATCGTGGTGGCTATCATACTGCCGTCGAGCATCCGCGTGTCGATGCCTGGCTACAGTGTGGCCGAGGGCTTCTCGATGTTCCAGGTGCCGCTAAGTGCTTTGTTCCTTGTGCTTTGTGGCTTGTGCACGTCGCTGATGTGGGGTGCAATATTCAACCTCGCCGTGGAGGGCTTGGGCAAGTATACGCCGCAGGCTTCGGGCATATTCATGATGATGGTCGTGGGCGGCGGAGTGATGCCGCTGCTGCAGAACTGGCTGGCTGGCGCCGTGGGCTACATGGGTAGCTACTGGATGGTGGTGGCCATGCTGGCGTACATCCTCTTCTATGCCCTCGCGGGGTCGAAGAATGTGAATAGAGATATACCTGTGGAATAGAGGATGGGTTGAAATGAAGGGTCGCTGCGGCGGCCCTTTTTTTTGTCTCTTTTGTCACTGGTTGTCTAATTTGTCATACTCCTCCACCCTCGCGTTGCTCGGGTCCCCCTCCCCTAGCTTAGGGGAGGAGTTGGGAATGTTCTTTAGGGGAGGAGTTGGGAGTGTGTTTTGAGTAGAGAAGGAGTGGAGGAGGAGTAGAGAGATGGGGGTTAAGAGGCTGAGTGTTAGGGTGTTGGAAATGAGAGTGTGGTATATTATGTTGATAACGTGATAGATAGAGGTGGGGGATTGGGAGGTGGAAGTGTTAAAAAAAGACAAAAATTTGCTTTTCTCAAGGAGGTTTGCTACTTTTGTTGTTGCCTTTGGGAAGGCATAATATAATTAGAATATAATAATCAATAAATTAACTAAATCTAATCGTTATGAAAAAGCTCTTATCAATGCTGATGCTTGTGGCGGCGATGCTGCTGCCGTGGGCATCGAGGGCACAGGATGGCTGTACCCCAATCAGCACTTTCCCAGTGAGCTACGGCTTCGAGGCCTCGGAAGGCTTCACTGCAAGTGTGACTTCTGCCGCAGCATGCACGACGAATGTCTTCAACAGCTGCTGGCGCAACGAGCAGACCACGTTTAACGGTACAACCGGTTCGGGCCGTATCTGGCACATCTACGGTGGTACCACAGTGGGGCAGATTCACGGCGGTGTGCATTCGCTGATGCTGCCTGACAAGGGTTCCTCAACGGCAGGTGTCAGCACCACTATGCTGGTGTTCCCGCCGATGGACTTCACCTATTCGGGCGGCTATGTGGTGACGTTCTGGATATACAGAAATGGCACCAGTACGACCGCGAGCCCTGAAGGATTCAAGGTTTATGCCAGCGACACAGATACGATAGGTCCCAACGCGGTGGAGCTTGGCCACTATTCGCGCCATTACCCGTTGCCCTATCCCAGTGCCGAGTCGGCTGCAGGCTGGTACCAGTATGAGACGGTGCCCATCACCCTGTCGGGCACGGTGTATCTGATTTTCGAGGGACAGAGCTACTATAGTTCGAGCACATATATCGACGATGTGGTAATCATGGAGGCTCCCACCTGCATAAAGGTGTCGAACCTGACAGTGGATGCGACGCAGACCACCACCAACAGCCTCACCCTCAGGTGGAGCGACGCCTTCAACGCGAGTCCCAGCTACAGTGTATATATGTTTACCGCCAACGACACCACGCTGGTGCAGAGCGGCATCACCGACACATCGTATACTGTCAGCAACCTGAGTTCGGGCACTTCGTACACCTTTGCCGTGGTGACCGACTGCGGCAACGGCGACACCTCGATGTTCTCGTCGATGGTGACGGCATATACCGCCTGCGGTACCATTACTTCGGACGACCTGCCATATAACGAGGACTTCGAGTCGTACGGCACCGGCTCGGCGAATCCTATCCATCCATGCTGGCACAAGGGAGTTGTGGCATTGACGGGTTCGGGCACAACTATAAACTACCCGTACCCCTATTCAACTGCCGCCATCCACGGCACGCGCGGATTGTACTTCTATGCCGCGAAGACCGCGTCGACCAGCTACTACAACTGGTTGGCGCTGCCCCCGATAGACGAGACGTTGAACATGAGCGACCTTATGGTGACCTTCAGCCTGAAGCGCACCGCCACGGCTACTCACCTGACCACCCTGGTGGTGGGCGTTACCACCAACTACACCACTGCTGCGGGCTTCGTGCCTGTGGACACCATAGATCTTAGCACAGCAGGCACAGGCACGGTGCATGACATGGAGGTGAGTTTTGCCAACTATAGCGACACAGGCCGCTACGTGCTGTTCTATGCCCCAGCCCCAGCCACGTCGACCAAGTACAATGCGTTCTACCTTGACGACATATCGCTGAAGCTCATACCTTCGTGCTTCCGTCCGACGGAGGTGCGTGTCGACGATGTGCAGACCGACGAGGTGACCCTCAGCTGGACGCCCGACAGCCGCACCACCAACCCCTCGAGCTGGCAGATAGAGTACGGAGAGGAGGGCTTTGTTTCCGGCACTGGCACGACAGAGTATTCAGGCGACACGACTGTTACCATCACGAGCCTTGACCCGTCGACCCGCTACGAGTTCCGTGTGTCGGCCGACTGCGGCAACGAGATTTCGGAGGAGCGCTCCATAGTTGTGGCTACCTTGTGCGAGCCCCTGGAGCTGCCCTACTACGAGAACTTCAACGGCATGGCTTCCCTTGCCAACGGCGACGGTGTAAGCATGACGGGCGACGCCCCCACCTGCTGGGATATGCTGGGTTCGAGCGGCTCGTATATCGCACTTTACAGTACTACGACGTACCTCTATGGCGGGACGGGCTACAGCCTCAAGTTCCGCTCGGGAGTTAACAATGAGGCTACATACCTTATACTTCCCCCGTTCGAGGAGCCCACAAGCAGCCTTGAGCTTACGTTCCAGACACGCCCAGAAGGCACCAGTGCCTCGTCGGGTGTATTCGAGGTGGGCTATATGACCAATCCGACGGTGGCTTCGAGCTTCGTTGTTGTGCAGCACTATGACTACAGCGACTTCAGCGGAGCCTATGAACAGAGGGCTGTCACATTCCCCAACGCCCCCGATAGTTCGCGCATCGCGATGCGCCACATACCGACATCGGCTTCGTGGTTCTGGTTTGTGGACGAGGTTGACGTGCATATGGGACCTTCGTGCCAGGGACCGCAGAACATAGTGATCAACGGGCTGACCGACATGCAGGCTACCCTTGTAATCACCGACATCAACCATGAGGACAACTATATCATCACGCTGCAGAGGGAAGGCGACACCAACATCGACACCTATACCACGACCAGCGAGAGCTATACCTTCACTGGGCTTAACTCCAACACGATGTATCATGTGACCGTGGTGACGGATTGCGGCGACGGCAGCTACACGACAGCTATGCGGACGGACTTCCGCACGGCCTGCACGCCGATTGCTGATACGGCATTGCCCTATATCGAGGACTTCGAGACCTACACCTCGGGCAGCAGCAACCCCATAAGCCCGTGCTGGACGAAGGCTGTCTTCGGCACCACCACGCAGTATCCCTATCCCTATGGCACGGCAGCCATGAGCGGCAGCATAGGCCTCTACGGATACGGCTCGGCGGCTATCTACGACTATGCGGCGCTGCCCCTCTTCGCGACACCGATAAACCAGCTGGCTCTGTCGTTCTCGATGCGTCGCTACAGCACGCAGTCGTATCAGACTCGCGTCCTGGTGGGTGTGATGAGCAATCCGAGCGACCTTTCCACGTTTGACACGATTGAGGATATCGATATCACTGCCGAGGCGCCTTCGACGATACACCGCATCAATGTGTCGTTTGCAGGCTATAACGGCACTGGCAATATAGCCTTCTTCTTCCCGAAGGCAAGCAACGGTGCATCGTACAACGCTGTGTATATAGACAGCGTGGTGGTGGACGCCCTGCCGACGTGCGTGTGGCCCAGCAGCCTTGCCGCCGAGGTGATAGATGCGCACAGCATAGCCCTCACGTGGAACGGCACGGCGAGCAACTACTACATTGAATATTCGTACCACCAGAACTTTGACAGCATTGTGGGTTCGACCACCGTCAACACCAATTCGGCGGTGTTGACAGGCTTGGACAGCTACAAGTGGCACTATTTCCGTGTGCGTAGCGTGTGCGGCGACGACTACAGCATCTGGAGCCAGACGGCGAGTGCACAGACACCGATCGACTGCGGATTGGCTTCGGTCAATATCATAGACACCATCGGTAATGGCACCAGCACATCCTCCACGTATGTCTTCTATTCGTCGACATCGTATCGCTCGGGTGTGACGAGTTCCATCTTTACCGCACAGGAGCTGAACGAAATGGGACTGCAGACGAACAACCGCCTGAACGGCATAAAGATTCACAGCGGCTCGACGGGTGGAACCATCCGCAAGGTAAAGGTATATGTGAAAGAGGTGGCGCTTGACGGCTACACAGCCTCGACCGACTCGGTGAACAGGAACACGATGACGCTGGTGTACAGCGGCGACCTGGTGGTTCCCGCGAGCAGCTGGGTGGAGATACCTTTCGACAATGCTTTCGCCTATAGCGGCAACAGCAACCTGCTGGTGAGCCTCTATCGCGACTCTACCTGCAGTGCCGCTATTACATTCTACTACACCAGCACCACACCCGACTACTTGAGCTACTATGGTTGTCGCAGCACTGCCTCGGCGGCCAACAACACGTTCAACCGCACGTACTACCGTCCGAACATGATCTTCAACTTCTGCACGGAGATTCCTGCCTGTGTGCGTCCGTCGAATGTGGCCGCCAGCGCCACGGACACGGTTGTCACGCTGAACTGGACGGGCACTGCCGCCAGCTATGACGTGGTGCTGAGCAGCACGTCGATAGATCCCGACTCGACTGCGGGTCTCACCCCCTTGACGACCACCGCAAACAACATCACCATAGGCGGCTTGCTGCCCTCGACTACCTATTACTACTATGTGCGCGCCAACTGCGGCGGCATGAGCGGCAGTTCGGAGTGGAGCCTTGAAGGCAGCATCGCCACGGCCTGTGCAGCCAAGACGCTGCCCTATACGGAGGACTTTGAGAGCTACACCTCGGGTGCAGCCAACCCCATAGACCCCTGCTGGGAGAAGGGCACGAACAGCAGCACTGCCTACCCGTACCCCTACAGCACCAATGCCGTGAGCGGCTACCGCAGTCTATACTTCTACGCCTATCGTCCTTCGACGGCAACGGCGACGGCATACTACAGCTATGCCGCATTGCCGCTAATGGAAGACTCGGTGAAGAACCTTGCACTGTCGATGAATGTGCGCCGCTACAGCTCGGTTGCCGACAACGACACGAGCCGCCTGGTTATCGGTGTGATGACCAACCCTGCGGACATCACGACCTTCTTCGCGATGGATACCTTGGACCTGAAGAACGAGGCCGCCCTGTCGGTGCACGGGTATGAGTACTTCTTTGACAACTACACTGGCGACGGCCAGTATATAGCCATCTATAACGAGGTGCCGCCGCTGTACGGCACATCCACCACATCGTACAGCTACGCCTATGTCGACGACATAGTGGTTGACCGTATTCCCACCTGCCCGCGACCCAAGAATGTGGCGCTTGACAGCGTAGGGGAGACCACGGCGACCATCCGCTGGACTTCGGCGGCCGGCAGCTACGACATAGAGTACGGTCCGCAGGGCTTCAGCCATGGCAGCGGCACCACTGTTTCGACGACCGAGAACAGCATTACACTCACGGGCTTGAGCCAGGGACTTACCTATAATGTGTATGTGCGCGCCCACTGCACAACGACGGACACCAGCGACTGGTCGTTTGCCTATGCCTTCACCACCGTGTGCGGCATCAACCAGCTGCCCTATACCGAGGACTTCGAGAGCTATGGCACGGGCGCAGCCTTCGCCATAGACCCCTGCTGGGTGAAGGGCACGAACAGCGCTACCGCCTACCCCTATCCATACAGCACCAGCGCCGTTACGGGCAACCGTAGCCTCTACTTCTATGCCAGCCATCCTTCGTCGGGCACGGAATACTACAGCTATGCCGCATTGCCGCTGATGGCGGACTCGGTGAAGAACCTGAAGCTTTCGTTCAATGTGCGCCGCTACGGCACCGTGAGCAACACGTACACCACGCGTCTTGTGATCGGTGTGATGACGAACCCCAACAACATCGGCACCTTCTACCCGATGGATACCTTAGACCTGCAGCAGGCCGAGGGTTCGTCGATACATGGATATGAGTTCTGCTTCAACAACTACACGGGGAACGGCCAGTATATAGCCATATATGACGCTGTGCCGCCGCTGTATGGCACCGCTACCACCTGCTACAGCTATGCATACGTGGACGACATAGTGGTGGACCATATCCCGAGCTGCCTGCGACCGACCAATGTGACGATGACGGGCGTGACCCACAACGCTGCCACCGTGCACTGGACGGGCAACGCCGCGATGTATGAGGTTGAGTATGGAGAGCAGGGCTTTGCCCAGAGCATGGGCACCACGGTGACTACAACCGCGGACAGCATAGCCCTCACTGGCCTGCAGAACTCTACTGGGTATGACGTATATGTGCGCGGCATCTGCTCGGCAACGGACAACAGCGAGTGGTCGTTTGTGCGGAGCTTTGCCACGGAATGCGGACCGAACCCACTGCCGATGGTCTTCGACCCCGACAACTATGCCACAGGTACGGGCACCCCGCTGCCGCTCTGCTGGAACCGCGTGAATAACGCCACGGGTACGGTAAACTACTACCCCTACATCTACGGCTCGGCAGCCAACGCCCACACAGGCACCAACACGCTGTACTACTACTTCAGCACCTCGAGCGGTTATGCCAACGACGAGCTGATGGCATTCCCCGAGGTGGACACGGTGGACTATCCGATGAACACCGTAGAGGTGTCGTTCTGGGGCAAGTCGTCGGTTACCGGCAAGAAGATACAGGTGGGAGTGATGACCAACCCGACGAACGCGAGCACCTTCCAGGTTGTGGACACCGTGGTGCTGACGACCACCTCGACCGAGTATTTTGTGAGCTTCGACAACTTTGCGGGGAGCGGCGCCTATGTGGCACTGCGCGGAGTGATGGAAGGCTCGACGGCTTACTACTTATATCTGGACGACATAGTGATAGCCCCGATCTCGCACTGCCCGCGGAGCTACAACCTGACGGCATACAACGGCACCGCCAATGGCGCGACCTTGGCGTGGACGGACACCATCGGGTCGACGCAGTGGGTGGTGGAGTACGGCCGTGTTAACGACAGCACCACGAGCACTGTGACCGCCAGCAGCAATCCCTACACGCTTACGGGCTTAACCCCCAACAGCTACTACTACTACCGTGTGGCACCGATCTGCCCGGACGGCATCCAGGCCAGCATGAGCACGGAGACATGCTACTTCACCACGTCGCAGGTGCCCGCCACGATGCCTTACAGCTACGACTTCGAGGCGGCAGCCGAATGGAGCAACTGGCAGACGTCGAGCAACAACACGGTGGGCTGGTATCGCGGCAACGTGGCCAACGGCGACAGCACCAACGCCATGTACCTGAGCGCCGACAACGGCGCCACGCATGACTGGAACATGAATGCCGTGAGCAACGTGGTGGCATACCGCGACATTGACTTCGGCACGGACACCCACAGCTACAGGCTGGACTTCGACGCCTACATAGGCGGCACGATAGGCCACGACTATGACGGAATAGCAGTGGTGCTTGCCGACCCGGCCATGCCTGTGGTGAGCAGCGGCACTGGACTGACAACGCCGTGGGGACATATCAACAGTGTGGGCCTCGGCACGGTGCGCCACGACACCACATGGGGTCAGCACACGATTTACCTTGACGGCGTCGCGGGCGTAAGGCGTGTGGTCTTCTACCACTTCAACCAGGCCACCGGCACGAACTACCCCTACGAGAACAACCCGTCGGCCATAGACAACGTAAGCATCAGCCTGCAGGCATGCGAGCGTCCTGCGGCGATGACCAGCAATGTCGTTGATCCCTACACGGTGCAGCTCGGATGGTGGGGCGACGATTCGGCACAGTACCAGATATGCTACCGTGTGAAAGGCAGTGCCAGCTCGACCAACGTATACCAGACCGTTACTGGCACGACGGCGCTTGTGACCGGCCTGACGCCCGCCACCACCTACTCGTGGTGGGCACGCAAGATATGCACCCTCACCGCCAGCGACACCCTTATCAGCGCCTGGACGAACCCGTACAGATTCACGACGCCGTGTGTGGCGATAAGTGTTGCCGACACGCTGCATGAAGGCTTCGAGGGCATAGCCGCCACGGGCACCACCTACAGCTCGACCACGGGCTTGCTGCCCAACTGCTGGAACTCGTGGAGCAGCGGTGGCGCCACCGTCTATCCGCACATCACGAACGCGGACAACTACAGCTACTGGGTGGAGGGCAATGCCGCCATCACGTTGACTTCGGCGGGCAACAGCACCAGCTATGGCTCGAACAGCTATGTGGTGATGCCCGAAATGGTGGAACCGACCAACGCCCTGACGCTTGCCTTCTGGTACTGCACGGAAGGCAGCAGCGCCACGGTGGGCGAACTGGCCGTGGGCTATGTTACGGGCGACGACTACAACGCCGACTTTGTCCCGGTAAGAATCTACACCCCCAGCACCACGTCGGTACATAGCGGCAACGGCCTGCAGGTGGGCACGGGCGTGCGCGACACAGTGAGCTTCGACAGTGTGCCCGACGGCAACTACCGTCTGGCTTTCCGCTGGTACAAGGAGAGCACTTTCTACAGCTGCTGCCTGGACGACATCTCGGTGTGGGCGAACATCAGCTGCCCGGCTCCCGTGATTGTCTCGCAGACGGTGGACTATGAATCGGCCGCGATCACCATCAGCGGCACGAGCGGCAACTATGAGCTGGCCTACGGCACGGACATCAGCCTGCTGAGCGACACGATGACCTCGACCACGGGCATGTTCAACGTGACAGGCCTCCAGCCTTCGACGACCTACCACTATGCCGTGCGCCAGATTTGCGACAGCGGCGACGTGAGCAACTGGACGCTTGGCAGCTTCGTGACCGACGACCTGCCTTGCACGGTTGTGACCGGCCTGCAGGTTACCAATATTTCGTATACCAGCGCGAGCTTCAGCTGGAACGCGGGTGCCGACGAGACGGCGTGGGAGGTGAAGGTGGCCAGCACGGTGGACAGCGTGATTGTGACTGTATATGCCGACTCGGCGACGGTGGACAGCCTGGTGTCGCAGCGCATGTACAACGTCACGGTGCGTCCGCTCTGCGGCAGCAACCAGGACTTCGAGGGTCCGTGGTGCGAGCCGGAGACGTTCACGACCGACGCCTGCCTGCCCGTTAGCAACGTGACGGTGAGCGACATCACGGAGGATGGCGCCACGGTGGCGTGGACGGCTCCCGAGGGTGCCGAGAACTTCCGCGTGGCTTATGGCTTGCACGACTTTAGCGTGGGCGATGAGATTGATATCATCAATACCAGCGCCAACCCCTTCGCCCTCAGCGGGCTTGATGAAAACACGCCGTACACGGTGCGTGTGGCAGTGGTGTGCACGCAGGGTCTGGTGTCGTCGTACGAGAGCGCCGACTTCACGACCGCCGAGCACCACGAGGGTATCTTCGGCGTGGATAACGACGGCGCCCTGAGCCTCTACCCGAACCCCGCCAGCACGAAGGTGACGCTGCGTGTGGGCGAGCAGCTGGTGGGCTCGACGGTGAGCATCGTCGACGTCAACGGCCGCGAGGTGATGAGCGAAAAGCTTGACAGACGGACACTGACTATCGACCTCAGCCAGCTGGCCAAGGGTGCCTACTTCGTCCGCCTCACCGGCGAGCAGGCCACCGTGGTCCGCAAGCTGATTGTGAAGTAAAAAGTATCACACTCTGACCCCCTCTCCGCCTGGCGAGGGGGAGCGCGGGGCGGCTCCATGCGGAGCCGCCCCGCCTCTTTTACCTAACCCCCTCCTGTTTACTCCCTCATTTCTTCGGTATTTCTTCGGTATTTCTTCGGTATTTCTTCGGTCATCCACCGAAGAAACACTGAAGAAATACCGAAGAACAACTGAAGAACAGGGCCAGTCATGGTCAGCTTGCGGACACCGTGCTCGGGCGTTGCCTTTTTGTCGGCAGCACCCTCTGGTACCGGACGGTCGAAAGCGACGGCCTTAAAAAGAGAAAACAAGAAAATATTTTTGTGGTTATAAAAAATGTTCGTATCTTTGCACTTCTGTATGTGCGTTCCGTGGCCTGCCAACGGGGTGGCGCACAGGCGGTTAGGTAATAAAATGTATAACCCGTGCAGCGGCAGGATGCACACAAAACAACAATCAATCCATACAAATGGACTACAAGAATGTACAACCGCTGGCCGACTTCGACTGGAATGCCGTCGACGAGAAGGCTGGTAAAATCAAACAACAAGAGACTGGTGCCAACAACGACGCCTACGAGCAGAGCTTCAACTCGTTCACCGAGCAGGAAGTTATCGAGGGTACCGTTGTTTCCGTCAACGACCGCGAAGTTGTGGTGAACGTCGGAGCCAAGAGCGACGGTGTTATCCCCACTGCCGAGGTGCGCTACAATCCCGACCTGAAGGCCGGCGACAAGATCGAGGTCTACGTTGAGAGCCAGGAGGATGCCAACGGCCAGCTGATGCTGAGCCACAAGAAAGCCCGCATCCTGAAGAGCTGGGAGCGTGTGAACCAGGCTTACGAGAGCCAGGAAATCATCACCGGCTATGTAAAGAGCCGTACCAAAGGCGGCTTGATTGTCACCGTGTTCGAGAACATCGAGGCCTTCCTGCCCGGCAGCCAGATCGATGTCAAGCCCATCCGCGACTACGACGTGTATGTCGACAAGACGATGGAGTTCAAGGTGGTCAAAATCAACCATGAATACAAGAATGTCGTCGTCAGCCACAAGGCGCTCATCGAGGACGAGATCGAGGCTCAGAAGGCCGAGATTATCAGCCACCTCGAGAAGGGCCAGGTGCTGGAAGGCGTGGTGAAGAACATCACCAGCTACGGCGTGTTCGTCGACCTCGGCGGCGTGGATGGTCTGATCCACATCACCGACCTGAGCTGGGGCCGTATCAACCATCCCGAGGAGATTGTCTCCCTCGACCAGAAGATCAACGTTGTCATCCTCGACTTCGACGAGGCCAAGCGCCGCATCGCTCTCGGCCTGAAGCAGCTCACCCCGCACCCGTGGGATGCGCTGGACGCCAACCTCAAGGAGGGCGACCACATCAAGGGCAAAGTGGTGGTCATTGCCGACTACGGTGCCTTTGTGGAGGTTATGCCCGGCGTGGAAGGTCTGATCCACGTCAGCGAGATGAGCTGGAGCCAGCACCTGCGCAGCGCCCAGGACTTCCTGAAGGTGGGCGACGAGGGGGAGGCCGTCATCCTGAACCTCGACCGCGAAAACCG
>JAEEGH010015189.1_pt1 | contig 16772 bp, 18 predicted proteins | sample 9134181 | NCBI WGS metagenome assembly JAEEGH01 (sample SAMN16246544, study PRJNA631951) | gut metagenome | biome: gut microbiome; feature: rumen; material: DP-attached | host: Bos | place: Iran: Karaj | collected 2018-10
CTATCAGATCTAAAGTAAAAACATCAATCAAAAAAGTTGACGCAGCAATCGTTGCAGGTGATAAGGAAGCAGCAGCAACTGCTTTAAGAAATGCAACAGTTGAAATCGAAAAAGCTTGCACAAAAGGTGTATATCACAAAAACAATGCAGCAAGAAAGGTTTCAAGACTTGCTCAGGCTGTTAACAAAATGGCGTAAATTAAGCTTAATTTAAAGAAAAACGGGTAGTTATCTACCCGTTTTTCTTATATACCCCTAATTGTTACCCCCAAGGTTTTATTTACCCGTTGAACCAAATCCCCCGGTTCCGCGGCATGTTTCTTCCAGTTCATCCACTTGGTTAAATGTAGCTGCGGCAAAAGGTGCGATAACCATTTGCGCTATACGTTCGCCGTGCTGCACGGTTTGCGCTTCCTTCGATTGGTTAAAGAGAGAAACCATTATTTCGCCTCTGTAGTCCGCATCAATAACACCTACTTTATTTGACGGAGCAAGACCTTGTCGTGCGGCAAGACCGCTTCTTGCATAAATGAAACCGCCAAATCCCACCGGAATTTCCATTGCCAAGCCGGTATGAATAATAACGGCTTCTCCCGCAGGTATTGTAACAGTCTCATCCAAACATGCGTAAAGATCCGCACCGGCGCTGAAAACAGTACCATAAGTCGGAGCGATTGCTTTATCGTTTAATTTTTTAAAATTTATAATCATATCGTTCATATTCATTCTCCTATAAAAGTAAACTCACCCTAATACATTATCATAATAAACTTATATTGTTAACATATCTTGTACGAATTGTTAACATTTTTTAGGGAAATTTTTAATAATTAACGAAAAACGTTTTCAAAATAATGCTTATTTCTTGATTAAAAATGCAAAATATTGTAAACTATATAAGGCATGAAATCATAGATTTTATGATATATTTTGGATTTTATTTTAAATATGACTTTGTGTCACATATAAAGATATCAAGCACCGTTTTAAATCAAAGGCGGATTTAATAATCGGTGTAATACATAAAAAAGGAGTAAGTATATGATTTACACACATGAAGTTGAAATGATGTGTCCCGTAGCCCGCGGTACAAACCACGGACCTGCACCTATCCCTCAGGAAGGTAAATGGACACAGGTAAAAGAAGTGAAAGACATTTCCGGTTTGACACACGGTGTCGGCTGGTGTGCGCCACAGCAGGGTGCCTGTAAATTAACACTTAATGTTAAAGACGGCATCATTCAGGAAGCTTTGGTTGAAACTATCGGATGTTCGGGTATGACACATTCCGCTGCTATGGCATCGGAAATTTTACCGGGCAAAACTATTTTGGAAGCTTTAAACACAGACCTTGTTTGTGATGCTATCAATACAGCAATGAGAGAACTTTTCTTACAGATTGTTTACGGAAGAAGCCAGTCAGCTTTCTCCGAAGACGGTCTTGCCATCGGCGCCGGTCTTGAAGACCTGGGAAAAGGACTTCGTTCACAGGTTGGTACAATGTACGGTACACTTAAAAAAGGCCCTCGTTATCTTGAAATGGCAGAAGGCTATGTTACAGGCATCGCTTTGGATGAAGATGACGAAATCATCGGTTACCAGTTTGTAAGCCTCGGTAAGATGACAGACTTCATCAAAAACGGCGACGATCCTAACACAGCTTGGGAAAAAGCAAAAGGTCAGTACGGTAGAGTTGATGATGCTGTTAAAATCATCGACCCGAGAAAAGAATAATAAAGGGAGGAATAGAACATGGCATTATTTGAGTCATACGAAAGAAGAATTGACAAAATCAACTCTGTTTTAAACAGCTATGGTATTTCTTCCATAGAAGAAGCAGAAAAAATCACAAAAGACGCAGGTCTTAATGTTTACGATCAGATTAAAGGCATTCAGCCTATTTGTTTTGAAAACGCTTGCTGGGCATACACCGTAGGTGCGGCAATCGCAATCAAGAAAGGTTGCAGAAGAGCAGCGGACGCAGCAGCAGCAATCGGTGAAGGACTTCAGGCTTTCTGTATTCCGGGTTCCGTTGCAGACCACAGAAAAGTTGGTTTGGGTCACGGTAACCTCGGAAAAATGTTACTTGAAGAAGATACAAAATGTTTCGCTTTCCTTGCAGGCCACGAATCTTTCGCAGCCGCAGAAGGTGCAATCGGTATCGCTGAAAAAGCAAACAAAGTAAGAAAAGAGCCACTTCGTGTTATCTTAAACGGTCTCGGAAAAGACGCAGCCAAGGTTATTTCACGTATCAACGGCTTTACATATGTTCAGACCGAAATGGATTACCACACCGGCGAAGTTAAAGAAGTTTCAAGAAAAGCTTATTCAACGGGACTTCGTTCAAAGGTTAACTGCTATGGTGCAAATGATGTAACCGAAGGTGTTGCTATCATGCATAAAGAAGGCGTTGATGTTTCCATTACGGGTAACTCAACAAACCCAACACGTTTCCAGCATCCTGTTGCTGGTACATACAAAAAAGAATGTATCGAGCAGGGTAAGAAATATTTCTCTGTTGCATCGGGCGGTGGTACAGGACGTACGCTTCATCCGGATAACATGGCTGCAGGTCCTGCTTCATACGGTATGACGGATACTATGGGCAGAATGCATTCGGATGCACAGTTTGCAGGTTCTTCATCTGTTCCGGCTCACGTAGAAATGATGGGACTTATCGGTATGGGTAACAACCCAATGGTAGGTGCTACCGTTGCCGTAGCCGTAGCGGTACAGGAAGCTGCAGATGCGGGAAAATTTTAAATAATTGTCTATCAGGCGGCAGTTCATATATTGAGCTGCCGCCTTTTGTATGCCGCGCCTGATATACTACGCATATCAGTTGTAGTAGTCACTTGACAGTGACTACTACAATATAAAAAAGTATTGGTTGCCCTTTGTTGTCGAAAGGATATATTTATATGAAATTATTTAGTTTTATTAAAGATTTAATAACAAAATCACTTGTAAGCAAGATTTTGACTGTTATTATATTATGCGGTATAGCAGCTTCTATTGTTATTCCGGTAGCTATTAAAAATAATACTTCAGATGCAACAGTTGTTGCTGAAGTTAAAGAAGAACAAGAAAATAAATCATTTACTTCAGAAATTTCTATTCCTATAAGCGAACCGGAAACTACAACAACAGTTGAAACAGAAGCTCCTATAGATAACGGTTCTTATTCAAATGAGTACGCAGGAAATAATGAATATGTAGATGATAATAATGGTTCTTCATATAAAGAAGAGTCTTTTGAAGAATGGTGGGCAAGACAAGAAAAAGTTGATATAGGACAATTTTTAGTCGAGCATTCACCAAGAGGCGAAAAATATTTTTATATGATGTCCGGTTATGAAATTCAAGCTGCTGGTTGGGATAGTAATGGAACATTGCATCCTGAATTGAATCCTGATATGGCCGGTTGGGAAGAACTTTTTGAACCTGAATTAGTAATACTTTCAGATGGTACTACAGCATTAGACGAAAATGGGAATCCACGTTACCGTAGTCGTTTTGAAAGACGGGATATGCAAACTTATACTGAGATAGATAGAATAGCACCTTGGGACAGCCAACTTCGTTCTGATCTTGTTTTTTGGTACGACACAGAAACAGGTACTGTACATTGTAATGCGTGTGATAAATACTGGGCTTATGAATGCTAATAAAAAAAACGCCTTGCGGCGTTTTTTGAAATAAGATGCTACATTTTTGGAGAAACGTTCAGCGAAAGGATTTAATTATGAAACATATTAAAAAAATTATATTTGCATTGGTTGCAGTGCTTTCACTTTCAGTGTTTACAGTAGCCTGCGAAAAAGAACCTACAGTATCAAAAGAAGAACTTGTATATCCGGTTGATTTAAAGGCAGAGCTTAAAGACGGCGTAACATACACAGCCGATACGCCTATTAACCTTGATGATTTTAAATTCACCCTCATTTACAACGACGGCAGCGAAAAGGATATTCCTTCAAGCTTAGTTAGCGATTATGCAACGGTTTCAAATGAAAACGGCGAAATAAAAGTTAAATTCACATATGTATACGATGAAGATAAGCTCATTGAAGAGCTAAAAGCAGAGAAAAAGGCAGAAGAAAATAAAGAAGAATTAAAGGCAAATGCATCTACTAACTGGGATGCAATGACAGATGCCGAGAAAAAGGTTGTATGGAATGATTCAAGCCTTTCAGAAAAAGAAGAGATTGTTAAGGTGGTATATGCGGACGAGATTGCATCATTAGATCCGATTGAAGGCGCAAGTGCTTATGAGCAGATGGGAGTTAACTCTTCAACTTATGCAGCTATGGAAGCTAATCCAATAGATCCGGATGATCCATATGGTAAAGTAGCACACGATTTTAGCAATTATTATGACTTAGATCCGGGAAATTCTATATGGTTAGCATGTAATATAATCATCGGAAGAACAACTTATGACTACTGTGTTGCAAATGGTGCAAATGCAACAGACTTAGCCAATAAGGTTGCAAAATATAAGGTTAATTATTTCGTTAATAACCTTGATGCAATACTATAGGATAAACAAGAAAAAGGTTTTCATCATTTGATGAAAACCTTTTTTTATTAAAGTTCTGCTTCAATATAGGATTGTCCTTTACCCGGTTCAAAATAGAATGTATTTGTTCTTCCGCAAAGATTACACCTAAAATCACCGGATATCGTGCTGGAAGTTAATTTTTTGAAACTGCCTTGCAAGTAGTACTGATGTTTACCTGTACATGCTACGCCTGTGTCCCATCTTGCGCCACATGTATCACAATGAGCATCTTGCGTCCAATTGTTTTCAGGGCCTCTACAACCATTAAATTCAGTCCAACTCCATGAATGGCCGGCCCAACTATCGGTATAATCACATCTGCTACAATCTCTCCAATGGCTACCGTTATCATGAGTCCATTGCATATCATGTCCCCACGCATATTCGTATGTGCCTGTATTTGTTCCTTGAGTATGGCATCTTGAGCATGTATAATATCTTACACCATTTGCCGTACATGATGTGTATTGTGTTACAGCACCATTTAAATCTGTAAAACTATGGCCCCAACGGGTTAATGTTTCTGTATATATTGCTCCACATACTTTACAGCGGTATTTCTGATATCCATCTGCTGTACATGTTTGGCTTTTATAATTTCCCGTACCTGATAGTTTTTCCCATGTATGTGCTTCTTGTACTTCGTTTCCACATTCTCCACAGATTTTATAATGTATATTGTTTGTTCGACCACTGGTTTTGCCGTTTATTGTTGAGTCTGTTATGCTTGCTAGCGGATATTTCGTGGGGGATTTATTCACCCCAATAATCTATGGACTCTTGTGAACGCATTTTTACACCAAAAAGATCATATATAAAATCTTGTTTATTGTTGTACATTTTTAGAATGGTAATGGTTGAATCGTTTTTGCTATAGATGAAGTAATTCATATTAGAATATAGTAAGAACCAGTTATCCGGACATTTAACATTATATTTTTCTTTTATATTGCTACCTATATCAGCGAAATATTGTAGATTATCCAATGAAGACATGATTTCAGAAAATCTGCTTGTTCCTATTGCTTTGCCATGAGCATTTAAAAGATAGTTTTTCAAGTCTAATAGTTGATGTTGAACCTCTTTTTCAATTATTACATTGTGCATTTAAACATCCAGAAACTCATGAAGTTCGGAGAGAGTAACATAGTTTCCTTTTGCGACGGACTCTTCTGCGGCTTTAACTTCTGAAACAAACCTTTCTTCTGCTGCCTTACGTGTGGCTGTTTTATCAAGAGATGTGTTTAGATAATCACAGAGTTTTGAAAAGTCGTTATCTGACATATTATCAATTAAAGAATGAGCTTCCTTTTTTGTAGTTACCATGACTAATCCTCCTGTCATAGAGTCGTTCTCCTTTCTCTGTAAAATCACAAAGAAAAACCTCTTAATATGATTATTATAACATACCAATAATGTTGTAACTATACCAATAAAAATTTACTTTGTGATATTATAGGTTTAGTGTTGAATTTATGCCGATTTAGGCAAGATTTCATTCAGACGAAATATGTCTCGCGCGATTTATAAACAAATTTCTGACGCTATTTTAAAGGAAACTAAATAATATGTCAAGAAAAAAACGCTCGCGCACTGATATACTACGCATATCGGAACAATTAAAGAATTAAAGTTTGTTGGACAGCAGGCGGAATAAATGGTATTATATTTGAGTATAAAACTATTTTTATGAATTATTAATAATAAAGGCGGAAAGGTTTAATATCAAGCCTTCCGCCTTTTAATTGTGTACACGACGAGGAAAATGAAAAAAGCTTGTTATGAAAAAGATTATTACATTTATTTTGACTTTAATTATGGCGGCGACGCTGTTTGTTGGCTGCGATTTTAACAAAAAGTCCGAGCCTATTGCCAAAACGGACTTTTATTTTGATACGGTTATTTCCATTACCGTTTATGATGAAGAGGATGCAAAAGTTATCGACGAATGCTTTGATATTTGCAAGACTTATGAAGAACTTCTTAGCAGAACTATTGAGAGTAGTGATGTTTCACGCGTTAATAGCTCGACAGAGCCTGTTGAGGTGGACGAAAAAACAGCGGAAGTTATTAATGCAGCCCTTTCTTACTGCGAGGAATCGGACGGTGTTTTTGATATTTCCATTTATCCTCTAACAAAACTTTGGAATATTACAAGCGAGAATCCGAAGGTTCCGGATGAAAACGCGATAGAATATGCGAAATCGCTTGTTGATTTTAATATTGTTAATGTAGATGCTAGGAAGGTCAGCATTGACAGGACAAATGAGAAAAGCAGTGTCGGCGATATAAATATCGCTTCCGGTATCGACCTTGGTGGCATCGCCAAAGGCTTTATCGCAGATAAATTAAAAGAATACTTACTTTCAAACGGTGTTGAATCTGCCATTATTACCCTTGGGGGCAATGTGCTTCTTGTGGGCGAAAAGCCTGACGGAAGCGACTTTAATGTTGGTGTGCAAAAACCTTTCGGGCAAAGCGGTGAGGCAGCTTGCTATATTAAGACAAAGGACAAATCTATCGTAACATCGGGCATTTACGAGCGCTATTTTGAGGAAGAGGGCAAACTTTATCATCACATCCTTGATACAAAAACAGGCTATCCCGTTGACAACGAGCTTGCAAGCGTTACTATCATTTCGGACTCCTCAACGGATGGCGATGCCTACAGCACAACGCTTCTTTCCATGGGACTTGAGAAGGCAAAAACTTTCTTAAAAACTTTAGATGGCATAGAAGCCGTATTTATCACAAAAGACGGCGAAATTATCTTGACTGACGGATTGAAAATTGACAGTGAAAACGTTATAATGATTAAGTAGCATGAAACGTTATATTTTAAGTGGAATCAGTTTTATGCTCGCAGTATAGATTAAGGGAGAAGAGTAATGAACATCAACGATTTAGTTTCATCAATCAGCTCAAATTTAGATGTTAATCGTCTTTTGGATATTAACAATATTAATCCGACAGCAGCTGTGGAAGCGACAGAAAACTTTTCGAATGTCTTAAACAGCTATCTCGATGAAGATGCGGATTTGACTGCAAGTCAGACTTCCGATAGCCTTCTTTCCGAAATTGCGGGTAAAAATTCAACGGATTACAAAGCTATTGCCGAAGACCTTATGAATTCATCGTCGGGTCGTGAGGTTTTATATCGTCTTTCTCAGACTCAGCTTGCAAGTATTGTTACGGAAACGAGCGACAACGATTCCGCCGAAACCCTTAACAATATTTTAACAGCGGCAAATGACGTTAAAATTAATGATCAGCAGTAGATTGATACTATGAAAAAGCAGGATTTTATTTTAATTTTCGCCCTTCTTGCAGTTGCAGTTGTTGCATTTTTTGTTATCAACAATGTGATTTCAAAGGATGGAGCAAAGGTGCAGGTGCTGGTTGATGGCGAAATTTTTTATGAATATAATTTGGATGAAAACGGTGAATATAGCATAGAAACCGATATGGGAGTAAATACCCTGGTAATCAAGGACAAAAAGGCATATGTTTCCGAGGCTGATTGTCCCGACAAGCTTTGCGTAAAGCAGGGTGAAATATCCAAATCCGGTCAGTCTGTTATTTGTCTTCCCCACAAGCTTGTTGTAACAATTGTGGATGACGAAGGCGAAACTCCTGAGCTTGATGCTATAGTAGGACAGTAAAATGAAAACTAAAAGATTGGCTTATCTTAGCCTTTTTACGGCATTTGCAATAATACTCAGCTATGTGGAAAGCGTACTTCCCATTAATTTCGGAATACCGGGAGTAAAGCTGGGCCTGGCTAACTTTGTTATAGTCTTGGTGCTGTTTTCCATGAAGCCGGTGGATGCCATTATTATTAACATAGCAAGAATACTTGTTGTGGGAATTTTGTTTGGCAATGCTTTCAGCATCGTATTCAGCCTTTGCGGGGCTTTTGTAAGTTTTCTTTGCATGTGGCTGGTTAAGAAAATCAAGATATTCAACATCATTTCCATAAGTGTTGTGGGTGGTGTGAGTCACAATGTGGGGCAGCTGATTGTGGCGGCCTTTGTGGTTAATTCTTATCAAATCATGTATTACGTGCCGGTGCTTATTATATCCGGCGTTGTAACGGGCGTAATTATCGGAATAATCGCACAGATTGTGGTATCTAAGGTTAAGCTACCGAAGATATATGATTGAAAAAAATCGGAATTGAGGTTTGTATGATATCGTTTATAAAGGGAGAATTGGTCTCCGTTAAAGAAGACAAGATAATAGTTGAAGCCGGGGGCATTGGTTACAATATTTTTGTGCCTACATCTCTGCTTCCGAATCTGCCGCAGACAGGCAGTGAAGTTAAAATATACACATATTTGAATGTTAGGGAAGATGCCATGAATCTTTTCGGCTTTTTAAACGAAGACGATTTGGATATGTATAAGATGCTTCTTGGGGTTAACGGCGTGGGACCGAAGGCAGCCCTTGGAGTTCTTTCAAATATCAGCGCCAACGACCTTCGCATTGCCATAGTTTCGGATGATGCAAAAACAATTGCAAAAGCACCGGGACTTGGTAACAAAACCGCGCAAAAGATTATCCTTGAGCTTAAGAGCAAGATTGACTTGGAAGCAGCCCTTGGAAATATCGAATCGGATGCATCAATCCCCGCAAATATCAATGATGATGACAGAAATGAAGCGGTGCAGGCCCTTACGGCACTTGGTTATTCCGCATCGGAAAGCATGAAGGCTGTAAGAAACGTGCCTATGGATGTTGAGGGCGCAGATGCTATACTTAAGCAAGCTTTGAAAAACTTGTAAAAATCGCTATATACGGGAAATGCAATGGAACGAAGAATAATCAACACTGATATTAATCAGGGTGAAATCGAAATTGAAAATCATTTAAGGCCGAAGTTTTTAAAAGACTACATAGGCCAAGAAAAAATAAAAGAGAATTTGGAAGTCTTCATTAAGGCGGCAAAGACTCGAAAAGAGGCTTTGGATCACGTTCTTTTCTATGGGCCTCCGGGACTGGGTAAAACCACCCTCTCGGAGATTATTGCCAATGAAATGGGCGTAAATATCAAAATCACCTCGGGTCCGGCTATCGAAAAGCCGGGGGACATGGCGGCAATCCTTAACGGACTCAGCGATGGAGATGTGCTTTTCGTGGATGAAATCCATCGCCTAAACCGCCAGGTAGAGGAGATTCTATATCCCGCCATGGAAGACTTTGCTCTTGATATCATAATAGGTAAAGGCCAAGGCGCAAAATCCGTAAGACTTGATTTGCCTAAATTTACGCTTATCGGCGCCACAACCCGCGCGGGACTTTTAACGGCACCTCTTCGCGATCGCTTTGGAGTGATTCACAAGCTTGAATTCTACACAATAGAAGAACTTACAACAATTGTTAAGCGTTCGGCAAAAGTCTTGGATGTGGAAGTCGACGAAGAGGGCGCGTTGGAAATAGCAAGAAGATCCAGAGGAACACCTCGTCTTGCTAACCGCATTCTAAAGCGTGTTCGTGACTTTGCCCAGATTAAATTTGATGGAAAGATCACCAAAGAAGTGGCAGACTACGCATTGGATCTTTTGGATATCGATAAATCGGGCTTAGACCATATGGACAGAAGCATTTTGGATACTATCATCAACAAGTTCGGCGGCGGCCCTGTTGGGCTTGATACCTTGGCTGCGGCGTTGGGTGAAGACGCGGGAACTTTGGAAGATGTTTACGAACCTTATCTTGTTAAAAACGGCTTTTTAAACCGCACACCGAGAGGACGTGTGGCAAGCCAAAGCGCATATACACACATGGGACTTTAAATTCAGGCATAAATGAGGTATTGATATGTATAATCAGGAAGAGATAAAAGCAAGAATTGACGTGGCCGCAGGCAGAAAAAAGGCCGATTTGGTTATTAAAAATGCCCGTATTTTCGATGTGTTTACAGGCGAATTTTTTGAGGGTGATTTGGCAATTTCGGGAAGTCGGATTGCGGCTATCGGCTCATATTTGGGCGAAAAGGAAGTGGACGGAAGAGGAAAAACCATAGTTCCCGGCTTCGTTGACGGACATGTTCACCTTGAAAGCTCCACGGTTACACCGATGCAATATGCAAAGGTTGCGGTTCCTCACGGTACAACCGCTGTTATGGCGGACCCGCACGAAATCGCAAATGTTTGCGGAATGGCCGGCGTTGAATATATTTTAAAAGCATCGGAAAATCTTCCTTTGGATGTTCATGTTATGATTCCATCTTGTGTTCCGGCTTCGCCTTTCGACGAAAGCGGATATACGATTATGGCTGATGAAATAAAGAAATACCTTGATAATGAGCGTGTTTTCGGCCTTGCTGAGATGATGAATTATCCGGGAGTTATTGCAGGCGATTCTGAAGTGATTAAAAAAATCGCATATACACACGAAGCCGAAAAAGTAATTGACGGTCATGCTCCGGGTCTTCAGGGAGATAAGGTAAATGCTTATATTACAGCGGGAATATATTCGGATCATGAAAACGAAACGGCCAAAGAAGCAATCGAAAAGATTCGCAGAGGCCAGATGGTAATGGTTAGGGAAGGCACGGTTTGCAAGAATCTGGAAGACCTTTTGCCGGTGTGCAAAGCTCCTTATTATCATAGATGTATGTTCGTAACCGATGACAAGCATGCGGGAGACATTAAAAAAGAAGGACACATCGACCATATTATCAGAAAGGCCATATCTTTAGGAGTTGAGCCGAAAATTGCCTATATAATGGCAACGATTAATCCCGCAGACCATTTCAGAGTTCATGATGCGGGAGCAATATGTCCGGGTTACAGAGCTGATTTTGTCATTTTGGATAATTTTGAAAAGGTTGACATAAAACAAGTTTATAAAAACGGAAAATTAGTTTTCGATAAAGATAAGGGCGATGAAGTTATTTTCGATTGGCAAGAAGAATACAAGGCAGATGACAAAATATTAAATACCGTAAACATTGACGATGTTGTTGCGAAAGATTTTGAACTAAAAGAAAAAGCAAAGGTTATAGGCCTTGTGCCAAAAGGCGTCTTAACTACCGATGAAGGATGGGCCGAATCTTACGATTTGTCAAAAGATATAATAAAACTTGCTGTTGTGGAACGTCATCATAAAACAGGTCACATAGGTCTTTGTTACGTAAAGGGCTACGGACTTAAAGAAGGAGCCATTGCAACAAGTATTGCCCACGATTCTCATAATATTATCTGTATCGGATGCAATGACGAGGATATGGCTGTTGCCGTAAACGAGCTTAAGAAATTAAAGGGCGGAATGGCTGTGGTTAAAGACGGAAAAGTGATAGATGAATTGGCCTTGCCTATAGCGGGACTAATGTGCGATTTGGAAGCGGATCTTTCGCAAAAGAAGCTGGGAGATATTAAAAACGCGGCCAGAAAACTCGGCGTAAGCGAAAAAATGGATCCGCTGCTAAATATGTCTTTTGCAAGTCTTGCGGTTATTCCGAAACTCAGACTTACGACCCTTGGCGTTGTGGATGTGGAAAAATTCGAACTTGTAAAATAAATATAAAAAAACACCTCTTATGAGGTGTTTTTTTGGTATTCAATAAAGCATAAATGCTTAGTTTTTAAAGAATGCGATTTCTTCGTTAAGTTTATCTGCAATGCCTTTAAGTGAATCCGCAGATGTTGCAAGAGTAGCAACAGTAGCGGAAAGTTCCTGCATTGAAGCACTTGTTTCTTCACAAGAAGCTGCATTTTCTTCACTGATAGCAGAAAGTGAACTCATTGCATCCGCAACAACATTGTTTGCGTTTACACAAGTACCGGCATTGTCTTCGATACTCTTAGCGCTACCGACTGTTGATGAAATATCACCAAGCATTGACTTAACGCTGTCAACAGTATTTGAAAGAACAACTGTCTGTTCTTCGTTGCCGCGCTGTACATCTGCTGCCATTTCAACCGCAGCCTGTGACTGTTTAAGAAGAAGATCCATTTCACGTCTGATTTCATCAGCCATAACATTTGAATCCTCGGCCAATTTACCGATTTCTTCAGCAACAACGGCAAATCCGCGTCCAAACTCTCCGGCTCTGGCAGCTTCGATAGAAGCATTAAGTGAAAGAAGGTTTGTTTGTGAAGCGATAGAAGAGATACCTTCAACTTTTTCGTTGATGCTTTCGACAGCCTTGCTTGTTGCACCGATTTTTTCGGTGATTTCCTGAATGTTTTCACTCATTATGTGGCTGCTGTTCTGTAATTCTTCAAGGCTCTTGGCAGATTCGTTACTTGCCTGTTGCATACGTTTGGCAAGTTCCGAAAGATCGTCGGTGCTGTTTTGAACGCTGCCGGTAGCTTTTTCGATATCACCAACACTCATTGTTACGTTCTGGATTTCGTCAGCCTGCTGTGAAGCACCTGTAGCTATTTCCGTTACCGCGTTTGCAACATCTTCCGAAGTCTGAGAAATCTGGTTTGCTGTATCTGCCAAATCTTCAGATGAATTGTTAACTGAGAATGTTGACTGTTTAATGCTTTCAACAATAGAGTGAAGCTTATCTATAACACTGTTGGTATTTCTTACCATCATACCAAACTCGTCTTTTCTGTGAGCAAATTTGGAAATAGGAGCAAATTCACCATCTGCAAGTTTGTTGATTGTATGGTTAACAAGTTTAAGCGGTGTAGTAATTGAGTTAGCAAAGATTACTGAAACTACTATAGCTGCAGCAACCAAGCATAAGCCGATAATAACAATCATCTGAACACTGCGCATTGCAGGAGCCATTACTGTATTGTAATCAGCTGCAGAAACAACAGTCCAACCTGTGGAAGCTTCTTTCTGGAATGAAAGAACCATTTTTGTTCCGTTGTTATCACCTAAAAAGCTACCGGATTCTTCTGTTGATTGATATGCTTCAATAGCGCTGAAATCCTGAAGGTTTTCAACATCGATTTCCATAGCTGAGTGACCGATAAGCTGTCCCGATCTGTCTATAATAAACGCTTCTTCACCTTGTGTTTCGTCAATGGAATTGGCCAAAAAGTCATGCAAGAATTCAAGTTTATAACTTCTCATTACAGTACCTAAAACCGAGCCGCTGTCACCGTAAATAGGAGTGATGATGAATATTGTAGCCAAACCGTCTGATTTAGACGCATAAACATCAGAAACAAAAGAATTGCCCTGAATTGCATACTGGAAATAATCACGATCGGCGATATTGTTTAATTTACCTGATGAACGTACAAGCTGCTGTCCGTCAACACCCGTAACAACGATGGAGTTTTCACCCTGTAATGTGTCTTCAACAGCTGCGAGCCATGCCTGCATCTTTGCATCATCTCTTGCTTCAGGTGCAGCCTGCATATAATCAATCAAATAGCCGTTTGAAGCAATTGTTTTCATTGCAGTCATCATTTGATTGATTTCGCCCATATATTCACCGGTAACGACCTGAGCTTTCTTTAAATTAATTGATTTTGCATCGGAAAGGGATTTGTTCATTGAACTGTTGTAAGAAATAAGCACAGAAATGAACATTGGAACTGCACATATTAAAATCATAATAATGATTAAAAATGTGCGGACACTGTGTAGTGCAGAAACGTGTGCGCCATCATTGACATTGGCGCGTTTGCTTTTTTGTTTTGCCATAGGTAACCTCCTTATCACCTTTAGAAATAAATAATATTAAACATTCCTCCTTTATACACCCAACCATAATTATAATACAACGATTTATGGGTAATAATCAACATTTTTAAGTAAAAAAATGCGGTTTTAGCGTTTTTTTTAGCAAATTAGTTTTTTATTATATTTGAAACGCTTTATTTTACTTTGTTTAAATAAGTTGTTGACGTATAAAAATTATGTGCTATAATGAATTACAGTGCAAGATTAGTACCCAAAGTTGTTGTATTATGCACAATATACAACCGGAGGGAGGTTAGGTGAAACATGTCAAACGTAATAGTAAAAGAAAACGAATCTCTTGACAGTGCATTACGCAGATTTAAGAGAAACTGTGCTAAGGCAGGTATTCAGCAGGAAATCCGTAAAAGAGAGCATTACGAGAAACCGAGTGTTAAACGTAAGAAAAAATCGGAAGCTGCAAGAAAACGTAAATACAACTAATTTGTTATTAGTAAAATAAACCGGTAGAAATCTACCGGTTTTCTTTTTTTTCTTAGCGACGAGCCAAGTGGTAAAGAGCGACTTTCCTTGTTTTTAAATTTATGTTTGTAAATTGAACTACTATATTATATAATATCACTAATGGTAACAAGATTTTGTCATGCCCTAAAGGACAAAGCTGTTGCCGTTAATTGTTAAATGTAATTAAGGACGATTGAAAGGATAAGCCTACCATGTCTTCAAAGAATGATACAGAAGTAATTATTGATGGCAAGATTTATACATTAAGCGGATATGAAAGTGAAGAATATTTGCAAAATGTAGCCCTTTATATAAATGGTAAAATTGCGGATTTTAAAGGAAATGACGCTTATAAAAAAATGAGCGCCGATTTTCAGCGTACGCTTTTGAATTTAAATATCGCAGATGATTATTTTAAGGCGAAAAAACAGGCTGACAGACTTCAAGTTGAGATGGAGGCTAAGGATAAACAGCTTTATGACTTAAAGCACGATTTGGTTGCGGCAAATCTAAAGCTTGAATCCTACGAGAAAGAAATTGCAAGACTCAAGAAAAAAGAAAGTAAAAAATAGCATAAATTCATATAATATTCAGCCGGAACTTTTGTCTCCGGCTGGTTCTTTAAGCGGATGTATTGCGGCAATCAATGCCGGTGCGGACGCTGTTTATCTCGGAGGAGAGATGTTCGGAGCAAGGGCTTTTGCACAAAACTTAAGTTTGGAAGAACTTAAAGAAGCAATAGACTATGCTCATCTTTTTAATAGGAAAATATATCTTACCGTAAACACCCTTCTAAAAAACAATGAAATAAAGGAAAGGCTTTTTGATTACCTAAATACGATTTACGCACTGGGGCTTGATGGCGTAATAGTGCAGGATTTGGGCGTGGTTAAGTTTATTCGAGAGCTCTTTCCGGATTTGCCCGTGCACGCCAGCACACAGATGACCATTACGTCTTATCATCAGGCTAAGATTCTTAAAGAGCTTGGCGTGGAACGTGTTGTGCCTGCCCGTGAAATATCTTTGGAAGAAACGAAAAAAATATATGAAGAAACAGGGCTTGAAATAGAAAGCTTTGTTCACGGAGCACTTTGCTATTGCTATTCGGGCCAATGTCTGCTTAGCAGCATCATAGGCGGAAGAAGCGGAAATCGCGGTCGCTGCGCCGGTCCATGCAGGCTTCCTTACGATGTTTATTTGGAAGATAAGAAAGTTTTGAGCGAAAAATACCCTTTAAGTCCAAAGGATATTTGCGTATTGGAGATTATCCCGGAACTTGTAAATTCAGGTGTTTGCTCGTTTAAAATCGAAGGACGCATGAAACGTCCCGAGTATACGGCCGGTGTTACGAGCATTTACAGAAAATATATTGATTTGTTCTTAAGCGGCAAGCCATATTTCGTAGATAAGCGTGACATGGAGACTTTGAACACTTTATACAGTCGCAATGATTTTTCGCGCAGTTACTACGAAAACGAGGCTAAAAATAAAAAGATTCTAAAAGACATGATTTCTCTTGATGCGCCGAATTATATATCCGGTGATGATGATTTCATGAAAGAAATCGCCGAAAACTACCTGGATAAACGTCTTAAGAAAAAGATAAATGCCAAGATCGGTATATCAAAGGAAAGCAATTGTTCAGCCATTATATATGATGATGTTTACTTTGCAAGCGTGGAAACGTCTCCCGCAAAAGAGGCCTTGAAACGTCCGCTGGATGCGGAAACCGTAAAAAAACAGTTTAACAAGACCGGCAGCACAAATTTTGAATTTGCTGACATTGAAACAGAGCTTGAAGACGGCGCATTCCTTACAATGGGCGAGCTTAATGACTTGAGACGAGCAGCACTGGAAGCTTTTGAAGATGAAGTCTTAAATGATTATAGGAAAGATTATGTAAACCGGGCTTCAGTAAAGAACTATTTAAAAGCTTTTGAAAAATGCGCGGAAGAATCCCGCTTTCTCGGTGATTCGATTGATAAAGAAGAAGCCCTTTCGCCGGCATTTGCAATCAGCCTTTTGAATGAATTGCAGTTGAATCAAGTCATAAACAGCCCTGCCGCAGACCGAATTTACTTAAATCT
>JAEEGH010015190.1_pt1 | contig 16772 bp, 20 predicted proteins | sample 9134181 | NCBI WGS metagenome assembly JAEEGH01 (sample SAMN16246544, study PRJNA631951) | gut metagenome | biome: gut microbiome; feature: rumen; material: DP-attached | host: Bos | place: Iran: Karaj | collected 2018-10
GATTATCGACAGGAATTGGTAGATGGTGTTGTATGCATCAATCGCAACGGTCTTACCGCGGAGGTCGGACAGTTCGATGTTCTTGGGTTCGACCAGTCCGGAGAGGTTGACTCCCATGTCAGGACCTCACATCTCTTCGAATGCGTGGGGAAGGATCCCGTAGAAACCGACCATCATCATGATTGCGAGGATCGCGAAATCGACCCAGAGATTGACTGCCAGGACAGCGCATACGATGAAGGCGACGATGAGCACCAGGAAGACGATCGATGCGATGGCCAAGTTGTTGGAGAGCAGTCCGTTCTTGTTGATTGCCATGAATGGGGAGATACCTAGTCACAATATAAAGCATGGCTTATGCAGAACGGGATCCAACGACGGGATTTTATAATCATACAGCATCGAAATCAACCATGGCCCGCGGTGTTCTGGGTATAATATGCTGCCCTATGGTCGACGACAATCTCATGTACAATCTCATCAACGATAAGGATGAGAAGCACATCACGGTCGTCCGTAACGGTAACGAATCCTCCATCAGGAGGAAATTGGACAAGGCCGGGATAGAGTACGAGACCATCGTGTGGCAGGATGTGGTCAGGAGGGCGTATGAGCCGAAGGACGGCTACAACATCCTCATAGTCATGACTGCGCTCGGACTGCATGCGGAACCCAAGGTGCTGAAGGATACCGTGGAGGGCCTTGCCAAGGACATGCAGGGTTCCGTCGACAGTCTGGGTTTCTATCTGGGAACATGCGGCAATTATAATTGGAATCTTCCGCAGTGGTGTGAATCCAAAGGATACAAGCCGTCATTCACATTCTGCGATAAATGCGGGAACGTCTGCGACGACTGTGTCGGCATAAACATAGCTGGCGGCCCGAAATACATGGAGCTGGAGAAGAAGTACACTGGACACCTGTTCGTCTTCCCCGCCATGGCCAGCAATTACGATGATTTCATGAATGCCGACAAGGCCGAATCGATGAAGATCGAGGAGACGCTTACCGATGAGATGAGGGAGACGCTCGGTATCGAGAAAGGAAAGGACGGTTACATGAGGTGGCTCCTGAGATTGGGTAACTACGAGCACATCCTGAAGATCGATACGGGGATCGGGGACAGAGAGAACTTCGAGAGCGATCTGAAGAAGGTCGCCGAAAGGACGGCACTGTCCATAAAGGAGCCCGAAGGGGAATGGGCGGATCTTCAGCCCACCGTCGATATCTACAGCAACTGCAAGTCCAAATTGCCGTTGTGAAAGGCAAAATCAGAAAGAGTGCCAGATGTCTATTTCCGGACCCATGTCCGCCATCTTGAAGAGATAGCTTCCTGCAACAAGGACGTTGGCGCCTGCATCGACACATCTCTTTCCGGTCTCGCGGTTTATACCGCCGTCCACGGAGATGTCGTACTTCAGTCCGTTCTCCTTCTCGTATTTTCTGAGCCATTCGATCTTCGGTATGCCTTCCTCGCGGAACGACTGACCTCCGAATCCTGGTTGGACTGTCATAACAAGAACGAGATCCACCTTGTTCAGGTACTTCTCGATATCCGTGACCGGTGTACCAGGATTCAGCGATATCCCGGCCTTGACGCCTGCATCGCGGATGCGGTCGACGGCACCCATGATGTCACCCTTCGCTTCTGTGTGCACAGTGATGATATCCGAACCGGCCTTCACGAAATCGCCGATGTATCTGACGGGGTCGTCGATCATCAGGTGGGAATCGAAAGGCAGTTTGGTCCTGTTGCGTATGGCCTTGATGACAGGTGCACCGAACGTGAGATTGGGGACGAACATACCGTCCATGACATCGAGGTGTATCCAGTCAGCACCTGCTCTCTCCACCATCTCGACCTCTTCGCCGAGCTTTGAGAAATCGGATGAGAGCATTGAAGGGGATACTATTGCCACAGTCAGTCATGTGATTACAGGATAATAGCGTTTTTCATGAGAAAATGAAGAACCCTGCCCTTGCGGGCAGGGGTAATCGGTTTACTGGGATTCCTCGACTACGGTCTCGGATTCCTTCTTCTCGTCGTCGATCTTCCTGTCGACCTCTTCCATCTGCGCCCTGATCTCAGCAGGCGAAGGGATCGGACCGAGAACATCGTCGGCCTTTCCTACGGCGGCCTCGATGTCGGCGATGTTGGCGACCTCCCTGTCGGGGATGGCCGCTCCGGTACCCATGTACTGCGACAGTCCCTCGACGATCTTGGTGACCTCGATGGGGAAGAAGATCTTCGATGCCTGTCCGTCTCCGAGGCTCTTCAGCGTATCCATCGACATGACCGACAGCGCTTTGGAATCCATGGCGGATGCACCGACGGACATGATGCGGAGCTTCTGTGCCTCTCCCTGACTCTCGAGGATGGTGGCAAGTCTCTTACCCTCAGCCTCGAGAATCATCGACTGTCTCTTACCTTCCGCTTCAAGGATCATGGACTGCCTCTTACCCTCAGCCTCGAGGATGGCTGCCCTCTTCTCTCCGTCCGCAGCAAGGATGGCGGCACGTCTGCGCCTCTCTGCTGATGTCTGCTCCTCCATCGAGTCCTTGACCTTCGTCGCAGGGTCCACTTCCCTGATTTCGACGGCCTCGATCTTCACTCCCCACTTGTCGGTGGCCTCATCGAGGACATCCCTGAGCTGGATGTTGATCTTCTCTCTGCTGGAGAGGATCTCATCGAGTTCCATCTCTCCGATGATGGCCCTGAGCGAGGTCTGTGCAAGATAAACAGTTGCGGTGCGGTAGTCGGTGACCTCGAAGAATGCGTTCTTGGGGTCTGTGACCTTGATGTAGATGATGGCATCCACGTAGACGGGTGAGTTATCCTTGGTGATGACCTCCTGTCTGGGGACATCCAGGACCTGTGTACGCAGATCCAGTTTGACGACCTGGTTGATCAGCGGGCAGACGAAGTTCATACCCTGGTTCAGTACCCTGATGTACTTACCGAGCCTCATGTAGACCGCCTGCTCGTAAGGCTGGACGATCTTGACTCCGCTGAGAACGGATATTATCGCGACGATGATCACGACGAACAACAGTACGAAAATTATTGGACTCATCCTTTCCCTCCTTATTTCCTCTTGACCGTTATGTGCACTCCTTCTGCTGCAACCACTTCGACCGTCTCGCCCTCTTCGATCTCCTCATCGGAATTGGCGCTCCAGACCTCCATGCCGATCTTGACCTTGCCCTTGAGGTCGTCAGGTCCTGTCCTGACCGTGACCTTGCCTTCCTTGCCGATCAGCGAGTCCGATACGGACGTCGTGGGCGGAACGGGTTCGGCCAATCTCTGGTAGAGCCTGATGGTTATCAGCGTGGCCGGTATCGCTACTAGTATCGCCGTCAGCGGCGAATAGATGCTGAACAGGAAATCTGGCACTGCGAATCCGATGATACCCACGATGACCAGTACCGATCCCGGGATGACCAGGAATGCGCCGGGGTTGAGGGCTTCCGCCAGTATGAGCAGTGCACCTATGACTATGATGATGAGTGCGACGGTTGCAGCTTCCATGCTTATCTATCAAGATACTGCGTTTAAAACTATTCCAAGATACGCGTAATAACGCCGTACTTTCTCTCATCACGTCGGCCAGAGGCGAGTGATATCTGGCGATTTTTCATCGGATTCCGGTCGGAAATGAGTAAACCAATATATCTGAAACAGTCGATTGGGGATTCATGCCACATCACACAGAGAAAGAAGAGATCTGCGACGTCGCAGGCTGTGACAAGCCCTCAGAGAGATCGCTCAACATCAAGAAGGTCAGCGAGACCGACCTGAAGCTCAAGAGCGACAGCCTCAAACAGGTGCACCTCTGCAAGGAACACTACAAACAGCTCAAGAAGCAGACGAAGAACGACATCCCCGATTACATGGGATGAAACACTGAGATGTTCGAGATCCTATTCCTCGGAACGGGTGCTTCCGTCCCCTCAAGGGACAGGTCCCTTCCGTGCGTAGCTGTCAGACAGGGACGTTCCATCTCCCTCTTCGACTGCGGGGAGGGTTCCCAGAGACAGCTCATGATATCGCCCTTCTCGTTCATGAAGATCGACAGGATATTCATCACGCATCTTCACGGCGATCACATACTGGGGCTTCCCGGACTGCTGCAGACCATGGGCATGTCCGGAAGGAGGGATCCGGTATCGGTGTACGGTCCAACAGGGCTGCTGAAGGCACTGAAATCGATGCTGGATGCATGCGAGGGCGAATTGGAATACGAGCTCAGGATAGAGGAGGTCGAAGGAGAGGAGGAATTCTCATTCGAATCGTTCGACGTGTCGGTTTTCAGGACCGTCCACAACACCCCCTCCGTAGGATACGTATACAGGGAGCATGAGAGGCCCGGGACGTTCAACAGGGAGAAGGCGGAGAAGCTGGGGCTGACCCCGGGAGACGATTTCTCAAGACTTCAGGCGGGGGAGACCGTGAAAGGAGTCTCGCCCGAGCAGGTGATAGGTCCGAAGAGACCGGGCTGTTCAATGGTCTACACAGGTGATACTGTACCCTGCGACGAGATCCTGAAGGCATCGAAGGATGCGGACGTCCTGATCCATGAGGCCACATACATCGACGAGGATTCGGAACTGGCCAAGGAGCATTATCATTCCACCGCCAAGGCAGCGGCGGAGACTGCCGTCAAGGCCAACGTGAGGATGCTGGCACTTATACATGTCAGCAACAGGTACGGGGACTGTGAGTCGTCGCTGTCAGAGGCGAAGCAGGTCTTCGAGAACACCATGGCGCCTGCGGACCTGCAGATGCTGACCGTGACCAACGGTTCCGTCAGATCAGTTTGAGCAGGTCGGCGTTGGTTATCATACCGACTATCTTACCCTTCTTGGCGACCAGTACGGCATTGAAGTTCGCCATCAGCGTGGTGACGGTCCTGATGGGCGTGTTCTCCGCGACCACGGGATAGGATTCTCCCATGACCTTGTTGATGGGTTTCCTGGAGAGCTCCTCCATCGTCATCCCTCTCCTGACCAGTTCGAAGATCTCCCTCTCGGATATGCTGCCCACAGGCGTCTCGCCCTCAAGTACGGGCAGCTGTGAATAACCGGTGGATTTCATGAGTTCCGACGCATCCCTCACGGTCATGCCGCTCTGTATCGTCACGATCTCCTTCGAGGAAACATCTGATGCGTACACATCCTTCCTCTCGTTCACCCTCATGTCGTCCAATGTCTCGAACAGCTTCACGACGGTGGTGTAACTTGCCGAGATGGTGCCCTTCTCGATCTTGGCGATGGTGCTCTGGCTGATCCCGGATTCGGATGCCAGCTGTGCCTGGGTGATGTCAAGCGATTTCCTTATCTTCTTGATCTCGGATGTGGCCGGGAACTTCATGACAGGGGATGTAAATATTCCTATATGAATATTTATGTCAGTTTCATTTATATCACATGCGAATATCGTATTCCTATATTCCTACTAACTAAAGGAGAATAAAATGGCAAAGAACGTTTATGTAGAGGGTGTCCGCGAGGTCCCCGCACCGCTTAGAGATATCGAGATCGTCGAGAGGAAAGGAATCGGTCACCCCGATTCAGTCTCAGACGCACTTGCCGAGACCGTGTCAAGGGCACTGTGCAAGATGTATAAGAAGGAGATCGGAACCGTTCTCCACCACAACACTGACGAGACTCAGATCGCAGCCGGTAAGGCAGCGCCCAAGTTCGGCGGCGGATGCATCATCGACCCCACATACATCCTCCTCGTAGGACGTGCGACCACCGATGTTACGCAGAACAAGGTCCTCAAGGAACTGCCCTGCAAGCCCACCGCACTCAAGGCCGCCCGCGAGTACCTCAGGAAGACATTCCCCAACGTGGATGTCGATTCGGACATCATCCTCGATGCAAAGCTCGGAATGGGTTCGGACGACCTCACAGGTGTCTACAAGACATCAGGTGTCCTTGCCAACGACACATCGTTCGGTGTCGGCTACGCACCCTACTCCATCACCGACAGGCTCGTTCTGGAGACAGAAGAGTTCATCAACGGAAAGAAGTTCAAATCCGTCCTCCCCGAGACCGGACAGGATGTCAAGGTCATGGGATCCCGTGTCGGAAACAAGATCACGATGACCATCGCATGCGCAATGGTCGACAGGTACATCCCCGACAAGACCCACTACAAGGCAGCGATCGAGGACATGTACAACAGGGTCAACGAGAACGCACTGAACATCATCGACAAGTCCGGAGAGAACATCAAGTTCAAGCTGGACATCAACACCGGTGACAACTACAAGAACAACGTGTACTACCTGACAGTCACAGGACTCTCACAGGAGATGGGAGACGACGGATCCGTCGGAAGGGGTAACAGATGCAACGGTCTGATCACACCCTACAGGCCCATGTCCATGGAGGCCACATCAGGAAAGAACCCGATCACCCACATCGGTAAGCTGTACAACGTCATGTCGAAGCTCATCGCAGAGGATGTCGCCAAGAAGGTCTCGCCTGAGGTCGAGGTCCGCGTCAGGATTCTCTCCCAGATCGGTAAGCCCGTATCCGAGCCTCTGAACTGCAACGTTCAGCTCGTTTCCGCCACCGAGAACAAGAAACTGTCCAAGTGGAAACAGGAGGCCCAGTCCATTGCCAACGATTGGTTGGATAATGTTGATAAAGTCACAGACCTTATCATCAATGGAAAGGTAAGGACCTTCTGATAGACATGAGGATAATCGACACACCGCAATACGGACCGATGTTCAGGTTCACCGATGCAAACGTCTACTGGGCACTCTATGTTCTGTCCGACGGAAAGAGGATGGGACGCAAGAAGCTCGCCGAGGAGATAGGTGTCGGCGAAGGAAGCATGAGACGCATCCTGGAGACCCTCCGCCAGTGGGAGATGATAACGATCAAACAGACCGGAATCACGATAACCCGCAACGGCCTGGGTTTCCTGGCGGAGATACCCATCAAGGTCGTCGACCTTGATATGGGCGATTCGATCGTCGGCGATTACAGCCAGTCCATAGTCGTATACGGTGTGGGGAAGAAGATCGAGAACGGAATGCAGCAGAGGGATGCGGGCATCAAGGCGGGAGCCACAGGATGCACCACCCTCGTCATCCGTGACGGCGTACTGATGATCCCTCCTGACTGGAACATGGACAAGGAGCGCCCCGAGATAGCTGCCAGGATACGCGAGAGGACGAACCTGACCGAGGACGATGCGATCATCGTCGGAAGTGCCTATGACCAGCACACGGCTGTCGTGGCGGCACTCACAGCGGCGTTCGAACTCTTCTGAGGTATTCCTTTGCAGCATCTCGTCAATTACTCGGTCTATTCTCAATCCGGCGAAAAGCCGTCGCTCCATGAGGGCGACGGCATTGAACTTCTTACAGGTTATTTTGACGTCGATAAGGCACAGTGGCCCGATGCTCCGTCGGTCCATCTGCCGTATGTCATCGACTGGTACAGTGTATGGAAGGGCCGTCTCACCATTCCCGATGAGATGGGCGATGACGAGGTGCAGTTCTTCTCATACGGCAGGGACAGGGAATCGATCATCGATGCCGTCAGGAGATGCATCGAATGCGCCGCACCCCTCCGTCCCGCCTACGGTGTGATCCACGCCGGAAGCGCCAACATCGATGAATTGTTCAACGAGAGATACTCGGACACCGATAAGGAGGTCCTCTCAGCATTCGCGGAGATAGTGAACGAGGCCGTGAAGTCATTCCCCGGAGGAGAACCGCCGTTCAGGCTCGCCTTCGAGAACCAGTGGTGGCCGGGACTGAGGATGCTGGACGGCAGGAATTACGAACAGCTCTGCGACGAGATCGAATTCGAGAACTGGGGGCTGTGCCTTGATACCGGGCATCTTCTCGTGACGACACAGCAGTCCAGGGATGAACTTCAGGCAATCGATCTCCTGACGGACATCTTCAGCGGATATCCGAAAGAGATGATAGATGCCGTAGGCACAATACATCTCCATGTGAACACCTCCGCGGGATACATCAAAGCGTACAAGGCACCGGAGAACGTCCCGGAGATGAGCATCAGAGAGCGTCTGAACGCGGGATACAGGTTCGTACCGGGCATGGATCAGCACAGGCCGTTCACGGTCAGTGACGTCAGAAGGATCACCGACATACTGAAGCCTGATTTCGTCACGCACGAGATGGGAGCACCCGATACATCACAGAGAGAAGCGGATTATCATACCCAGCGTGCTCTGTTCCTGTGATATCCTTATATATACTAGTACTCTCTTTATATACTCGGGATGCACATGGGAGTTGAATTGAACTCTGACAAGACAGCCAAGGCTATAATTCCGCTCTGGATCATGGCCGCGGTGATGCTGATAATCGTCATGCTGTCGATGCTGGCAGGCATGGTGCTGGATATCAGTACGGAAGGAAAGCACGCGATCTACGCGCTTTGGGCCGGAGCAGCCATATCACTGCTGATGCTGGCACATATGGTCAGGAACTGATCATTCGATGATCCTGTTCAGGATCTCAAGGATGTCCGAAGCCATCTTGGGGCAGAAGTGCTCATAGATGCCTTCTTTGAATGCTTTCAGGTTATCCTCGTCCTTTCTCACATCGACACCCATTATCTCCGGGCACGTGATGCCCTTGTACTTCTTCCTGAATTCCATCAGAAGCTGGGCCCTCTTCACGATGATGATCCCTCTGCTGCTCGGATCGGGTGAGGAACTGCCGTATTTCAGTCCGATGACGGCGAGAGCGCCCAGAAGCGCACCGCATATGCTCCCCTCAAGAAGTCCCATCCCCATGGATGAGATCGTCCTCAGTGCCGTGTCCTCGTCGAATTCGACCTTGCCGCTCATGGCCTTGAGGATGCACTGGGCACAGTCATATCCTTCGTTGTAGAGCCTGATGACGTCATCTGATGAACCCATGCCCGTGAAATCGCTATCTAAGGTTAAAAAGGAAATGCCCCTCCCGGCGCCCTCAGTTGAATACCTATATATACAGCCTGATTATTGGGTTGCTTCAGAGGAAATCAAATGGCACGCTTCAAAGAGGCTGAGAGCAGACTTCTGGACAAAACCGTCTGTATGAACTGCTACGCTACAAACCCTAAAGCCGCAAAGAAATGTCGTAAATGCGGTTACAGCAACCTCAGGCCCAAGGCGAAAGAGAGCAGGAAGCAGTGAGCTTCCTCCGTTTTTCTTTCGGCCTTATCGGCCTTTTCATTATTCCAGTTCCAGCGGTGGCTGTATCCCGCATCGGTTACAGCAGATTGGTAAGTGTAATTAAGCGGAATGTGAATACGGTCGATGGACGCGAACCATCCCGAAGGTGACAGTGAATGAAGATTCTCATCGTCGATGATAACATCGCAATTCAGGAAATTCTCGGTGAGATTCTTACTGTCGACGGTTATGAGATCGACAAGGTCGGCACTGTTTCTGAAGCGGTCGACAAGCTCGGTTCGTTCCGCCCGGATGCACTGATCCTCGATTCGCAGGTCGGAGGAGAGAGTGGACTCAAGGTCCTCGACGCCCTCCCGTCGGATTCTGATGTGCGTGCGATAATCCTTACCAGAGGCAAGGAGGTCATTCCCAAGGACAGCACCTTCATCAGAGGATGCATCCAGAAACCCTTCAAGAGCGATGACGTCACCGAGAAGGTGCGTCTCCTGGCAGAGGAGATGGACCTTAAACGCTCTAAGGAGAGGAAGATCAAATTCAAGTTATTCTCGAAGCAGCCCAAGACCGTCAGCGACGAGGAGATCGCAGGCGCAAGGTTCGGAAAGTCATACGTGATCTTCGAGAACGAACCTTCATCAGTGTACAAACTGGCATGGTATTTCATGACCAAGAGCTGCAACGTCATGGTCATCACCGCCGGAAAGGTGAAATCGATCACGGAGAGGTTCAAGAACGACGAGGGAATGAGCGTGAAGATCCTCGGTCTCTCCGTGAAATCGCGCATCGGTTATGTGGAGATGTCGAAGCTGGGAACGGTCATGGACCAGATCAAGAAGTTCGTCGTCGAGAATGACAAACCCGTCATCGTCTTCGATGACATGGAACCCATAATCGACACCAACGGGCTGAACAACGTCATGACCATGCTCTATCAGATTCTCAACGGAGCGGTCAAGAAGACATCATCCCTGGTCGTATCGACAGGGGAGAACTCGCTCACGGACAAGGACAAGGAATTATTCTTACACGACATGGAACGTTACATCGCTTAAGAGGGACAGATCATGAAGATCGACAAAGTTTGGGCAAGAGAGGTGCTGGATTCCAGAGGGAACCCCACCGTTGAGGCAGAGATCACGATCAATGGGCACAGGATCACAGCAATCGCTCCGTCCGGTGCTTCCACAGGTTCATGGGAGGCCCATGAGCTCCGTGACAAGGACGGCAGATTCGGCGGAAAGGGAGTCCAGACCGCTGTCAAGAACGTCCGCACCGAGATCGCGAAGGCGATCGTGGGAATGGACCCCACGGATCAGAGGGCAGTCGACCAGGCGATGATCGCACTGGACGGTACCGAGAACAAGAAGAGGCTCGGTGCCAATGCCATCATAGCGACCTCCCTTGCCGTCGCCAAGGCAGGTGCGATGGTCGAGGGCGTCCCGCTCTACCAGCACATCGGAGACAACGGAGTCACTCTCCCCGTCCCCATGCTCAACATCATCAACGGAGGAAAGCACGCAGGAGGCAACCTGAAGATCCAGGAGTTCATGATCATACCCGCAGGTGCCAAATCATTCTCCGAGTGCCTCAGGATGTCATCCGAGGTCTACATGTCCCTCAAATCCAATCTGAAGAAGAAGTACGGTGTGTCCGCCATCAACCTCGGTGACGAGGGAGGATTCGCACCGCCTCTCGACACAGCCTCCGAAGCGATGGAGACCATCATGAGCGCTATCACAGACGCGGGATACACACCCGGAAAGGATGTGTTCATGGCATTGGATGCGGCATCGAGCGAGTTCTACAGCGACGGCGTCTACGATGTCGACGGAATGAAACTGTCCGCAGGCGAGCTTGCAGACCACTACAAGATGCTCACGGAGAAGTTCCCGCTCATCAGCATCGAGGATCCGTTCTTCGAGGACGACTTCGAGACGACTGCGGAGCTTACCAAGAAGATCGGTTCCAATGTGCAGATCGTCGGTGACGATCTCTTCGTGACCAACACGAAGCGTCTCGCCAAGGGAATCGAGATGAAGGCAGCCAACGCACTTCTCCTCAAGGTCAACCAGATCGGTACCGTCACCGAGGCAGGGGATGCAGCTCAGATGAGCTTCGACAACGGTTATTCCGTCGTGGTATCACACCGTTCCGGTGAGTCCGAGGATGTAAGTATCGCGGACCTCTCCGTAGGATGGGGATCCGGACAGATCAAGACGGGAGCACCTGCACGCGGTGAGCGTACAGCGAAGTACAATCAGCTCCTGAGGATCGAGGAGGAGCTCGGTTCAAAGGCCGTCTTCCTCGGAAAGAAAGCGTTCACACTGTGAAGCATAAACGGGGCCTCGTGCCCCTTTCATCTTAACTAATTTCGACAATTGACGAATATGCGTCTGTTGAGTTTTTTGAGCATCCCGTTATCCCCTACATTTCCACTGGAAAATCGCATTTTTACGAATCTCATATCACAGGTTATATACGGTTTCGTTCGGGTTTATATAATGGATTTTTATTAACGGTGTTTAAACCAAAAACATCGGTGAAATCGTAAGAATTCAATGAATTATACGAAATAATTGTAAAAAATGGCCGATTTATATATGGATATGAAGGTATTTATAAGGAAAAATAACACTCACCTCGTTACTAAATATTGTTAACCTATCCAACATAGAATATCATTATATGCTTGAATATGATGGAGTGAGATGCGCATGAGAACGTGTGGGAAATCGTAGAAATCTACGGTTGTTCTTTTGCCACAGCGGAGTGAATGCGGATGCCTAGCAGCAGTAATATTCGTCCATCGACGATTGTGACGTTCAACGTCGTAGGGATGACCAAGATGAAGAAGATCTACTGCAAGTGCGGACGCATCATCGGGCTCGATTATTCGCAGATGAAACTCAAGCTTGCGCTCGGTAAGGAATTGGAATGCACCGAGTGCAGGAACGCCCGCATCTCAAAGGACATCGACGATCTCAACTGTCATTTCGACGGCGAGAGCGTCGAGGAACTCTGATCCCTTCTCATCTCTTCCTTGAGGGGCATGTGTTGTTTATGCACTCCTCGTAGGTACCCGTCTTGATTATGGGTGCGCCGCATTCCGGACATTTCTTCCCGGTGGGCTGTATGAGTCCCTTGGGCCTGAGCGGGTAGGTCTGATCGCATGAAGGCCACGATGAGCATCCTGCGAAGCGTTTGCCTGCCTTGGAGTACATGACCCTGATGTTCCCCGTTCCGCACTTCGGACATGTTCCGAGGTGGGTGACCGATGTGTTGCTCGAACATTTCGGATCGATGCAAACGGTCTGAGGCGGTACGCCCTTCCTGATGACCTTGAGCTGGGGCAGACCGCAGACCTCGCATTTGGTGCCGAGGGTCTGTATCATCGCGCCTCTGGGCAGAGGGTATGCGCATGAGCATTCCGGGAATCCGTCGCATCCGATGAAGTTGCCGTTCCTGGATTTCTTGATAGTCATGTTGTTGCCGCATTTCGGGCAGATTCCGATGAACTGCTGCGACCTGAGCGCTGCCCTGATCTCGTCACCGACAGCGTTCTTCTCCTTCTCGAGCGAGGATGCGGCCTCATGGAGCATGTCCTGCGATTCCTCGACGACGCTGTCGAGTGTCCTCTCGCCACTGCTGATCTTCAGCATGTCCTGTTCGAGCCTCGCGGTCATCTCAGGCTCCGCGATGCCTCCGCCGTGCTTCTCAAGCGATTTCGTGAGAGCGATACCGCTTGCGGTGGGGATCATGTAGTTGCCCTGGACATAGTTCCTCGAATACAGTTTTCCGATGATGTCGTGCCTTGTACTCTTGGTACCGAGTCCGAGCCTGTCCATCTCCTGGATGAGCGAACCCTGGTTGTACCTGTAAGGGGGTCTGGTCTCGCCTTCGTCCATTATCATGGATCTGACGTCGATCTTAGAACCGATCTCCAGTTTGGGGATGCGGATGTCGGGGATGGTGAGGTACATCTTGTAGTACTTCTTCCAGCCCAGCTTCTTGAGCACGTATCCTTCGCCGTCGAACTGTTCTCCGTCAACATCGACGCTGCATTTCGTGATCTCCGCTTCGGAGTTGGGGGCGAGGGTGGAAAGGAACCTTCTCACGATGAGCTCGTAGAGCTTCCATTTGTCTCCCTTGATCTTATCCGAGGTGACACCTGCGGTAGGGTAGATCGGAGGGTGGTCCGTGGTCCTTCTCTTTCCTCTCGAAGGGTAGATGGAATCCTGCTTCAGGATCTCCATCGCCTCGTTCTTGAAATCTGAATCCTTGAGCTTCTCGAGGACGCTCCTGAGGTTGAGGCTCTTGGGGTATTCCGTGTTCTCGGTACGCGGGTATGAGATGTATCCGCTCGTGTAGAGGTCCTCCGCCAGTTTCATCGCTGTCGCGGGAGGGATACCGATCTTGTTGGCTTCCACCTGCATCTGCGTGGTGTCGAAAGGCGCGGGCCTGAACTCCTCCTTCATGGAGCATTCGTAGGCTGTGACCGTTCCCTCCTTCACCTTCTTGCATTTCTCATACACGGCGTCAGCCTTCTCCTTCTCCCAGAACGGGTTGGAGGCGTGCTCTGCCTTGAATGCGAGCATTCCGAACTTGCCGGTGACCTTCCAGAAAGGCGTGGGGACGAATTTCGATATCTCCTCATCCCTGTCGACGAGCAGTTTCAGGGTAGGGCTCTGAACCCTTCCCACTGACATGAAGTTCTTTCCGACCTGTCCTGATGAGAGCGAGATGAGCCTGGTGAGGACTGCACCCCAGGAGAGGTCGATGATCTGCCTTGCCTCGGCGGCGTCGGCGAGTCTCTCATCGGGAAGTGCCAGATTGGAGAATGCGTTCTCCACCTCTGCCTTGGTTAGGGCACTGAATCTAGCCCTCTTGACCTTGGACATATCGGACTCGGCGATCTTCACGGTCTCCAGTCCGATGAGCTCTCCTTCCCTGTCAAAGTCGGTAGCGATGATGATCTCGTCGACGGAATCCATCAGCGATTTGATGGCATTCAGCGTGTTCTTCACCTTGACGGTCTTGACCTGAGGTGCGTATACGAGGTCAACGGGCGAGCTTGCTCCCCAGTCGTTGAATTCCTCGGAATAATCCAATTCTATGATGTGTCCCCTCAGGCTGATGACGAAGTATTCGTCGCCCTTGGAATCGAATGTGATTACGGTGGCACCGTTCATCTTGACGGTCTTCGACTTGCCGTCGGAAAGGATGGTCGAGATCCTCCTCGCGGCATTCGCCTTCTCAGTGATAACGAGTTTTCTCATCGCGCGTCTATTTCTTTAAATTTATAAATAATATACCGTAAATGAACGCTTTCAAGGAACGGGTCATCATCACAAATATATCCCGCTTCTCAATTTGTGAAAATATGGATGTTTCCGTCGAGCTGACCGGTGTTCTGAGGTCCGCGATCAGGAGGATGGTGGAGGGCAGGGATGTAGCCGTGGCCTTCTCCGGCGGATTGGACAGCGGCATAGTCGCGGCGATAACCAAGGAGTATGCCCGTTCCGTGAAACTGTACACGGCAGGCGTCCAGGATGCATACGATGTCCTGGAATCCCGCGATGTGGCGGCGAAGCTCGGTATCGAATGGGAGCACATCCTGATCTCCGAGAGCGATCTGGAGGACTGCATCAGGGATATGATCGGTGTCACCGGTACAGTCAATCCCATAACTTTGTCGTTCGAGATTCCTCTGTATTACGTTTCCAAGACCGTGAAGGAGGAATTCATCATAGGAGGACAGGGCGCCGACGAACTGTTCGCAGGCTATTCCAAATACGTGGGGCTCCCGGAGGATGAATTCAGGGACCTGAGGGAAGCCGATATGGCACGCCTGTTCAACGAGACCCTGGGGCATGAGAGGATGGTCTCGGAGCACTTCGGCAAGACCGTTCTGTACCCGTATCTCGATAAGGAAGTGATGGACGTCGTCGGGAAGATAGACATGGCCGACCTGATACCCGGGGATGTGAGGAAGGAGAACCTCCGCAAGGTGGCCGAGAACATCGGACAGCCCGAGGTGGCGGCAAAGAAGAAGAAGGCTGCACAGTACGGGTCGGGTGCGATGAACCTGTTCAGAAAGATCGCCAAGAGGAAGGGCGTGACCGTGAACGAGATGGTTATGGGGATGAAGGATGGACAATAAGCAGGAGATCCTCGACTGGCTGTACGGCCTCAGCGTCCACGGCATCAAGCTCGGTCTGACGAACATAACAGAACTCCTTCGCAGACTGGGCAACCCCCAGGATTCTTTCAGGAAGATACACATCGCAGGGACCGACGGAAAAGGTTCCACAAGTGCGATGATCTCATCCATCCTCAGATGCTCGGGCGTGAGGACGGGACTGTACACATCGCCTCACATAATAGAGTTCAACGAGCGCATATCGGTCTGCGGGGAAAACATCTCCGATGACGACCTCAGCAGGCTTGCGAACACGATCAGGCCGATGGTCGATGACATGAGGAAGGACAACATGCAGTGCACCTTCTTCGAGGTGACCACCGCTTTGGCGTTCCAGTACTTCAAGGAGAAGGAAGTGGAATATGCGGTGGTGGAAGTGGGCATGGGCGGAAGGTTCGATGCCACGAACATCATTGTGCCAGATGTCTCAGTAATCACTCCGATCAGCGTGGAGCACACCGAGTATCTCGGCGATACGATAGAGAAGATAGCCTTCGAGAAGGCAGGGATAATAAAGGAGGATGTCCCGGTGATCACGATCAACTCCGGAGCACCGTTCGATGTGATCTCGAAGAGGGCATCTGAGGTAGGAGCATACCTTCTGAGAGCATCGGTACCGATCGATGTGAAGGTATTCGGCGACCGTACCGAATTCGTCTACGAAGGGAAACGTTACAGTGTGGGCATACCCGGGGCGTATCAGGCTTCGAACGCAACCATGGCGATAGAAGCGGTAAGGCATCTGCCTGACAGCAAGAGATTCACCGAACACATATCCGAAGGGCTCGAGAACACGAAATGGCCCTGCAGGATGCAGAAGCTGAAGGATCTGCCGATTGTCCTTGATGTCACTCACACAAAGGCAGGCAGCAAGGTGCTGGCGGACAACATATCCAAGATCTACGGGAAGATGACGGTGGTGTTCGGTGTCCTCAGCGACAAGGACATCGGAGGCATAGCATCCAACATATCCAGGATTGCTTCCAGGATAATAGTCACGACACCCGTATCCGAGAGATCCGCAGACATCAAGAAAGTGGAGAAGGCGGTCAGGGAGCACATAGAGGACGTGACCGTCATACCGTCGATAGATGACGCATTCGACAAGGCGATGGAGATACGTGGCGATGAGATGGTATTGATAACAGGTTCGTTCATAATGGCGGAGGACGCATTGAAATGGCTGAAAAGGACATCTGCTGGATTCTAGACACGCTCGCACCGGAGTACAACAAGGGCGCATACCCGGGACGCTCATCCGAAGGACTGAATCCCGAATGGCCGTGCGATCCGTTCCATGTTCTCATCGCCACTATCCTTTCCCAGAGGACCAGGGACGACAACACCAGGAAGGCCTCCGACAATCTGTTCCACAAGTACGATTCAATTGAAGAGCTA
>JAEEGH010015192.1_pt1 | contig 16771 bp, 10 predicted proteins | sample 9134181 | NCBI WGS metagenome assembly JAEEGH01 (sample SAMN16246544, study PRJNA631951) | gut metagenome | biome: gut microbiome; feature: rumen; material: DP-attached | host: Bos | place: Iran: Karaj | collected 2018-10
ATGGCGGAAAAATTGAACTTGTGAACTCTGGACATCAGCGGCCAATTCTTTATAAGAGCAAAACTAAATCTGTTTCTTTTGTTGAAAATTCGCCTGAGGCTTTTGGAGCAATTGGTATAAGCAGTTTTCCTTCTGTTTTTGATACAATAAGTCTTGAAATGGAAAGTGGTGATGAATTAGTTTTATACACAGACGGAATTGTAGACTGCGAAAATGAAAAGAAAGAATCGTTTGGATATGACAGGTTAAAAGAAGTTTTTAGAAAATCTGCAGGCTTTACTGCCGAAGAACAGCTTGAATTACTTTATCACTCACTTGAAGATTTTGCCGGCGAAGTTGAACCCGAAGACGATAAAACTCTTGTAATATTACGAAAAAAATAGTATCTCATAGAAAGAAAAAAAAGAGGATTGAAGTATGAAAAAAATCTTTGGAATTGTTTTATCTCTTTTTTTATTTGTTTCTTTTATAAGCTGTGACCTGCTTTTTGGTAATAAAAATAAAGAGCAGAGTAAACCTCAGGATAAAGGCTATACAAATGAACCTGAGTATGGCGATTATACAGGACCAAAGCGTAGTGACTTAGTGCATGTAAATCCTAAGGCAGCTTCGACTCGTGCCGCAAGTCTTGATTTTATTTTTAGCACCGAATCTTTAGGCGAAACAACAATTGTTATAAAACGAAGTGAATGGAACAAGCTTTGTAATGATTATCGCTACTTTTATAAAAATGAAAACTGTGTTCACGTAGAAGATTATATTTATAAAAAAGACGGAATGGAGTGGGATATAAAAGATGTGGGCTTCCGTCTTCGTGGAAATACAAGCCGCTATTGTCCACAGGGCCTTGATAATGGCCGTGAACAGAATCAGATGAATAAAGACTGGAACGGAACTTATTATGATACAGAAGGTGTTCCAAACAGCCGCTACAGACAGACGCATTTTAAAATTGATTTTGAAGAGTTTGCCGATGGCGAAGATGTAAAAATGTCTGATTGTATGAAGGGTGTAAACCTCAAGCGAATGGATGAAACCTGTACCCGAGAGATTTTCTGTTATGATTTGTTCCACAGGTATGGAATATGGACTGCACCTCGAGCAAGTCATACTCGTGTTCTTATAAACTTTATAGAAGATATTGATAATCCAGAAGCTACAAAGCCAACAACAACTGTTGATTTTGGTGTTTATGAAATGTTTGAGGAAGTAAACAAGCAGTCGCTAAAGGCAAGGACAAAGGATGAAACTAAGGTTGATAATGCCTGGAAAAACAATAAAGGAAATTTGTGGAAATGCTCAAATGATTTAACTTTGGGTCGCAGTGGAGAAATGGGCGTTGAAGATATCCGTATTATACGCGCTGGTGAAACTCATCCGCAGGGCTTTCAGACAAATGGCCGTGAAGATGATTATCGTGTAGGTTATGTCTGGAAGCAGTATTCATTAGATCTTAAAACTAACAAGAGTGATTTTGCTTCTGCTTCATCGGAGCTTAAAAATTTTATAATTGAACTCAATTCACTTCCAAAAGTTCAAGATGAAAATGACACTGAAGCTATAGATAAAATAAAAGCATTCTATGAAAAATGGTTTGATGTTGATTTCTTCTTAAAAACTTATGCTGTAAATATTTTGTGCGGCATGGATGATGATTACTGGGGAAATGCAAATAATTTCTATTTATATTTTGATACTGGTTCAAATGGCAGTGGAAAAGTATACCTGATTCCTTTTGATTACGATAATACTCTGGGGCGTTCTATTAAAGAAGGTGGATTTGAGCATGATCCATTTGACTGGGGCCGTGGTGCAAATCGTCCGCTTATGGACAGATTGTTTATGGTTCCGGAATATAAGGAAAAGTTTAAGATGTTATTGCTTGAAGTTTCTGACGTTTCTGCTCAAGACAGCGAATGGAATTATGAAAAATGTAGTGCCCGCTTCCTTGCATGGAAAGAAATGGTAAGTCCATATTTGAACAGCCCTGATATAACTGGTAGACAGGGTGTTACAAGCTGGGGAGACTATACCTGGCAGCCGGGCGGATACAGCCTTACAACAAAATCAAATAATCTTTTTGATGCTACAAGCATGTATTTCCGTCTTAACCTTGGTGAAGAAGTTGAAGGTTTGAATGGTTCTTCTGTAACTCAGTCAATCAGAAATCCAAGTAAAAAGGGAGGCTATTCTGATTGTACACTTTCGGTTGAAGTTCGTGATGATGGCCTTTATATTGAAAAAAGTCACAACGTCGCGTGGGACCATGTTGCAATAAGAGTTTACGATAAAACAGATTCTAAAGAGAATGCCAGGATTGTAACAGATGAAAAAACAAATAGTTTCTTGTATCCGTTTGTTCAGAAAAATCATCTTTATTCGGTAGGGCTCACTTTACAATCAGCAGCCTACGACTGGGAATATAAGGATGCGCGAGATGAAGGTGTAAGTGTTCTTGTTCAAGCAAAAGGTGGTTTAGGAAATTATAGAATTACAAATTCCGGTTATTCATATTATAGTCCTGATTATTCAATTGTATTCAGTGATTATAAAGTTACAAAGCCTGATGTTGCGTATGAAAACGAAAAAATAGAAGGAACAATCTGTGATGATGGAAGTTGGAGTGATAACCGTGAATATCCTAAGGGACTCACGATAAAAGAGTCGTTTTCAGGTTCTATCATGGATTTAAGTTCGTATGATTATTTCTTAAAAGGAAAACAAAGAATCTTTGTAGATATAAACCAGAAGTTTACTTATAACGATGTTAATTACGAATTCACTATAATCGAAAATTATGATAATTACTTTGTTGATACAAATAATTCTTCTATAAAGTATCCAGATTCAGAGGAACCGAAAGAAGAGCCTCAGAAAGAAACAGGTAATCCTTCTGACGGTACAGGAGAAACTGTTTCTATTACAGAATCAAAAGAAAATCCTCCTTACAATGAATATAAAGGAACATCTTCTGATTGTACTGTTACTGTTACACCAAGATATGATGGACTTTATATAACAAAATCTCACGATCCAGTTTGGGATCATGTTGCAATTCACGTACGCGACAGATCCTTAGATATAGAAAATGTCCGCATTGCCACAGATGCTGGTTCTAATACATTTCTTTATCCGTTTGTACAAAAGGGGCAGGAATATGATGTATGGCTCACAGTTCAATCCGAATCTGAAAATTGGCATTATTCAGATTTTAGAGATATGAAAGTAAAAGTTACTGCTCTTGGTGGAAAGGGCAACTATTGGGTAAGTCATTCTGATGATGATTATTATTATCATAGCCCAACATATTCAATTGTCTTCAAGGATTTGACATTTGGACGTCCAAACTTAGAAGGTGTAAAACCTCATATTGATGCAGGAATCTATCATGCTGTCTGGGAGGGTGATAGCAGATGGCCAAGCAATCTTCCTTTATATAAATCTGTTTTGGATTTGAGTAAGGAGAAAAACTATTTGAAAGGACAGCCAATAATCTTTGTTAGTGTAACGCTTAAGTTTACATATAATGAGATTAATTACGAATATACGATTTTGGAAAATAATAAAAGGCTTTTTAAAGATACAAATTAGGATAAATAACGTCATTGCGCGACGTTTTGCATAGCAAAACGTCGTTCAATAACGTTATACTTCGTTGTTATAATTATTCTTTTCAATATCCTTGAAGTATTTAACAGTTCCAACTTTAAGCTCGTCAGTTGCATCATCGTCGCAGACAATAACTGCATTTGGATGCATCTGAAGTGCGCTTACAGTCCACATCTGGCTGATTCCTTCTTCTACAGCGTGCTTGAGGGCAACTGCCTTGTTGTGGCCTGTAATCAAAATCATTACTTCGTCAGAATCACAAACTGTGCCAACACCAACTGTAAGAGCTGTCTTTGGAACTTTGTTTACATCATGATCAAAGAAGCGGCTGTTTACAATGATTGTATCCTGTGTAAGAGCCATTTCGCGTGTGCGGCTTGCAAGTGAAGAACCTGGTTCGTTAAAAGCAATGTGTCCGTCGCAGCCAACGCCACCCATAAACAGGCGGATTCCACCAGCAGCTTTAATTGCCTTTTCATATTCTTCGCATTCCTTTTCAAGGTCTGCAGCATTTCCGTTCAAAATGTGAACATTTTCTTTTTTAATATTTATATGGCTAAAGAAGTTGTCCCACATAAAGCGGTGATAGCTTTCCGGATGATCTTCGCTGATTCCAACATATTCATCCATGTTAAAGGTAACAACATTTTCAAAAGAAATCTTTCCGGCTTTGTAAAGGTTAATAAGCTCTTTGTAAGTGCCAAGTGGAGTAGAACCTGTAGGAAGTCCAATTACAAAAGGCTTGTCGGCAGTAGGATTTGCCGCAATAATTTTCTGAGCAATATGATTAGCTGCCCATTTTGAAACTGTGTCATAATCTGGTCGTATTATTAAACGCATTTTTTTATCTCCTGTATTTCAATTATAAAAACTATTTTTTGAGATGTAAAGGGAAAAAAAACTGAGGAACCGAGTAGAATATTTTTGGCGGATTATGCTTTTGCAGGGAGTTGCTGCTGGAGTTCGAAGACTTTTTCTATGGGGAGGCCTGTTAGTTCTGCAATTTCATCAACAGGATATTTCTCTTTTTTAAGCATATTGATGGCAGTTTCGATGGCTTTCTGTATTTGCCCCTCTTCAAATGCTTCCTGTTTTTTTACGGCAATATCATCGTTGTAACTATATTTTGCACAGAGCATATTAATTACCTCCCGCGATTTTCGATCAAGATAATCTGTTAAGATTCCCTGTTCCATCGCTATTTCGATTGCCTTTTTGAAAGACTTCTTCGGAAAAAGCTTGTTGTAATTCTGTTCAACAATTTCTATAAACCGACAGTACTGCTTAAGTATATCGCACTTTTCTACTACGGGCAACAATTTTGAGTCTGAGCAGTTTTTTACTTTTACCACAAGTTCAAGTTTGCTGTTGTCTTTTGTGTAAAAGGCATCAGAAAGTCTCAATTCCTGTTCTGCCGGCTGTGGTTTCTTTCCCATATAAACAACATAAAAATCGGGATTTGGAATTTTAAAAACTTTTTCTGCATAACGTACCTTCACAGGAATTATTCCCTCATATATACGCGTTATGTATTCAAGGCATCGGAAAGGCATATTTTCGTTTACTGTAGATTGATGTTCTACGAGAACGATAAGTTTACCGTTTATTTCCCAGCTTACATCGTTATTGAAGGTTTTATAAAGTGCCTGTTCAATAATCTTACGCTCAAGTTCAACTTCGGTTAGTTTGTAATTATTCCCAGAAAGAGCATTATACAACTCCAGAAAATTTTTCTTACCGTCTCTGTCGCTTCCAAATAAATCTGTAAATACAGAATCCTTGTATTTTCTATTAAACAATGCCATATGTGGCCTCCATGTTTTTTTGAACAGAACAGAGCATACTGCCCAGCACAAAAGCATTCTGTCCTTAAAAAAATAATGGAAACCATAGAAAAGATTTGGAAGGTTATTTTTTATACATATATAATATAGAATTAAAAGTTGAGTTATTACAAAAATTTTGGAAAATTCCTAAAAAAATGATATTTTTTTTATTAAAATGATATGGATTGTTTCATCTCTCTATTTATAAAAAAAACTAGCAAATTCCACTTTTTCCTCATATAATTAATTTATATTACACATCGGAGATCTTAATATGAAATCTTTTTCGAACTCTCTAAAAAATCTTAAAAAATTTAATGGGGGGGGGACGCTTGTATAGTTAAATCAGCGCTACTGCTGTTTACGTTTATCTCCCTTTTTACATCATGCGACAACTTCCTTAATAATGGAAATGTAAAAGACGAGATTCTTGATATTATTGCTTACAATAATGCGCCATCAAGTACCATTTTGTTCAGAGCCGATGATGGAACTGGAACCTTCCTTACTGCAAATGAAAAATCAATTAAAGTTGGATATGAGGATCAGGCAGAGTTTGAACTGAATAAAGATAATTATCTTTTTGTTGGTTTTGAGGCTGTTGCAAAATTAGATACTACACAGTCGCGGGAAGATTGTGTAGAAATCACTCCGGTTAGTTCTGATGAAAAGAAAGGTGTTTATACTGTAAGTATCAAAGTTCTAAAAGAAGTCAATGATGTTATTATTCGCCCTAAGTGCATACTTATTCCTGCCTTAAAAGGGATTTCTCCAAAGTTTGAATCTTCCGGCTGCGATCAGGATAAACCGATTATTTTTGAATTCAATAAACCTGTAAATATTGAAAGTGTAAAAACAAAAGCCAAGCTTGATATCTATTCAGATGCAGAATCACTCAAAGAATATTTTAAACTTTCAGACATCACTTTTTCTACTGATGGAAAAACTATGTCTATAAGTACAACCGATAAACTTTTGTTGCCACCAGATAACGAAAAGAACACGATGACTGTTTTTGTAAATTATGATTTTTCAGAAGCCTTAGATTTAGAAAATCAGAAAATGAATATAAAGGGCACTTATGAATACAGAGTTAATAAAACATATGGAGATCAGGTAAAGGTAAAGGTTTATGCTCAAAGTGATTCTGGTATTCAGCTGTCATTAAATGAAGGTGAATATAAAGATTGTACAGTTGGTTATTCAACAGATATCAATTATACTTTTGATTCTCTTTCATATTATTTTGCCGGATTTGAAGCAGTTAAATATTCGGACCCTCAGGTTAATGTTGATAGTCTTGTTAGTGTAGAATCAATTATGATAAATCAGTCGTCGGGTGCATATAAAGCACATATAAAAGTTTTAGATGGTACCGATGATATTTTAATCAAAATTAAGACTGTGGAATTTCCTGCTGTTAGTGCTCATGAACCCGCAACTTCAACAGAAGAAATAAATTCACACAAGCCAATTATCATAACCTTTAATACACCCGTAGAAGCAGAAGATGTCCTTGCAGAAAATTCACTCTTTAATTACAACAATATTCTTTTAACTTGTAAAGATTCCAGCGGAAGCACAATTGATGTTTCACAATATTTTAAAACTCCATCTTTTAATAAACAGAAAACAAAGCTTACAATAAGTCCAAAGCCTTTGGAACTCGAAGGCTTTATTGCAAATACTTTAAACACTACTGATGTTATATTAAATGTTTATCTTAAAGATACAATTATTATTTCAAAAGCAGGAAAAGATTTTACATTAAAGCAGGATGCAAACACAAATTTCAATGTATGCTATAACACAAATCTTGAAACTGTAAAGCCTTCTAAAAAAGAATTCTTTGCAACAAAAGATGTATTAAAGCTGTCTGATAATTCAGTTGCAAATTGTACAAAGTTTAGTTTCTTAAATCCAAACAGTATGAATGCCGAACAAATGTTTCAGAATAGAGTAAAAGATACTATTTACATTTATGGAAATTATTATGACAAGGATTCTGGCGTAAGTAAGGTTAGTGTTGGCGTAGATGACAATGAGCCTGATATTATTGATTTAACTTCTGCAAATGCAGAATTCCTTACAGATGATGAAGGTAATACAAAATTCTGCATAAAATGTAATTTAAATCTTAATAACGGCGCTTACTGTATAAAAGTCAATGTTCTTGATGCCTGCAACAACCCTTCGGATACAGAATCATTTTATGTTATAAGCAAAAAGACTTATACACGTGAAGAAATAAAGTTTAACATAGAGAACGGTCCTTTTGAACACTTGGAAACAAATTGTACAGATGAGAAACAGGAGGCATTTAGAAGCCATTTAGAGGAAATAGGCTTGAGCGCTTTTGTGCAGGAATATAATAATTTGAAAAAGCAAATAAGAATTTACGGAACCAGTTATTATTATGGCGAATACATAGATGAAGATCCTGATGATTTTACAAGCGAAGATTCTCATATTGTTTTATATGAAAATGCACAAGCTAAAGCCAAATATTCAATTAAAGATATTAAACTGTATTGTGAATATGTAGATAAAAATAATCAGAAAAAGAAACAGGAGTTTTCTGCTTTTGATGAACAAAAGGGATATAGAAGCCTTGAATTAGATTTAGATACAATTTATGGGGAATCGATAACCATAATTGCAGAAGATGATTTTGGGGCGCAAGGAGCCTTTGCTGTAACATTCCCTGCTAGAACAGATGGGTGGATATATACCTATGGTGATCATTTTTATTTCCTTGATTCTCCGCAGCATAAGTTCTTTTTAATTGGGGCAGAAGTTGATGAAAATGATATTGAAACCGGGCAGATCGATTTTATGGCTTGTTATTATGAAGGTGGATCTTGTAACGAGCCTGCTTATACTGATAAGCTCTGGTATTTTTACTGGTCGTATGATGAATATGGGAATGCCTTGTGTGGGGATCTTTTTAACTGGAATGATACTGCTTCCGAAGAATTAGAAGTCAATTATGTAATTACAAAGGATGAGAATAATCATGCCGTAGTAACCTTTAATTTTGCAGAAGATACCTGGGAAAAATTTGATGAAATAAAATTTTATCCGGAAAATCTTGGTTATAATTCCAATCATAAAGAAGAGCATATTATTGAAAAAGGTACAATGTCATTTATTTATGCAAGAGGAAATAATTATTATACAAGAACCGATGGTTCAAAGCTTTACTTTTTTTATGAAAAACATTCAGAGTATTCCTATGGACATTATTCTTCAGGTGGAAGCTTCGAATTTGTAGGGTATAAAAAAGATTATCTTTTAGGTAACAAAAGTATTTCTTTTAATGATTTGGGAATTGACAAGGTAGAATATGATGATATTCCACCAATAATTGAAAAAATTGCTGCCGAAGAGTTAGATAAAATTACTTTTATTGTTGAGGATGATCGAAATATTTATAAAGAAGATTCGCTGCCTTATGGGGCAGGGGCTGTTACTGAAGGTGGACAAATAAAGATTTATGATACAAAAACAGGCAGATTGGGTAAAATAATAAATCTATCAGAACGGGATGTTACGGAAAATGGATCTACAAAAAAACAATGCTATGGAAAAGTAAACTTTTCTGAAATAAAAAAATACTTTGTTTATGAAGGAAAGAACATAAAACTCCCTTATACATATACAGTAAAAGATGCTGCCGGTAACATAACACAGGACTGTTCTGCTGAGGTTACTATTAATACTACCGATGCTTATTGTCGTGAAATAAATGTTGAGGAAAAATCTTTCGAGATGAATGGACTTGGTACATATAGTATATATAGATTAGATGCCCAGCAACGAGCGTGGCAAACGGTACCATTAAAAGATCCAACAGAAACATACAGCACAACGTATTTGTATGCTACAGATGATTATAATGTTGAAAACATTACAAATGCTTTTATAAAGTTTAGTGTATTTAGGAATAATGGAGCAGAGTGGTCTACTCCTAGAATCCAATATTCAGGTAGCGCAGGGACAGGAAATGTAAATTACATGTTTAAAAATGGAACCGCTAGATCTGTTGTTGTCTGTTCTGATGCTCCTGTTTTTATTCATAGATTTAAGACAGATGTTCCATTTGAAATATGTAAGAACTGGACAACTGATCAGTGGATGTTCTTAGGTGAAGAAACCATTTTTCCATCTTATTTAATTGATTTTCAAGAAGGTAATACAACACCCAAGGTAGTTGATTTGAGAAATAATGCTGACAATTATGTTGTTATTGCACATTTTGCAAATGGAGACACAATAATGGTTGGTCCTGTTGAAACAGATGACTAGATTGCAATAATCAAAGTGGCGTGGTAATCTACAGCATATTTATGTTATAATAGTTCCATGCCACTAATCGAAATTCTTTACCTGGACCAACACCTCGCCGTAATAAACAAACCTTCTGGACTTTTGAGTGTTCCGTTTCAGGGGTACAAGGGGAAAACTGCGCAGTCTGTTTTAGAAGAAATATTACGTAAGCAGGGCAGGGCAAATAATCATCACAAGCCTTTTGCAGTTCATCGTCTTGACCGAGACACAAGTGGTGTTATGATGTTTGCACTTACCGCTCAGGCTCAGAAAGTGATTATGGATAACTGGCATAAAATGGTAACTGAACGTCTTTACCATGCTCTTGCAGAAGTGCCCGGGAAAAACTGCAGATTCCCGCCCCTTGAAAATGAAAAGGAAGGCTGGATTACGGATGAGCTTTCTTTTAATGCACATCATGTTGGGTATGTAAAGAGGAATGGTGAAGGTGGCCCTTCGACAGGCTCAGGGACCACCGTGGCCCGCACGCATTATAAGATTTTGCAGAAGGGGAGTCATTACGCTTTGTTTGAACTTTCTCTGGACACCGGCAAAAAAAATCAGATACGTGCTCATCTTGCAGCTCACGGATATCCTATTGCAGGGGACAAGGAACATCGCGCGCGTACCAACCCGTTTGAAAGATTATGCCTGCATGCATGTACGCTGGAATTTGTTCATCCGTTCACAAAAGAGTCTCTCTCCTTTGGAGTCCCGGAACCTAAAGAATGGTTAAGTTTAGTTAAATAAATGGGGAATATACCCTTTTATATCAGCGTTCTCGGCGGAACAAAGACAGGTTCCCCACGGGAGTATTTTTTTCTTATAGATAATATTCAATATAAAATATATAATAAATCATCTTTTTTTAAGGAATCATATATGAAAGGTTATATTCACCAGTTAGAGAGTTTTGGTTGCGCGGACGGGCCTGGCAGCCGTTTTATTATATTTTTTGCAGGCTGTCCGTTACGCTGTCTTTATTGTCATAATCCTGATACTTGGAAGATGACAGACGGAAAGCAATACACTGTAGAAGAACTTCTTGCTGAAGCTGAAACTTGTCGTGCTTACTGGGGTAAAAAAGGTGGAATTACTATTAGCGGTGGTGAACCTTTGTTTCAGCTGGATTTTCTTATTGAACTTCTTACTGAATGCAAAAAACGAAACATTAATACTTGTATAGACACCTCTGGTGCAACCTTTACAAAAGAAGGCGAGTGGTTTGAAAAATTCAAAAAGCTCATGGAAGTAACTGATCTGCTTCTTATGGATATTAAACACATAAACGAAGACGAACATATAAAACTTACAGGTCAGAGCGGCAAAAATATTCGCGAAATGTTTGCCTACCTTGATGAAATTAAAAAGCCAATCTGGATCCGCCACGTACTAGTTCCAGGCATCACCGACAACGACGAATACCTGACCCAAACCCGCGACTTTATCCGCACCCTTCACAACGGAGAACGAGTAGAAATCCTTCCATATCACGGACTAGGTATAATGAAATATAAGGAACTTGGCATAGATTATCCACTCAAAGATATAGACAGCCCAACCAAAGAACGCGTCCTCAACGCCAGAAAGATCCTTGAATGCGAAAAATACACCAAATGGCAGGAATAACCGTAAATCGAACGATTTATGGAAATAATTTCTTCATGATTGCATATTAAAAAAATCGCGGAGCCAAATTAGGGATTGCAAAAATGCTCTGAAGTGCGGCCGCAAGGCGGCCATGTAAATAATTCCAAGGCACTTCAGCGCATAGGCGGCTAGCCGCCGGTTTTGAAATCCCTAATTGGGCGGGAGCGATTTTTTATATCTGTAGGCCTGTAATATTATTTCCATAATATAAGAGAAATGTAGGATTGATTTTTCCTATAAATCGTTTTACTATCTAAAGATATGATTACATTAAAAGAGCTTGCATCTAAATGTGGCGTTTCTATTGCCACAGTTTCAAATATTTTAAACGGAAAATCAAACGTTTCTGATCAGACAAAAGAGCGCGTTCTTAAAATAATCGCAGAAACAGGTTACAGGCCAAATTACATGGCAAGAACTCTGCGTGCCCACAAAACAAACACTGTTGGACTTATTATTGATGATATTGGTGCATTCAGTTCTCCTGACCTTATTGAAGGTGTGCTTGACCACCTGGAAGCACAAGGCTACAAGGCAATCATCGAAACTCTCCGCCTTTATTCAAAATGGGATAACAGCCCTGATTCAACTGAATATGCAAATGCGGTTCGTGCTTCTGTTGATGAAATGCTTTCTATAAAAGTAGATGGAATTATCTTTATTGCAGCTCACGCACATGATATTGAATACTTTAACGAATATGCAGGTGTTCCTATTGTAATTGCATATGCATATCAGTCAGACAACAAACTTCCTACTATTAAAATAGATGACTTTGAATCTTCATACATCATGACAAAGCATCTTATTCAAAAGGGCCACAAAAAAATTGCAATCATTGGTGGTGTAAACAGTGTTAAAGATAAACATGAAAGCGACCGTCTTGAAGGTTTTGAAAAGGCAATGAAAGAAAGCTTCCTTGATGTAAATAAAGAACTCCTTGAAAATGGTGGCTGGAGCAGGGAAGGCGGCTACAAGGCCTGTGAGCGTCTCTTCCAAAAATCCACAGACTTTACCTGTATCTTCTGCTTTAATGACCTGATGGCAGCCGGCGTTTACGATTATCTTTATGAAAATAAAAAGCTTCCTGGTAAAGATTATGCAGTTGCAGGCTTTGATAACCGCGAAATGAGTGATTTCTTAACTCCTCCGCTTACAACTATGGAAATCCCTCTGGAAGAAATTGGTCATGAATCTGCTGTAGTGCTTTTACAAAAAATAAACGGCAAAGAAATTGATACAAATGATATCAAAATTCCTTGCCGCCTCATAGAAAGAAAATCTGTGTAATAGAAACAATCTAATAAGAGGTTACTCCCTCTCGTAGAAAATGCCTTCGGTCAACAGAGGAAGTTGCCCTCAGTCATTTTCTACTACGGTCGCAACCTCTGATTGCATTATCTTTATTCCATAGGATTTTCTATTCCCTCTTTAAATAGGATAAAATCCTTGAGTTTAAGGAAGTATGTTGAATCTATTTCTTTTCGTGAAGAGCCTTCGCTTATTACTGGAACACCAATATTGTAAACTGTGCTTGTGTAGCCCTGTGCTGAAATTTCAAAGGTAAATACAAACTTATTTTGTTCGCCTTCTGCATCAGCTGGAATTGGTTTTGCCCAGAAGGAGAAGGTTCCATGAGTGCTTCTACAGGTTGTATATGGATTACTCCATGTTTTATCTATCATTTCTACTGGTTTACCGTCCATCTTAATAGTAACAAGTGCACCAATAATTGGTTCAAAAGTAGAACCATCAAGAATTGTTCCTGTAAATGTAGGAAAGTTATATGAAGGTTTGTTGTCTGCAACAACTGTACAGTCTTTGCGGTCATTTGTATGGAATGGTCGTTTTGTTGAGCTTACAGTTCTCATTCCTTCAAGGATGAGGGCATTTACATCTGCCATAAACTGTTTGTTGTTCAAGGTTTCAGAAGCATGTGTTACTCCGCGGCCCGAAACTATATATTTTGGCGGAATTCTGTTCAAAACATAACTAACGGTATCAAGTCTGCAGTTTTCACAATCACAGGTAAGCCATGCAGCTTTTGCTTCTTTTACCTGATCGTACATAATGCCAACATTCTGAATAACAAGATCTTCCATTAAATTGTGAACGTTCATAGTATTTCCTTAAAAATAAGATACATTCATTATAATATCAAAATCGCTTATTCGCAAATAAAAAATCAGTCGCGGGAATATTCACAGACTTTTTTGCGTTTTTTTATTGCCGATTAGCATTTTTTTCAATATCTTTAACTATATATATAGTAAATTAAATTAATAGAGGTATATACAAAATGGCTAAACAATTGTTATTCAGCGAAGATGCCCGCAAAAAGCTTTTGAGCGGTGTAGAACAGATTTCTAAGGCTGTAAAAACAACTTTGGGACCTTGTGGAAGAATGGTAATGCTCGACAAAAAATACGGAGCACCAACAATCACAAAAGACGGTGTTTCAGTTGCAAAGGAAATTGAACTGGAAGACCCTTATGAAAACATGGGAGCACAGTTTGTTCGCGAAGTTGCTTCAAAAACAAATGATGATGCCGGAGACGGAACAACAACAGCAACAGTTCTTTCTTACGCACTTGTTCGCGAAGGAATTAAGGCTGTAGCAGCTGGTATGCGCCCTATCGAAATCAAACGCGGTATGGACAAGGCTGTAAAAGTTGCAGTTGACGAAATTAAAAAGAACGCAAAGCCTGTAAAAGGCGCTGATGATATTACAAACATCGCAACAATTTCTGCTAACAACGACCCAGAAATTGGTAAAATGCTTGCCGACGCTATTGAAAAGGTTGGAAAAGACGGTGTTATCACTGTAGAAGAATCAAAGAACATGGATATGACTGTTGATACTGTAGAAGGTATGCAGTTTGACCGCGGATACATTTCTTCTTACTTTGTAACAGACCGCGAGCGCATGGAAGCCGATTTTGACGATGCTTACGTTTTGATTTATGACAAGAAGATTTCTGCTATGAAAGATCTTCTTCCGATTCTTGAAAAGGTTGCAAACGCAGGACGCGCACTTGTTATCATTTGTGAAGATGTTGACGGTGAAGCACTTACAACTCTGGTATTGAACACAATCCGTGGAACAATCAAATGTTGTGCAGTTAAGGCTCCTGGCTTTGGTGACCGTAGAAAGGATATGCTCCAGGATATCGCAATTTTGACTGGTGGTACTGTAGTAAGCGAAGAAGTTGGTCTTAAGCTTGAATCTTGCGGAACAGAAGTTCTTGGTCAGGCTAAATCTATTAAGATTGACAAAGACAATACTACAATTGTTGGTGGTGCAGGTTCATCTAAAGCAATTAAAGACCGCGTTGCCGAAATTAAGAATGCAATTGAAAAATCAACTTCTACATACGACAAGGAACAGCTTCAGAAGCGCCTTGCTAAGCTTGCAGGTGGAGTTGCTGTAATCAGCGTTGGTGCTAATACAGAAACAGAAATGAAGGAAATGAAGTTCCGCGTAGAAGATACAATTGCTGCAACACGTGCCGCTCTTGAAGAAGGTATTGTAAGCGGTGGTGGTATGGCTTTGATTGAAGCTTCTAAAGCTCTTGCCGCTATTCCAGAAGACCTTGGCGAAGATGAAAAGGTTGGTTACAAGATTGTACGTCGTGCACTTGAAGAACCAATCCGCCAGATTGCTGAAAATGCTGGTCTTGACGGAAGCGTTATTGCTGAACGCGCTAAGAACGAAAAGAAAGGCATTGGTTACGATGCTCGCCTTGATAAATGGGTAAATATGCTCGAAGCCGGAATTATCGATCCTGCAAAGGTAACATGTTCTGCTTTGAAGAATGCCGCATCTGTTGCAGGAACACTCCTTACAACAGAATGTGCAATTACTGATATTCCAGAGCCTAAGGCACCTGCTGCACCTCAACCCGATATGGGAGGCATGTATTAATAACATCCTTTAGAGGTGCGTTGCGAACGAGGGATTTAAGATAGAACAAATTAGAAGAAACAGTCTACTGGACTATTTCTTCTGATTTGTTTAATTTTATATTCCTCGTTTTTTTATGGACAACATCTTTAATGTAGTGTAAAATTGAATTTATGAAACGTATATTTTCATTATTAGTTTTACTCTTTGCTGGAACTGTTGTTTTTGCACAGTCGGCAGATGTAGTAACAGATATTCTTGAAGCAGAAGAAGTAACTTATGGACAGGTTTGTTATTTGTCGGCAATCCATCAGGGTTTGATTTCTGAAGAAGCCGATTATGATAAAGCTGTAGAAATTCTTTACAATTTAGGACAGATTCCAGAAGCTGTTGGTGCTTATGATCCTGTTGTTATGGCAAATCTTGCATTTATTTATGCTCAGATCTGGCCAGAGATGAAGGGTGGACTTATGTTTAAGCTCACAAAAGGCGCTCCTCGCTATGCCTTCAAACAGTTCAAAGCCGACGGTGTTATTGATGAAAATGCACAGCCTGATTCTGTTTTAAGCGGTGTAGATGCTCTTAACATTCTTACTTCTTGTATGATGGAATACGGTACTGCTGAATGTATGGAAATGGACGTGGAGTAGGGAGAGAGAAAAATGAAAAAATTACTATTAGCAATTTGTACTGCTTTATTCATTATTGCAACTCCCCTTACTGCATTTGAATGGGGTGGTTTAGTTACTGATTCTACAGGAATTACAACTCCTGACTTTTCCAATATTGCGTTTAAACAGCAGAACGGTATTTCTTTGTGGTTTAATACTACTCTTGGCGCAACAGATTTATTCTTGTCGGGAGAGGGTACTTATAAATTCAAGCTTGTAAAACCTAAGGACCTTGATGCTCAGATTATCAATGTTCTTGATGTTCCACTTCTTAAGATTTCTGGTGATATTCTTACAGGAAGCGGCGTTCTTTCTTTGAATGCAGGACGCTTTTCTTATCTTGATGCAACTGGTGTAATCTTTAGAGGAACTCTTGATGGTGCTGGTGTTGATTTCACTATGCCTCTTGTAAAGCTTGGCTTTGTTGCAGGTTATACAGGGCTTCTTAATGAATTGAATTTAAATCTTTCAAATATCAATGAAACTCCAGAAAAGCAGTTCTATGATTTTTCTGCAGCAACTATTCCTGTAGGAGCTTCTGTTGAGTTCCCTGGATTGTTTGCTAATCAGACACTTGGACTTCAGGGCTACGCTGTTCTTGATAAAGATTATTTTGATGCAAGCGGATACTATTTTAATCTTTTCCTTTCTGGTCCAATTACAAACTTTGTTTACTACAACCTTGTTTCATCTGTAGGTTCTATGGACTCATTTAAGTCTATAATGAATTACTCTTCATTAACTGTTGTTGCATTTCCTGTAGAAAACATTTCTGTAAATGT
>JAEEGH010015194.1_pt1 | contig 16771 bp, 15 predicted proteins | sample 9134181 | NCBI WGS metagenome assembly JAEEGH01 (sample SAMN16246544, study PRJNA631951) | gut metagenome | biome: gut microbiome; feature: rumen; material: DP-attached | host: Bos | place: Iran: Karaj | collected 2018-10
CATGATTTGGCCTCGGCTTCCCGGTCCAGCGGATGCGCGGGGGGCGTGGAATGTCCGGAAGGGACGGGAACCGATCCGCCCCCAACCGCCCAATCCAGACTTTGGAAAACCATTGAAAAGAAGGAGCACACCATGGAAATCATTGCCATTGTTATCGCAATCACCGTCGTTCTAGGTTTTCTCATGTGGCGCAAGATGGCCGGAAGTTCGCCGGACACGGAAGTTGTTTCCACGGAATCTGGGGCGCACGGAGTGGTGGAGAAAGGATGCGGGGAGGGGGCGGAGAGGCGTGCCGGGACCACGATGACGGTGAAGTTGCCGGGCGGGGCGAAGATGGAGATGGTGTGGTGCCCGCCGGGAAGTTTCATGATGGGGAGTCCGGAGGACGAGGAAGGGCATTGTTCCGACGAACCCCTGCACCAAGTCACACTGGCGGAAGGTTTCTGGATGGCGAAGTACGCGGTGACCCAAAAACAATGGAAGAGCGTGATGTGGGGCAATCCGTCGCACTTCAAGGGTGGTACCCTGCCGGTGGAGCACGTCAGTTGGTTTGATTGCATGAAATTCTGCAAGAAAGCGGGGTTGTCGTTGCCGACGGAAGAGCAGTGGGAATACGCATGCCGGGCGGGGAGCCCAGGCCCGTATGCGGGCACGGGGGATTTGAAGGCGATGGGGTGGCATTGCGATGCCGACGGTTGCCATTCGACGCAACCGGTCGGAAAGAAGGCTCCCAACGCTTGGGGGTTTTACGACATGCATGGGAATGTGGAGGAATGGTGCATGGATGTCTGGGACTGCGAGAAGCCCAGTGGCGTGTTGTTCGACCCGGGGTCGGCGGGACCTTACGACGAATGCGTCGTCCGTGGCGGAAGCATCTGGGTCATGCATAAAGAGGGGTGCCGGTCCGCAAGCCGTAGCTGTGAAGAGCCGGACTTCCACAAGGAGCCCTTCGGTTCTCCCATCCGGCTAATCGGCTTCCGGCCCATCGCCCGCCAGAATTGAGGACACCTCGACATCATGCGCAAGCGTCATCGTATCGCTTCGGCGCGGTGGCATGTCCTGGGCGCAACAAATCTAAAAAGCAAACAAAAGGAGTGATCAGCCATGCTTACGAGAGAAGAAAAAGAACTGTTGGAAGCCTTGAAAGGGCATATGGACGACGAGCAAAAAGAAGCCTTGAGCGAAATGCCCGAGAAGGACATCAAAGAGTTCCTGAAAGAGGCGAAGAAGGAAGTCGAGAAAGAAATGGAGAAAGTCGATCCGCATACCCTGAAGGGGCAGTTCCGTTTCATCCGTGACGCTCCTGTGAAGGCAGTCTTGGAAGAATATCAAGGTAGCCCCTTGGGCGCATTGTTCATGCGTCTGTTGTTCAAAATGGCCAGCACCAAGATTGGCTGCGGCATCTTGATTGTCGCCACCATTGTGCTCCTCATAACCATTATGGTGGGCAATACATGATTTGGCTACGGCTCCCAGGCCCATCGTATACGAAAGGGGGCGTGTCCGGTGGGCGGAGGGGCGGCATGCCGAGGCCGCCATGCTCCACGGTGGGAGGGGGCGGGAGTTCCCCATGCCCGGCCGAGTTCGGACAAAAGGCTTGATGGGGGGGGGCGCGGCAAGATAAGTTTGCGGCGTCAACACTTCCAGAAAGGACATTCACGATGGATACCATGCTTGATTTTTCGGCCAATGCGGCCAACAAGGGACCGAACGAGGTGTTCGTGGCGCAGCGCTCCATCCCGATCGAACCGGACAAGAGCGCGACGATGCTGTTCAGGGGCGTCGGAGCGGCGGGAGTGGCGGTGATGCTCTATATCCTGATCATGCGACCCGGCGGGGACGACTTCCTTCCTGCGCTCCTCAAGGGCCTCTGCGCGCTGATTCCCTTCGCCATCCTGTTCTGGCAGAAGAAGACGACGGCGAGCCACTTCCAGGGGCTGATGCAGAAGATCAACGGGCTGGCGTCCGAAATCGACAACTACATCGACCAGCAGATCGACATCCTGAAGAACGTGGCGCCGCTGGTCGAGAAGTCAATCGACCTGGACAAGGACGTGATGAAGAGCGTTGCGGCCTTCCGCGGTGGGGTGGACATCACCAACGAGAACCGCAACGCGGTCGCGAGCCAGGTTTCGGCGACGTACCGGGCGCTGGTGCCGCACATGGAGGCGTATCCGGAGCTGAAGGCGCACGCGGTCATCGCCGAGGCCATGCAGAAGGCGGAACACCTGCGCAAGGAAATCACGGCGGCCCGGACGCTGTACAACGACCGGGTGGCGCAGTGGAACCGCGAAGTCTTCGAGTGGCCGATCAAGCGGATGGTCGCCGCCGAGGAGCACTACCGGACGCTGGTGCCCTTTGCCATCGACGCGGAACGCAAGGAGGGGATGCACCAGGTGTTCTTCAAGTGAGGGGGAGGGAGAGCCTAGATATCCAGGTTTCTAGGTGTCCGGGGAGGGCGGTGCGGGAAAATGGTGGAAGACGTCTTTGAGCCTTTGGCGGAGTACCGGGACCGGTTCCGGGAGGAGTTCGCCAAGAATGCCGAGGCGATGTTCGACCGGCTCTTCTCCGAGTCGGGCGTGGACGCGGAGGCCAACGCGGCCACCATGCGGGAGCTGTCCCGGTTGGAGGGTGAAAAGGCCCTCCTCGACAAGCAGCTCCTCCACCAACAGCTGCTGGCTGCGGCCCTGTGGATCGGGGCCGTCGTCCTGCTCTTTCTGGCCTGGGGACGGTTCTCGGAGGGCGGGGCGGGCGGAATCTTCCTCATGCTGGTCTGGCTTGCGCTCGGCATCTGGGCCGTGGTCGTGGCGTTGCGCAAGGTGCATCCGCGGATCCGCGGGCTCAAGGCGGGAATCCGCGACCTGGCCGCCCGTTGCGAGGAGAAGCGCGAGGAGGGCCGCCGGCAACTGGCCCCGCTCAGCGCCCTCTTCGACTGGGACCACGTGGCCCAGCTGACGGAGCAGACCGTTCCCCGCATCGCCATGGACCGTCGCTTCCACTGCGGGCGCCTCCGGGAACTCCGGGAGTCGTTCGGCTGGGACGACGGGTTCAACGAGGACAAGTCCATCGTCCAGACGCAGAGCGGCGAAATCAACGGAAATCCTTTCGTCCTCGTTTCCACGCTCGAACGTTCCGACGGAACCAAGACCTACACGGGGCATCTGGACATCTCCTGGAGGGAATACGTCACCGATGGGAACGGCAAAGGCCACTGGGAGACGAAGCATCAGCGCCTCACCGCATCCGTCACCAAGTTCTGCCCCGTCTATTCCGACCACCGGTACCTGATTTACGGTTGCGAGGCCGCGCCCGACCTGTCGTTCTCGCGCGGCCCCCGCCTGCTGTCGGGCATGAAGGACAACGTGGCCACCCGCTTCTTCAAGAACCAGTCCCTCAAGCATCTGGAGCGCAAGGCCGCCAAGCTGGGGGCGGGGGACTTCACCCTGATGGCGAACGAGGAGTTCGACATCCTGTTCCACGCCATCGACCGAAACAACGAACAGCAGTTCCGGCTCCTCTTCACCATGCTCGCCCAGCAGCAGATGGTGACCCTTCTCAAGGACAAGGAAGTGGGGTTCGGGGACGACTTCACCTTCAAGAAGCGGCGAAAAATCAATATCGTTTCGGCCAAGCACTTGGACGAGGCCAATCTCGACACCAACCCGGCCCAGTTCGCGCACCACGACCTGAAAGAGGTCAAGAAGCGCTTCCTGGCCTTCGCGAACGGCTATTTCAAGTCGTTCTACTTCGCGATGGCACCGCTGCTCACCATTCCGCTCTACCAGCAGACCCGCACACACGAGAACTTCTGGAAAACATCCGAAGACAGGCGCCCATGCTTCTGGGAATTCGAGGCCCTTGCCAACTTCGAGGGCGAGAAGCTGTTCCAGCATCCCGATTCCGCGACCCGGAGCATCCTGCGGGCGGGCGGGGTCACGCCCGGCGGCGGGGCCGGCGAGTGCACCGTCGACATCACCGCCTACAGCTACGAGGGGATCCCGCGCCTCACGTATGTCACTGTGCGCGGCCGGGACGAGCGGAACCACGACGTCCCCGTCGAATGGATTGAATACGTACCCATCGAGCAGACCGTACCCATGGCCGTGACCGAGAGGGCGGACCTGAAACTTCCCGACTTCCGGGCCCTTGTCCAGGAAAACGCCGCCCTGCACGATGCCGTGTTCAATTCCAGCCTTCCGTCCCCGGACCGCCATTTCCGCCGCAACCTGATCGCCTTCGTCAATCCGCCGCCCGGCAACCCTTGGCCGTGAAGGAACGGTGGGGTTACTTGACGCGGGAGTGGAGGAAGCCCCAGAGGGCGCCGAGGAGGAGGCCGGCGATGACGGAGAAGGTGGTGCCGGGATCCATCATGCCGAAGGCGCCGAGGGCCAGGAAGGCGAGAAGGAGGGCGCTGGTGATGGGGGGAAGGGCGATGCCGAAAGAGGCGTCGCGGCGGTTGCGGAGCCAGATGTAGCCGAAAAGGCCGTAGATGATGCCAAGGAGGCCGACGGCGGTGCCGCCGCCGGCGAGCGGCATGGCGAGGTAGTGGGCGAAGGTCGTCGCGGCGGCAAGGCCGAGGACGAACACGCAGAAGCGGCGGCTCCCGATGCGGCGCTCCAGGATGCGGCCGAGGTCCATCCACCAGAGAAGGTCGAAGAGGAGCGCCCAGATTTCGGCGTGGACGAGGACGGGGGTGAACAGGCGCCAGATTTCGCCGTGGCGGAGGGCGGCCGGGTTGAAGAAAAGCTCCGGCAACACAGGCTTGAGGGGACCGAGCCAACCGAGCAGGTACACGGCGGCGGAGAGAAGCAGGACGATTCCGCAGACGCCGCCCAGGGGCCATACGGTTTCGCCGCCGGAGGTCGCGGCGGTCATGCGGGAGAGCCAGGCGGCGCGGGCGGCGGTGGGTTCGACGGCGGCTTCCTCGCGGGAGCGGCGGAGGCGTTCGGCGGCGGCCGCGGCGGCGGATTTCTGGAATTCCTCGGCGTCGGGCATGGAGAGGAAGCGCGAGAAGAGCGCCTTGGCTTCGTCCACGCGGTCTTCGTCGAGAACCCAGATCTGCCAGGAGGGATGGCCGGGCGGGGGCGGCTCGACGACCTCGGTGCGGGCGTCGATGCCGTGCACGAAGAGGTAGGCCGAAAAGAGTTCCGACCGTTCTTCGTCTTCGAGCTGCCCGATCTTGCGCACGTCAGCGGGGGCCGAAGGGGGGCATTCCGCCGAGACCGCCGAAGCCGCGCGGCATCTTTTTGCCCATCTGTTTCATGCGCTTGGCCATCTGCTTGGCCTGCTTGAAGCCGCGGAGGAGTTCGTTCAGGTCGCTGACTTCGCAGCCGCTGCCCTTGGCGATGCGGCGGCGGCGGGAGGCGTTGATGATGTCGGGATGGCGCCGCTCGCGCGGGGTCATGCTCTGGATCATGGCTTCGGTCTTCTTGGCGCGGACTTCGCCTTCGCCGAGCATCTTGTTGCGCACGTTTTCGGCGATGGAGCCCATCCCGGGGATGAGTTCCAGGAGCTTGCCCATGGAGCCCATGCGGCGGATCTGCTTCATCTGCGCGAGGAAGTCTTCGAGGTCGAGTTCGCCCTTGGCCTTGAATTTCTCCTGGATGCGGACGGCTTCGTCGGCGTCGATGGATTCCTGCACCTTCTCGACGAGGCTGATGACGTCGCCCATCCCCAGGATGCGCGAGGCCATGCGGTCGGGATGGAACGGTTCGAGGTCCTCCGCGCGCTCGCCGACGCCGGTCAGCAGGATGGGGCATCCGGTGACGGACACGACGGAGAGGGCGGCGCCGCCGCGCGCGTCGCCGTCGAGCTTGGTCATGACGAGGCCCGTCAGGCCGACGGCTTCGTGGAAGGTCTTGGCGACGGACACGGATTCCTGGCCGATGGCGGCGTCGAGGACCAGGATGACGTTCTGCGGCTCGACGGCGTTGCGCAGGGCGGTGAGTTCGGCGACGAGTTCCTCGTCGATCTGGAAGCGGCCGCCGGTGTCGTAGACGACGATGTCATAATAATTTTCGCGGGCGTGGCGGAGGGCGCGGCGGCCGAGGTCGGGTACGCTCTCGCCGGGCTCGGGCTTGACGATGCCGGCGCCGGTCTGCCCGGCGAGGACTTCGAGCTGCTCGACGGCGGCCGGGCGGCGGATGTCGCAGGCAGCGAGGAGGACTTTCTTGCCCTGCTTCTTCCACAGGCGCGCGAGCTTGCCGCTGGTGGTGGTCTTGCCGGAGCCGTGCAGGCCGAGCATCATGACCTGCGACGGGATGGCGCGCAGGTCGAATTCGCGGTGCTCGCCGCCGAGGAGGGCGGTGAGTTCGTCGTGGAAAATCTTGATCAGCTGCTGCCCGGGCGTCAGGGAGGAGAGGACCTCGGTGCCGAGGCTCTTTTCCTTGACGCGGTCAATGAAGGCCTTGGCGGTCGCGTAATGGACGTCGGCCTCCAGCAGGGCGAGGCGGACCTCGCGGAGGGCGTCCTGGATGTTTTTTTCGGTGAGGGTGCCCTGTCCGCGGAGGTTGCGGAAGACGGTTTGCAGTCGGTTGGAAAGTCGGTCGAACATGATGGGGAATACTATACCGCCCGCCCTTCCCGGCGCAAGCCCCGTTGGGAACCGACGGGTTTTGCGGTTTTGTTCCAAGGGGGCAATCTGCTAGGATCCGGCCCGTGAGAAGGCGCACCATCCGAAACAGACTTTCAAGCCCCGCCCCCGAATTCCCCGCCACCGCCGCCCGCGGGCCCGGGGAGGACGGCGCATGAACCCCGTCGCCCTCCGCCTCCTGAACCAACAGCTTGCGGCGCCGCAGTTCGGCGATGCCGCCGGGGTTGTCGGGCACATGGGGGCCGTGCAGGCGCAGGACTACCGCATGATGCGGTGGGCGGTGGAGATGCGGACGCGCAGGCCGTCGGCCAGGGCGTTCCAGGAGGCGTTCGACGCCGGGCGGATCGTCCGCCTGCACCTGATGCGGGGAACTTGGCAGCTGGTGTCCGCCGGGGATTACTGGATGATGCTCGACCTGTGCGCGCCGAAGGCCATCGCCGTGACCCAGGGATGGATGGCCGGAAACGGAATCGCCATTTCCGAACGCGAGGCGGGGCGCGTCCGCGACATCCTCGCCCGGGAGGCGGCCGACAGGGGGAGCGCGACGAAGGAGGATTTCGTGCGGGCGCTGGCGGAGAAGGGCGTGCGGATGGACGGCCACCGGCTGTCGTACCACATCCGCATGGCGGAGTTCACGGGCGTCCTCTGCAGCGGGGACCTCCTGCCCATGAAGGCCACGTACGCGCTGGCCGCCGGCAAGGTGAAGCGCACGGGAACGGTGGACCGGGACGAGGCATTGCGGCGCTTCACCCTCAAATACTTCCAGAGCCGCCAGCCGGCGACGCTGGAGGATTTCGCGTGGTGGTCGGGCATGAACACCGGCGACTGCCGCCGGGGCGTTGCGCTCCTGGGCCGCCTCCTCCATGTGGAACGGTTCCAGGGGCGGGAATTTTTCCTGACGGACACCTGCCGCACGCGGGGGTTCCGGCGCGGGAAAGTCCTGCTGGTCCCGCCCTACGACGAATACCTGATCGCCTACAAGTCCCGCGACGTCGTGCTCCCTCCGGAACACCGGCACCGCGCCCACAACAACAGCGGCATCTTCCACCCGGTCATCGCCCGCGGCGGCGCCATCTGCGGCAACTGGTGGCCTTACAGGGAGGAATGCCGGGCGGAGTTCTTCGATGGCGAGCCGCCCGGGGAGGCGGTGCTGGATGCGTGGAAGGCGTACGAGCGGTACAGGAGGACGTGAAGCGCCGGGGGTGGGTCAGAACATCTTGTCGAAGGAGTCGGTGAAGGTGACGCCGGGGAAGAAGGATGCGGCGTCAAACATGGCGGCGGGGATGGGGGCGGTGGCGGAAAGGTTGTCGAGGCGCACGGTTTCGGTGCGGAAGGTGCCGTCCATCGAGAGGTCGATGCGCTGGCGGCGGGGGAGCCAGACGGAGGGGGCGACTTCGGCGAAGTCGGAGAATTCGGCCAAGAGGAGTCGGTCGGCCATGGCGGGGGAGGTGTACATTTCGAGGCGGATCCAGCGGTTGGATTCGTCGAAGGCGAGCACGGCGTAGGGTTTGCCCGGGGCGGTGCAGGCGATGCGGCGGGAGGCGGGGGCTGCGTCGGCGGGCGGGAGGTCGGTCTCGGGGAGGTCGCGGAGGGGTTCTAGCCAGTTGGAGTTCGAGCCGGGGAGCATGCGGAGGTTGACCAGGGCTTCGCCTTCGAGTTCGGCGACGGGGCGAGCGAAGCCGCGGGGGAGGCCTTCGGTGTACTGGCGGAGGGTGGTGCCGTCGCAGACGGTGCGGCGCTTCATGGGGGAGAGGTTCTCCGAATGGAGGCGGTCGGGGCGCTGGAACCAGATGCGGGAGAGGAAGCGGACGTCGTCGCCGTCGGGGGTCTGGATGTCGCGGCGGAGTTCGCAGGTGAGCTGCGGGACGGAGGCGTAGGCGTCGAGGAGGGCCTGGACGGCTTCTCCGGCGCGGACGGGGCGCGGGGCGAGGAGCGCGGCGGCGGCCAGGAGGAGGGGCAGGAGGGTCGGGATGCGGATGGAAAGGGGCATGGAAGGTCCTTGGGTTCGGGTGGATGGCGGGAGTTAAGCACAGGGGGGAGGCGGGGGGCAATGATGGAATTGGGGTGGGCGCCGGGAGTAGAGGCACGGGCAAGCTGCCCGTGCTCCCGAAGGGGGCGGGCAGGAGGGGCCGGGGCGGTGGTTCATGGGCGCGGAGAAGGGGGAAATTCAAGGGGGAAGGCGAGGTTTTTCCGTAATTGCAAAAGGGGGTTCGGGTTCGGGCTGGCCAAGGGGAGGGAAAGGGGGTACAAAGGGATGGTTATGAACTATTGCAATGGATCCTGGGTTGAAGTGGACTTGAAGCGGCTGCGGCGGAACGTGGAGTCGATCCGCAAGGGGCTCGGCAGGACGCGGATGATCGCCGTCGTGAAGTCGGACGCCTACGGGCACGGGCTCGCGGGGATGGCGAGGGGGCTGGGCGCGGCCGGGGTGCGGAATTTCGCGGTGGCGTATCCCGCGGAGGCGCAGGTGGTGCGCCGGGAGGTGCCGGAGGCGGAGCGGATCGTCGTGCTGGGCGTCGCCCAGCCGGACGATGTGCCGATGCTCATGGCGGAGCGGATCACGCCGGTCGTGGTGTCGGCTGAGCACGCGCGGCTGCTGTCGGATGCGGCGCTGGCGGCGGGCGGGCGGCTGAAGGTGCACCTGAAACTGGACACGGGGATGGGGCGGCTCGGGTTCGTGTGCCCGGCGGACGTGCCGGAGGCGGTGCGGGCCCTGAAGGAGCCGGGGCTGGACGTGGAGGGCGCGTGCATGCATTTCGCCATCGTGGAGCCGGAGCGGCATCCCGAGGCGGCGGAGGGGCAGGCGCGGAAGTTCGCGTCGGCGATGGCGGAGCTGGAGGCGGCGGCCGGACGGCGGCTCTTCCGGCACATGTCCAGCAGCCGCGCGGCGCTGCTCATGCCGGAATGCGACCAGGACGCGGTCCGCATCGGGATTTCGCTCTACGGGTACGGGAGCGCGAAGGCGGACGGGCGGTTCGCCACGGAGCCCATCCTGCAATGGAAGTCGCGCGTGATGCAGGTCAAGAGCGTCCCCGCCGGCTTCGCCGTGGGGTACTACGGGGCGTACGTGACGGAGCGGCCGACGGACCTGGCCGTCGTCAGCTGCGGCTACACGGACGGGTACCTGCGCCTCCTGGGCAACACGGGCGACGTGCTGGTCGGCGGGAAGCGCCGCCGGGTCGCGGGTCGCGTGAGCATGAACTGGCTGACGGTGGACCTCGGTCCCGACAGCGGAGTGAAGGCCGGCGACGAGGTGGTGCTGCTCGGCGAGCAGGGCGCGGAGAGCGTGTGGGCCGACGAGCTGGCGCGGCACTGCAAGACCATCGCGTACGAAATCCTGACGGACATCTCGCGGCAAATCGAGCGGCGGTACCTGGATTGAGAAGCGGCGGCGGCGCGGCCGCGGCAAAACCGGGGCGGGACGAGGGGCGGCTCAGGTCTGGCCGGCCAAGGAGAGGCCCAGGAAGAGGAACACCGTGGCGTTGTGCAGGACGTGCATGACGATGCACGGGAGGAGGGAGCCTGTGCGGATGCGGGCGATGGAGAGGCCGACCGCGAGGATGGCCAGCGGCAGGGCCGCGGACCAGGAGAAGTGGAGGAAGACGAACACCAGCACCGTCAAGGCGATGCCGGTGCGCAGGCCGGTCTTGCGGACCAGGAAATCCTGGAGCCACTTGCGGAACACCACTTCCTCGCAGACGGGGCTGAAGGCGATGCCGCAGACGGCCAGGAGGGCGCGTTGCCATGCCGTGCCTTCGGCGAATTGTCCGAGCACGGGCTGGATGGCGGGTTCGGCGTGCATGAAACGGCAGACGAGGTTGACCAGCACGGTGGCCGCGAAACACGGCAGCCAGATGGCGAGGAAGCGGAGCCCGCCCTGGACCCACGGGGATTCGGGGGGATCGTCGGACCGCAATGCGCGGCAGGCCGGCCACCACGCGAGGGCCAAAAAGAGGAACAGCAACCCGGCCGCGTTGGCGGAGACGGGGACGGAGAAGAAGTCCGGTACCTGCGCGGGCCCCTCGAGCGAGCCGACACCGGCGCCGGAGACGGCCGTGGCAAGGGCGGGGGCGGGAAAATCCGGGATCACGGTTCCGGCGGGAAGCCGAAGGTTTCGCGGACGGTGTAGGTGCGCTTGTTCTGGGACTCGTGGTAGGTGCGGGTCTGGACTTCCGCCAGCAGGCCCATCGAGATGAACTGCATCGCGAAGGCGAACAGCATGAACGGGGTGATGACCCAGAAGGGGCGCTTGATGAGATAGAGGTGGGTGTCGAGGTTGCCGGGGTAGAACAGCCGGTCGCCCGCCACCACCAGCAGCATCAGCAGGCCGATGCCGCCGAAGAGGAACGCGAACTTCCCGAACAGCTGCATCGGGCCGCCCGTGAAGCGCAGCAGGAACTTGACCGTCAGCAGGTCGAGCACGACGCGGAAGGTGCGCCCGATGCCGTACTTGGACTTGCCGGCCGTGCGCGGATGGTGGTCCACCACCACTTCCTCGATGCGGCCGCCCACCCACGAGCAGAGCGCCGGAATGAAGCGGTGCATCTCGCCGTAGAGGCGGATGCCCTGGAGGACGTCGCGCTTGTAGGCCTTGAGCGTGCAGCCGTAGTCGTGGAGATGGACGCCCGTGATGCGCGAAATCAGGCCGTTGGCGATCATCGAGGGGAGGCGGCGGTTGATGAAGGCGTCCTTGCGGTCCTTGCGCCAGCCGGAGACGACGGCGCAGTCGTCGGCTTCCATGACCTCCAGCAGGTGCGGGATGTCGCGCGGGTCGTTCTGGAGGTCGGCGTCGAGGGTGACGATGACGTCGTTGCGCGCCGCGTCGATGCCCGCCGACATGGCGGCCGTCTGGCCGAAGTTGCGGCGGAAGCGGATGAGCCGGAAGCGTGGATACGTCTCCGCGGCGGCACACAGGCGCTCCCACGTGGCGTCGGAGGAGCCGTCGTCCACGAGCAGGACCTCGTAGTCGCGGTCCATCGCGGAAAGGGCGGCGTGGACTTGGCCGGCCAGGGAGGCGACGTTCTCTTCCTCGTTGTAGACGGGAATGACGACGGAAAGGCTGTAATGCGGTTTGCTCATGGCGGGGAGTATGGACGAGGCCGGGGTGTTTGGCAAGTGCAAGGAGCGGGATGCGCCCACGGACGGGAAACGCCGGAATCAGCCCCCCGACGCCGGCGGGGCGGGCAGGCGGGAAAGCCAGGCCTTCAGCCGGTTCTGGAGATGCAGCGCCCGCCCGGAAAGGTTCCTGGCCTTGAGGATGCGTAGAATCGCGGTCTTGGTGGCTTCCGCACGGTCCGGCTGGACGGTGGCCCGGCGACCTTGCGAGATTATGGAAAAACACTGTTTTTTCCGTTTGTCCGACGCCGTTGAACGGCGTCCGCTCCCAACCCTGCGGACGGAGACGAGGCGGACGATGCCGAGTTTTTTCTCGACGGCGAGGGTGAGGGCCTTGAGGGTGGGATTCACGCGGAGGAGGGCGGAAAGGCCGCGGGCGGCGGCGGAGCACTGCGCGGCCAGGGGGGAGGGCAGGGTTTGGCCGGATGGAACGCCGTCGAGAAGCCACTCCAGGGGGAGGCGCTCGTCAAGCCGGAGGACTTGGCGGAGGCGCTGGGCAAGTTTTTTGTAGCGCATGACGGTGGAATAGGCGACGGGGACGCGGTGATCGGAAAGCCAGCCCTTCATGCCCCCTTTGCGGGCCCGGATGACGAGGCGGCCGCGGGCGTCCTTCTTGCGCAGGAGCGTGTGGTCGAGCGTGGGATCGAGGTCCGCCAGGCGGGAGCCAATCCGGAGGCAGACGGCGGGGGTGCGGGGCTCGCGCGCCCATTCTTCGGCAATCTCCGCGGGGGTTGGGGTCCCGCGGAGGGAGGGCGATGCGGGGCGTTTTTCGTGGATGCGGACCTGGCGGCGGATTTCGCCAATGGCCCATCTCCCGACGGCGGTCACGGCAAAGGCCGCCAGGACGGGAGGGGCCAGGGCCAGGACAAGCAGGTCAGCGTTGCGTCCCGCGGCGGCATTGATCTGGCGCCAGTCGCCCGCGAAGGCGCCGAGGACGGCGCCGGTGGATTCGAAGATGGATGTTGGGGTGGATTTCATGGAGGGGAGGATTGCAAAATCCATGGGAATGTCAATTAAAATCCGTAATCTCGCTGGATGGGCGGAAATCGGGGGTTGATTGCGGGGGCGGGGGATGTAATATGGCGGGCCGTCCGCATTGCCGGACGCAAGAGAAGCAGCGAAGAGAAGACAGGAGAGAAAAGATGGCGACATTGAAGTTGGCGCTGCCGAAAGGCAGCTTGCAGGAAAGCACGTTCGCGCTGTTGAAGCGGGCGGGTTGGAGCTGTTCGTGCAGCTCGCGCTCGTACGTGCCGTCGATCAACGACCCGGAAATCGCGGCGCGCCTGGTCCGTCCGCAGGAAATCGCCCGCTATGTTTCGCTGGGCCTGCTGGACGCCGGCTTGACGGGCTACGACTGGATCTACGAGAACGGCGCGGACGTGGTCGAAGTCGCCGAGCTGTGCTACTCGAAGGCCACGAGCCACCCGGTCCGCTGGGTGGTGGCCGTCCCGGAAGCATCGCCGATCCAGAAGGTCGAGGACCTGGAAGGCAAGCGCATCGCGACGGAAGCGGTGGGGCTGACGAAGCGCTACCTGGCGGAACACGGCGTCCACGCCGAAGTCGAGTTCTCCTGGGGCGCGACGGAAGTCAAGGCCCCCGAGCTGGTGGACGCGATCGTGGAGCTCACGGAGACGGGCAGCTCGCTGCGCGCGAACCACCTGCGGATCATCGACACGGTGCTCACCAGCACGACGCGCCTGATCGCCAACAAGGAGGCGTGGGCGGACCCGGAGAAGCGGGCGAAGCTGGAGCAGCTGGCGATGCTGCTCTCCGGCGCGCTCCGCGCGGAAAGCAAGGTCCTGCTCAAGATGAACGCGAAGAAGGGCGACGTCGCCGCCGTGGCGTCGGTGCTCCCCGCGCTGCACGCGCCGACGGTCAACACGCTCTCGGACCCGAGCTGGGTCGCGATCGAGGCGGTGGTGGACGAGTCGGTGGTGCGGGAAATCCTGCCGAAGCTGAAGGCGGCCGGCGCGGAAGGGATGATTGAGCTTGCATTGAACAAGGTCGTGCCGTAGAGTGCCCCGACAAACCTTTCAAAAACCAACAGGAGTTGACACATGGGTTCCGTAAAAAAGAAACGCCGCGTCAAGATGGCCAAGCACAAACGCCGCAAACGCCTCCGCGCGGACCGTCACAAGAACAAGTAGGACGGCACGCGTGCGCGGCCTCCCCGACAGGCGTTGGGCGGTCGCCGCCCTCCTCTGCGGCCTTTGCGCCGCGGGAGGGTTTGGTTGCCGCACCTTCCGGAACCCTCCGCCCCCGCAGGACGGAGGGTTCGTGGCATTGCCGCTGGACGATGAGGCGACCCGGCGCGCCGAAGCGCACGCCCGGTACGCGCTGGCGGCGGGCCTGGAGCGCGACGGGGACTACGCGGGCGCCGCGGAGGCGTATCTCCGCGCGCTGGAATGCGACCCCGGCGAGGACCGGGCGGCGTTCGGCGCAGCCGCGATGCTGGTCCGCCAGCAACGGTCCCGCGAAGCGCTGGAGCTGGCGGAGGGGTGGTTGGAGGGGCATCCGGATTCCGTGCGCGCCCTGGCCTGGCTCGGCCAGTTCTACGCGGGGGCCGGCGAGCCGGAGCGGGCGCGCGCGTTGCTGGAGCGGCTGGTGGCGCTGGAACCGGGGACGGAGAGCAACTGGATGTTGCTGGCGGCGGCCGTCGCCGGGGAGCTGGGGGATTCGCCGGAAGACGACGCGGCGGTACGGGCCGTGGAGGACGTGCTGGAACGGGGCATCGCGTCGGCCCCCCCCGCGCTGGACCTGCACCGGCTGGTGGCGCGCCTCCAGGTGGCGCGTGCCGAAGCGCTCGGCGGGGAGAGGCCGGACGAAGCGGAGCGGAGCCTGGAGAAGGCCATTGAGCACCTCCGGGCGGTCGCGGAAGCGGAACCGGGGGACGGAATGCCGTGGGCCACGCTCGGGGCGCTGTACCTGCGCGCGCGGCAACCGGCCGGGGCCTTGGAGTGTTTCGAGAAGGCCAAGGAGCTGCGTCCGGACGACTGGGCCCTCCAGGAGCGCATCATGCTGACGCGGTTCCGCCTGGCGGCCGACGAAGGCGCCGAGTCCGGGGTGCCGCGGCCGGAGCCGGAGGAAGGGGAGGATGCGGACACGTGCATCCGGCGGGGCAAGCTGTTCCTGAAAAACCGCCTTCCGGACGAAGCGGAGGCGCAGTTCCGTCGCGCGACGGAGGTTGAGCCGGACAATCCCGAGGGGTGGCTTTGCCTGGGGGCGCTGCAGTTCCGCACGGACCCGGAGGAAGCCGCCGCCACGATGGAGGAAGCCGCGGAGCGGCATCCGGACAACGAAGACGTGCTGGAAATGCTCGGGAGCTTCCAGCTCTCGCTGGGGCGGTACGGGGAAGCCATCCGGCTGTTCGAACGGGTGGTCGAGCTCCACGAGGCGGGCGGGGCCGGTTCCGCCGACGGCGCGGACGGCGCGTGGGTGGAGCCGTACGGGGAATCGTTCTGCAACAACTACGCCCTGGCCTGCACGCGGGTGCGGCGTCTCGACGAGGCGGCCCGGTGGCTCCGCCGCGGCATGGAGGCCAATCCCGAGCTGCACCTGCGGTACATCGCGCTGGCGCTGGACCGCTATCCGTCCCGCACGCAGCGCCGGAACGTCCTCTCCGTCCTGCGGCGCGTGGACAAGGCCACGGGGCACGAGAACGCGGCGCTGGCCGTCGCCCAGGCCGCGCTGCTGATGGATGCCGGGGATGCCGACGGCGCGGTGCGCGCGTTCCGCAACGCGCTGGCCACCATGGAGAAGTATCCGCTGGAGAAAGCCCAGAACCTGACTCCCCGCTTCTACTACTGGTTCGGCGTGGCCCTCGAAGGGGCCGGCGAGCGCGGGGAGTCGATCGACGCCATGCGCAAGTGCCTCGAACTGGACCCCGACTACCCCGAGGCCCTCAACCACCTGGCCTACGTGTGGGCCGAAGCCGGGGAAAACCTCGAAGAAGCCCTCGCCTACAGCCAGCGGTCGCTCGCCAAGCAGGAAAACGCGGCGTTCCTGGACACGCTGGGCTGGATCCACTACCAGATGGGGAACTACGCCGAAGCGTGCGTCTTCCTCCGCAAGGCCGTCCGTGCGGGCCATGGCGACCCCACCATCGCCGGACACCTGCGCGAAGCCGAATCCAAGGCGGCCGAACAGGGAATCGAGTTGCCGGAAGAGCCCGCGGAACCCGACGGGGAGGGCGGGGACGGGGCCGCCAGCGGGGACGGAATCGGGGAGGAGGACGTCGGCGACGGGGCCGATTCGGACATTTTCGGCTTCCCGGATGCGGAAGAGGAATTCCTGGAGGATTTTTGACCGCGCAAGGCCGGGGCGCCCGGCAACTCCAGCCTGGCGCCGGGTCAGCGTTGCGCGCGGGGGGCGGGAGGAGGGAGTTGCGCGAGGAGCAGGGCGGCCAGGAGGAGGGCGGCGCCGGACCATTCGCGCAGCGTGACGGCTTCGCCGAGGATGAAGAAGCCGGCCAGAAACGCGAAGAGGGATTCGAGGCACATAATCAGGGAGGCCACGGTCGGCGACGTGTTTTTCTGGGCGACGACCTGCAGGGTGTAGGCGACGCCGCAGCTGAGGACGCCGGTGTAGAGGAGGGGGAGCCAGGCGGCGGCGATCCCGTCCATGCCCGGCCGCTCGCCGAGCGGGATGGCCGCGGCGGCCGACAGGAGCCCGCAGACCCAGAATTGGAGGCAGGAGAGGCGGATGCCGTCGACGCCGGGGGATACGCGGTCGACCAGGAGGATGTGGAAGGCGAAGCACAGGGCGCAGAGGAGTTCGAGCAGGTCGCCGCGGTTGACGGCGAAGGTGCCGTCGAGGCACAGGAGGTAGAGCCCCGCCACCGCCAGGGCGATGCACAGCCAGAGGATGGCCCGGACCGGTCGCCCGGCGAAGGAGCAAAGGAGGGGGACGATGACGACGTAGAGGGCGGTGAGGAAACCGGCCTTGCCGGCGGTGGTCCAGATCATGCCCATCTGCTGCGCCGCGGCGGCGAGGAAGAGCAGGGCCCCGCAGAGGGTGCCGCCGAGCCACAGGCGCCGTCCGCCGGCACCCGCACCCGCGCCGCCG